>Ga0181564_10003469_pt1 | contig 13561 bp, 9 predicted proteins | sample 011ome_24_FD_134512 | JGI IMG/M metagenome (GOLD analysis project Ga0181564, IMG submission 134512) | Coastal salt marsh microbial communities from the Groves Creek Marsh, Skidaway Island, Georgia - 011513CT metaG (megahit assembly) | ecosystem: Environmental > Aquatic > Marine > Intertidal zone...
AATGTATCACATCGTGTAAAATAGAATTTTGTCTCATCCGAATTAAAACAGCCGTTGGCGTTATGGAATTGCTGACTATTGATAATTGAATCTATACTGCCATAAACGGTTGAGTCTTTTTTTGTGGGAGAGAATATTTTAATTTTATAATCATTGGGATGGTCAATGTTCAATTCTGCACCCATTGTAGTGTCTCTCAACGAACTGAAAAATAAGTCATTCGAATAAGTGAAAGCACTAAACTCGGAATTTGTTGTATTAATATTGGTATCTAAATGCGTCACTAAACAAGCATCGGTTAAGTCATTTTTAAAGCGCATAGCAAAACCACAAGACATCATTTCTTGTCTCGCCTTTAAAGATTCATATCCTTTTTTATTTTTCTTGTAAATCGATTTAACTTTTTTCCATGATTTCATAGAAGCTTGATATTCTCCATTGTATTTCTGCATCACAGCAAACCAAAACCAAGCATCTTTATAAATTCTCCCTGCTTTATCTTTCTCAATAATTTTATTGTAGTAATAGGAGGCTAAATCATAGTTATTATACTTTCTTAAGGATTCGGCATATTTATACAAAAGATGAATATTAGAAGAATCTAAGCGTAAAGCTTGTTTGTAGTAGATAGAAGCACCATAAAAATCCCCCAAAGACGCATTTTCATCGGCATATTTAATTAATTGCTTTTGAGATTGACCAAAATAAAAAAGTGGAAATAGTAATATGATGAGTAATTGTAATTTCATTAAATATAATCTGGACAAATTCTGTGCATAATTCTTTTTGGTGGTGTTTTGTCAATTATATAAATAACTGCTATTTCTAAACCTCCACGATTATTACTAGCAGGAACCAATGTGCTAACGTTAATGTCATAGCTCACGCCAACTTTCCATTGGTCGTAATCCATTCCTGCAGTTAAAAAACCAGCATCTTGATTGCGATAAAAGCACCCAAACCAAACGGTGCGATACATGGACATAAAATCAGTTAAAATGTATTTTGCAGAAACGCCAAAGTCCAATTCTTTATATTTCCCTTGACTCATGAATAACATACTCGGAAGTACATTTATCTTCTCGTGAACTTTCCATTCAGCATTTGCATGAACTGCTAGTCGCATATCTAGTTTAATTTCATCATCATTAAAAAAACTTTGTTTCGGTTTAGTCAAATTGAAAAGAGCGAGACCACCTCTTATTGTTTTCCTTTTTTCTATTTCCCATAAATAACCAACACCAAGATTCAGGTTCAAATAGGTTCTACTTTCTCTGGCAAAATTTTCTTGATTGGGTAAATTCTCGTCGTAATAGGAACCATTATATTGAACATCGAAAGACAGTGGGTCATAATTTAAACTTCGATTCGTAAATCCTGTTTGAATACCAAAAGAAAGGTTGTGCAATGAGTCGTTACTTATTGGTTTTAGATATGCTCCAGAAAAATTAACTTGAAATGTATTGAATTGAGAATCGCCAGCTCTATCTTGGTTAATCTGAATTCCACCTGCCAAATCTTTTTTGTTGAAGATGTCTTTTGCGTCAGCGCCAATGCTTATTGTATTGAAAGGAACGGTAACAGATCCCCATTGAGAACGGTAATTTCCAATAAATCGAAAATCTCCGTTGAATTGTCCAGTCATTGCTGGATTTAAGTTAATAGGAGAGAGGTCGTACTGAGAAAAGTGAATGTCCTGTGCATTTCCACTTAGCAGTAATACACTAAAGAGGCCAAGAATGATATATTTTCTTACTAAAATCAACTTATCGAATTAAGGTAACGTTTCCTTTTTTGAAAAATGTTTCATCACCTGGGCAAAGTACTTCTAGATAATAATCAAATACTGCTGGGTCAGATTCTTTTCCTTTAAATATTCCATCCCACCCGAGGTTAAGGTCAAAAGTTTCGAAAACTAACTCTCCCCATCTATCATAAACTCTAAACACTATTTCTGAATTAGGATGCCCTCTTACATACAGAATATCATTAATGCCATCACCATCAGGTGTAAATGCATTCGGAACAAAAATATAAGGTTCATCACATATAATCTCTGTAACATATACTATGACAGTATCTGTTTTTGAACAACCATTTCCATCAATAGAGACTATATAGGTAGTTGTCACTATAGGAGAAGCATTTGGAAATTGTACATTTGGATCATTTAAAGATTCAGTTGGTGTCCAATTGTAAGTATAGCCATTAGGCGTTACATTTAACTGTGTAAAGTCACCTTCAAATATAGTGTCATTATTCGCCCAAGCATTTGTGGTAAGATTTGGCAAGTTGTCAACTGATACGGTAACCTCATTATTAATTATACATCCATTTGTTGTTGTAGAAGTAACGTTATACGTTGTTGTAGAACTTGGGTTAACCCAAACAGTATTTGTCCCATCTCCTGATAGAATGCTGTTGTCAGGGCTCCAGTCGTAGGTAAGTGTATCCGATGGGTTTAGGTTTGTAACTACTAAAAAGATAGAATCACCGATGCAAATACCTTGATCACCAATAATTGTTGTGGAGCTACCGGAAATCGTAAGAACAACCGAGTCACTTAAATAGCAACCATTGTTATTTATTTGTACAAAATACGTTGAAGTAAAAGAAGGACTAACTGTTATTGTGTTGGATGTAATAGGGGAGTTGAGTGTATCAGTAAACTGATTATTTGACGACCAAATATAATCTGAACTGGTTCCAAAGGAATTGGCAGAAAACGTGACGGAAGAGAAATCATCACAAACTGTGGTATCATTTGAAATTGTTAATTGAGGAGTGTTTACTATTAGGTTTTGAAAAACAGTGTCGGTACAAACTCCATTAGAAATTAGTAAAGAATAATTAGTTGTCGAAGTAGGAGTTGCAAAAGGATTTGAAATAGTAGTATCACTCAATCCAGTAGTTGGAAACCAAGAATAAGTAATCGTAGGATCCGAATTTGGCAAAATACCCAATTGTTGGGATTCTTCAGGACATATAGACAGGTCAGCAAGAGAATATACTGTGTCTCCCATAATTAGAATTTCCTTTTGAATGGTATCTCCAAAGTTGCAGGTTGCTGTATCGTTAACAACTAAGGTGATTGTATATGTTCCGGCATCCGCGTAAGTATAGGATGGGTTTAACTGAGTACTTGTTCCAACATTATCTCCAAAATCCCATTCCCAAGATGTGTAGTTTTGACTCAAGCTTGTATTAATAAATGTATATGTATAGGGTGCACAGCCAATTGGAGGAGTTTCAAAATCCGCGACTACAACAGGTAAATCAAAATCCATTTTAAATACACCTAAATTGCAACTGTTGTTATTCGTTGGAGAAACAGCATTCGCTGGATAAATTGGCATATCAGAATTAAAACCACATCCCGAACACATTGCTTGGTATACCTTTCCTTTTCTATCAAATCGACTTGTTCCTCCATCAACATGCTCTTCACTAGTAGGTCCACCAAAGAAAGTCCCGTACACAATGTTTGAAACATCATCTTCTAAAACCATTACATAGTGATCACTGCCATCTGTTGTTGACTGGAATGCATCAAAAGTGATGGGCATTCCTATTGTGGAACTGGTATTATTACAAGTGTTAAAATTATTAGTTCCTCCTCCCCAGCCAGATAGGTACATTTTATTGCACAAATCAACTAAGAAGGCTGTTGGAGATAAACTTATCCCATTTCCATTGCCAAAAACAGTTGAATATATCACTGAATCTAATTGTGCTGTTAATTTACTTACAAATTGACCGCTACCATAATTAAAGTAAAGAGCATTTTGAATAAAAGTCGAATCTTGTATTTCTGTTTGCCCTAATAAATACACATTGTTCCAATTATCCAATTCAACAAAATAAGATTGGTCATAGGTAGGTGAACCATAATAAGTAGAACTGATGATTTGCTGACCTCCTGCTTCTATGTGCGCTATAAACCCATCACTTCTTCCTCCTAATGCATTTGTGTCAACAACTCCAGGAGTAGTAACTAATGAGTCTGAGTTCGTTCCTCCCGTTATATAAATATCTTCGTTTGAATCTATTGCAAGAGAATAGCCTGCATCATGTTTTTCTCCTCCAAAATAACTACTCCATATAATGTTTTGAAGGGAGTTGTCTAACTTGATTATTACACCGTCCAAATCTCCACCTCCAAAAGATGGTTGGAAAACATTTCCTACAATTGGAAAATCTGTTGATCTGGTGCAGCTAACAATGTAAACATTGTTGTTTTCATCAATATCTATTTCTCCCCTAATTTCATCCGCATAATTATACTTTAAAACATTTAATGAGCAATTGGTAAAATCATGCGTGGAATTTAGTCCGTCATTTCCAGATCCTCCAATAAAAGTAGATGCCAGAAGTGTTGTCCCATCCGCAGAAAGGTTTGAAGCGACAATGTCAGAGCCGTTAATGTAATTTGCTCCAAGTCCTTGTTGCAAGTCATTAGGGGTTCCTCCATTGTAAGTAGAATCATAACATCCAGTAGTATACGGGTAATTTGTTGAGCTAGTTGTTCCTAAGATAAATAATTCGTCAAAATTATTAACAATTAAACTATGAGGTAATTCGTCACTATTTCCTCCAATATAAGTAGAGTAGAGTAAAAAAGTACCAGTGGTATCAAATTTTGAAATTGCAATATCTATACCTGGAGATAAACCCGAACCTCCGTTAAAAGTCCCATCATAAGAGCCAAGCACTGTAGGGTAACCAGTACCAAAGGCAGAGCTGCCTGCATATAAGAAACCTTTGGAATCAAAGGTCGCTGAATACCCAAAGTTATTAGAGGTAGAACCTGAATAAGTAGCAAACATTAGAGTAGGGTCAATAATTAAATCGTAATTAGGATTATAACCTTTAGGGAATGCAAAAGTTACTGTTGTTCCCTTCAATTTGAATTTACATTTGACTTCAATCTTTTCACCATCAATTATTTGGAATGCATAAGGCTTGTCTTCAATAATGTGATTTACTTGTGTGTAGATATGCAGTCTCTCATTTTTTATTGCAATATCGTCAGCGCCATCATAATTTAATTCAATTTGTTGGGCATCTGCATTTGCTTTAACCACAAAATCATATTTCAGATTAAACACTTTGGAATACAAGTTTAAATCAATACCTGGATAAAGTTCTTTGTATTCAATTCTGTGAAAACCTTTTGCCTTAGAAGCCCACTTGCTTTTATCATTTCCTAAAAAGTAGTTGTAGTATTCAGGTGTTTCCAAGGTACCTTTTACTAATGCTTCAGTATTACATTCATTAAATGTGACTTTGTAACTATGCCAAGATAGTTTGTCAAAGTTTCTAGGTAAAGATTTATCATAATGGGATTGAACATATCTAGCGAATTCTTTGCCGTCATATAAATTGAATAAAAACCCGTCATTTTCAAGGTAAAGATACCCACCTTGAATATCTGAACGGTAATGCACCTGTTCTGGCCATTGATTTTTGTTCTCGATAAACTTATAACCTCCTAAAACTTGAGGCTCTTGACCAAGGAAATCACCAAATAAGATGAGCGAGAAAATGAGAATAAAAATCCCTTTGAAAGACATAGGCGCAAGGTACAAAAAGTATTTGTTTTGCTAAAGACGAAAAGTTGAATGAAAAGGGCGCTTCAAACTGGATATAAAATTTGTATTTTTCCAAAATGAATTTTAGTTATTGGGAAAACAAAGAATTAATAGGGGAGAATGATGTAGTGATAATAGGCAGTGGGATAACTGGTTTATCCACAGCCATCCATTTAAAGAGAAAATCACCTTCTTTAAAAGTCTTGATATTAGAAAGAGGACTACTTCCATGGGGTGCGAGTACTAAAAATGCTGGTTTTGCTTGTTTTGGTTCATTAGGAGAAGTACTAGACGATTTACAAAACACAAGTTTAGATGAGATAGTGCGTTTAATTGAAAGTAGGAATGCTGGTTTAAATGCGCTTATTAAGCTTTTAGGAAAAGACGCTATAGACTTTCAACTTAATGGCGGGTTTGAGCTTTTCAGGCCAGATCAAAAAGAAGAGTACGTAGCATGTTTGGATCGAATGGATGATTTAAATAATGTGCTACGGAAGGAGTTTGGCGGCTCTGTTTATTCGAAGGAGGAACGTGATTTTGGATTTGAAGGGGTTATAGGTATTATAAAAAACCAATACGAAGGACAAGTTGATACGGGAAAAATGATGAAGGCTTACCTAGATTTAGCAAGAAAGGAAGGCGTAACTATTATTAATGGAGCTGAAGTCACTCAGTATAATTCAACTGAATCGGGAGTTGATCTGGAAATAAACAATAATTTAAAAATCAAAACAGGGAAACTAGTCATTTGTTCCAATGGTTTTGCAAACCAATTTTTGGATGAAGATGTAGAGCCAGCAAGAGCACAAGTGCTAATTACGAAACCAATTCCGAATTTACCTTTAAAAGGAACTTTTCACTATGATAAAGGATATTACTATTTTAGAAATATTCATAACCGCGTTTTATTTGGTGGTGGTAGAAACTTGGACTTTAAAGGAGAAAACACCACGGAAATGGAATGTACAGAAAAGGTGATTAATAAATTAAAGGATATTTTATCGAATGTAATTTTGCCAAACACTAATTATGAAGTGGATTATCATTGGGCTGGAATAATGGGAGTTGGTGAGAACAAGGAGCCTATTATAAAGGAGGTTGGAAAAAATATTCTCTGTGCAGTTCGGCTTGGAGGAATGGGGGTGGCCATAGGCACTATGGTTGGAAAGGATGTTGCTAGTAAGGTAATTGGGTAATGTTGTTGAAGTTGCCATTCATTCTATTTAACATAATATTAATTATAAGACAAAAGGAGCTGATCCAATAATACGGTGCTATACGTTTATTTATAAATGATATATACTCTTCAGTCATATATCGGAGGGTATTATGTTAAAAAATTTACGCCAAGCTTTAATTAATAGATTTTTGGAATCCGTAGAATATAATATTCTGTAGATCTGTACATAATTAATTTTCTAAGCGATTCTCAGGAAGTTTAGTTTTTTATCTTGAATACATTTTTTCTTATAATTAGCCATTATGTGTAAATAACCACACGATGCTAAATTTCATCTTTTGATTTCTTCTCAGCTTTAATTATCATAGATATAGCTTTGGTTAAGGTAAAACTAAACAATAAGGTATATATTTTAAATTCGTTTACCACATCTGGATTGCTATTTAAGCTCTATTTCTCCAAGATTTGTTTTGCAACAGGAAACATTCTATTTACCCATTCCAAATACATTTCGCCGGAAGGATGCAGTCCATCAGTTGCAACTAATTCAGGATGCTTATCCGCTTTCCTAGAAAAAGCTGTTATATCTACAAAACTTACGTTAAGCTTTTGGGTTTCTTCCTTTTTGATAGCATTGTAATTATCTATTTCAAAGGCAATTTGTTTATTGTCTCTATCAGATGCAAAGGGAGTTACTCCCCAATCTGGTATGGATATAACAATAACCTTTTTAGGATCATCATTAGCAAAGCTTATTGCTTGTTTTAACAGGCTAAAAAACTCTTTTCGGTAAGTTTCTATATCGAGACCTTGATATTGATTATTTACACCAATCAGCAGCGTTACCAAATCATATTTATTTCCTTCTATCTCTCTATTAAAAATACCATTCTTTAAGTCCTCTGTAGTCCAACCCGTTTTAGCAATAATTGTAACAGTATCTAATAAAAAACCAGCTTTAATCAGAGTATCCTTCAATAGATTCGGGTAGCATTTTTTCCTGTCAACACTTTCTCCTATGGTATAAGAATCACCTAAAGCCAAGTACTTAAATTCAGTTTTACGCTCTGCTGCTAACTTTTCAGAAATGGTCTTCTTCTCAAGTTCAATACTACAGGCCGAAAAAAGGAGCAGCACCATTGTAATAATAACAACATTCCTCATTGATTTACTTTGTTTCAAATATAATCAATGTTTTACAATTGGTTTAAATAACATTTTTTCGAGCTGAAAGATGTTGTGCAGGTATTAAAACTAATACTAATTGATGGAGAATATTATAAATGGAGTGATACTTATTTTGATGTAATAGATTTTGACGAGGATGTTTATTCTGGTTTTTTAGAAGTAAGAAATGAAGGGGATAGAACATTAGTTTTAATTGGATATAATGCTAATCAAATTTAAACCTGTTGTAAAATCATTTGACTGAATAATTCATTTTGTCTTTTCGCAATTCCAATAACCTATTCAACCTGCCACCAAAATATTATATTTGAATAAATTGGACAAAATACGCTACTTAATTATAAAAAATTCTAATAGATTTGTTGAACAAATTTTAAAATAAAAGCATTGGGTAAGTTTAAAGTATATTTCAAAATATTATTAAAGCAGATTGTAACAAAGTTTAAAAAACCTGTAGTTTATGAAATTCCTAGGTGTGGTGTTTCCTTTACAAAGATGAATAAACTGTCTTCAGAAATGAAAGGTCTTAAAGCTTTAAACGGGCAAGATACTAAAGCAAAAATCTTCAAAGTGAATTCGAAATCTCCCGAAATGGTTTTCGCTTATGTTTCTCAAATGGCTGAATTTGTTGTCCCTAACTTGAATTCTCCAAGTAAAAAAGACAAACAGAAATTACTTGAATTGGGAGCTTATATAAAAAAGCTACAACCGTTAATTAAAGATATTGAGCTCTATAAAGAGGCTTCAGCTTTTATGAAATAAATCACCATTTTCATTCACTAATAACTCTATTCATTACAAAAATGATTAATCTATTATGGATATTGGAATAATTTGGTAACCCGACAGATCACTAATGCGAATAAAGTATTTACCCGAAGTCAGCCTACTTAGGTTTAACGTTATGCCAAGCGCACCAACTCGATCAGAATATACAAGTTTGCCAGTCATATTAAATATTTCTAGGTCCTGCCCTATTCTTAATCCATTCAATTGTATGTTTCCATTACTTGGGTTGGGAAAAACAGAAACATTTATGTTTTCATTGGTTGCTAATCCTACAGTTGAAGAAACTGTTACACTATCAATAGACTCACAACCGTTTGCGTCGGTAACCGTAATAATATAGGTTCCAGCACACAACTCGTGCACATCAAAAGTTGTGGCAGAAGTAGCGTCATTCCAAGAATAGCTATAGCCACTGTTTCCTCCACTTACGGTAACTTCTGCAGAAGCCATACAAGAATCGGAGCTAGAATTCCATCCATCTGTATTTAAAGCCAAAATATCGGGTTGACTTAAATTTATTGAATCGATAATAAATGTGCAGCCTGAAGAATCTGTGACCACTAGATTATAATAGCCCGCAATTAAAGAATCTGTCAAAGCAAGTGTATCTGAATTACTCCAAGCAAAAGAATAGCCTCCTGTACCTCCAACAGCAGAGCCTAATATAGAACCATTAGCATCTCCAAAACAGAGTGGCGAAATCATCGAATAATTGGCAATGAGTGCATCTGGAGTTGTAATTTGAACGGAATCATAATAATTACATCCTCTGTTATCTATTAACTGGTAATAATACCAACCAGCCGAAAGACTATCTATAAAGGATTCGTGAGAACCATCCGCCCATCCAATGGATACGTTTGCCGAGTCGTGCAGATGAAGATTTACGTAACCTAAAGTGTCTGTTGCGCATTGAATATTGCCAAAATTAAGACTATCTAGTATTGGATATGCCTCATCGATAAAGATAGAATCAGTTACTTGGCACCCATCTAGGTGCGTAATTGTTACCACCTGCCAACCGGCCCATAAATAATTGGCAACCTTCAAAGAGTCAATACTTGCCCAATCGTAGATACATCCGCTAAACATACAAGGACAACCTGAACTAGCTAAAGTTGCTGTAGCATTGCTATCTCCAGGACAGGTAGGCGTCCCTACTCCACCCCAAGTTAATACATAGGGATCTACAATGTTAAAATTGGTAGATTTGAGACAGCCAACTGAATCTACAACATATACCGAGTAATTATCTGGACTTAAAGAACCTATACTGTCTGTAATTTGTCCACTAGACCAATTAATAGCATATGGCTCGGTTCCTCCTGTTGGACTCACCAGAGCATTGCCGTCATTCCAATAATTACATGAGGTATTATTTACAATTAGATTAAGGTTAATGGTTCCACAATTGGTAACTTCAAAATTGTAAATTCCATTGTAATCATTACCCATATATGATCCCCATGCGATACCAGGACCTGGATTGGTATAAGTACCTTCTATACGCGCTAACTTAATCCTTTTGCACCCATAGGATTAACACTATCTGCTCTAAACGCATATACAAAATCAATAAATCCATTCCCATCTAAATCTGTTATTAAAGGTGTGCTACCAAGGTTTACGCCAGCTTCGGGAATCGATAAATCACTAATACTATTATTGGGAAAATCTACTATTTTTAATTGATGTTCAAAATGTGTTCCTGTGTGATAATTTAGGGACAGAATAACTTCATCTCTTCCGTTTAAATCGAGGTCTATGGCATTAGCTGAAGCAAAATGCAAATCACTAATACTGTCAAAAAATGCAATCTGCCCCGTATTTCCATCTATCATTACTTGGTAGTAATCAAAATAAGATGGAGCTGAGCCTTTACCTAATACTGCAAAAACATCTGGTGATTGATTTCCTGTAAAATTACCAAAAATTGGCTCCGCACTGGATTGGGCTCCAGGAATGGTAACTTCCCAAAGAATTGTATTCAATAATCCATCGATTGCATAGATGGTTCCGCTGAAGCTTTGACTTACTATATCATAAACACCATCATAATTAATATCGGCAATACTAACAGGAGCAATAAACCCTGTAACAGGATCATCAATTAACATAGTGGCACCGCTAATGTCATTGTTCATTAAATCGGTTAAAGGAACTCGCCAAAGGGAACCACCTTCATCCTCTCCTCCACTTCCAAATATTATAGAATAAACACCTGTGCTAGCCATATCTATACAAATAGCTGAGCAATAAGTTTCCTCTCCATCGGGCATTGTGTCTTGAGCAATAATATTACCGGTTACAGCATCTAATATCATTAAGCGTCCAGGAGGTCGCATTGTATCCCATGGCAAAGCCGCATGATCGCCTCCATTTGCAACCAATATATCTGCAACTAAATCTCCATTTTGATCCGGAATAATTTGGGGGCTATAAAAATTTAACCATCCACTATCGGCAGCTTGCGTGGATGGATAAGGAAAAAACTCCCATATCATACTCCCTGTTTGACCATCAATCGCATAGAACTCTCCATTTCTACCACCCATATAAACATCTTTTTCACCGTCTCCATTGGCATCGCCAAATGCAGCACTGGCAAACATCTCATCATCTGTAGCAAATTCCCAGAGCACATTTCCATTTGCTCCATCCAACGCTACTACTCCTCTTGCATCTGGCGACCCATCAATTCCTCCACCAATTACAATGTCTAAAATAGAATCTCCATTTAATTTAACCGGCCTAGGCGAAGAGAAAGTAACGGATGTATCTATAAGCGTTTGCCATAATTGCGTTTGCGCTTGGACTAATCCCGAAAGTAAAATTACTGATGCTAAAAAGATGGTTTTCATAATATCGCAAATAAATCGAATTAAATATATGGATTAATTAATTTACACTGTCCATTTGTATTTATTCCTAAATCCTATAAAAAAAATCTATGATTCTATATGGACAACGGAATGGAACTGCAATGGTTGTCTCTTTTTTTACTGCAAAACCGCTTTACAGAATTTATCTAGCCCTACCCTTTAAAACATTTTCTACATCTTTCAGTTTAAACCCCTTTGCTTTTAGAAGAATTAAATAGTGATACATAAGATCGGCAGCTTCATTTTTAAAAAGGTTTTCATTATCATCTTTTGCCTCAATAACTAATTCTACAGCCTCCTCTCCTACTTTTTGCGCTACTTTATTAATTCCTCTTCTAAACAATTGATTCGTATAAGAACTTTCATCATTTTCATCAATTCGCTGACTGATTGTTTCTTCTAATTCATAGACAAATCCCTTGGCTGTTTCTTCGCCAAAACAAGATGTTGAACCGGTGTGACATGTGGGTCCTATTGGCGTAGCTTTAATTAAAACCGTATCATTATCACAATCAATTTGCATCTCATTAACGTTTAAGAAATTCCCTGACTCCTCCCCCTTTGTCCATAGCCTGTTTTTACTTCTGCTAAAAAATGTTACCCTTCGTTCTTTTTGCGTTTTTAAAAATGCTTTTTCGTTCATGTACCCCAACATTAAAACTTGTAAAGTTTTATTGTTCTGAATTATTACGGGTACTAGACCATTTTTATCTTTTTGAAAATTTATCTTCATGTCTATCGTATTGCTATTTTCTGTTCTATTAAATACTTCTTTAAATCTGGAATTGGGATTGTTCCGTAATGAAAAATACTTGCAGCTAATCCTCCGGTTGCTTTTGTCTTTTCAAATACATTTTTAAAGTGTTCTTTTAGCCCTGCTCCTCCTGAGGCTATTACTGGAATGTTAACAGCAGAGCTTACTTGATCTGTTATATCAATAGCAAACCCTGCTTTTGTACCGTCATTATTCATTGAGGTTAGGAGAATTTCGCCTGCCCCTTTCTCTTCAACTTGCTCAGCCCATTCAACTGTATTTAAACCTGTAAATTTTCTTCCTCCATTTACAAATACCTTCCACTCAGAATCTTCATACTTTGTATCAATAGCAACTACTACACACTGACTACCAAATTTCTCTGCTATTTCTGTAATTAATTCAGGTCGTTTTACTGCTGATGAATTTATACTTACTTTATCAGCTCCGGCTTCTATTAATTTGCTCACATTTTCAACAGAGGATATTCCTCCACCAACAGTAAATGGAATATTAATTTCTTTGGCTATTCTTTTTACCAAGTCAATTAAAGTGGATCGATTCTCTATTGTTGCAGTTATGTCTAAAAACACCAATTCGTCAGCACCTTGTTTTACATAATTTTTTGCTAATTCAATCGGGTCTCCTGCATCCCTAATCCCAACAAAATTAATTCCTTTGACAGTTCTGCCATCTTTGATGTCTAGGCAGGGTATAATTCTCTTTTTTAACATAATACTTGCAGTTGTTTTAATGTTATCTTTCCTTCATATATAGCTTTACCCAAAATAGTACCTTCACATCCTAATTCGATAAGTTGATATAAATCATCCATGCTCGATACTCCGCCGCTTGCAATCAAATTAACAGATGACGCACTCATAATTTCTCTATAAAGTTCATTAGATGTGCCTTCCAACATTCCATCTTTAGCTATGTCTGTGCAGATAACATTCTTTACCCCTTTTGATTCGTACTCTGTGATGAAATCAACAACATCAATATCAGATTTTTCTATCCATCCATTTGTTGAAATTTTCCGATTACTACAATCTGCACCTAAAATGATTTTATCCGAGCCATATCTATCCAGCCACTGTAAAAACAAATTTGAGTTAGTAGCCGCTATGCTGCCTCCTGTAATTTGTGAAGCACCACTGTTAAAAGCAATTTCAAC
>Ga0181564_10003475_pt1 | contig 13549 bp, 9 predicted proteins | sample 011ome_24_FD_134512 | JGI IMG/M metagenome (GOLD analysis project Ga0181564, IMG submission 134512) | Coastal salt marsh microbial communities from the Groves Creek Marsh, Skidaway Island, Georgia - 011513CT metaG (megahit assembly) | ecosystem: Environmental > Aquatic > Marine > Intertidal zone...
CATTGCTATCTTGAGCATACACAGCGAAGGTAAAGAATCCTAATAATAAAAATAATTTATTTTTCATAATAACCCCTTTTCCCTAAAAAAGATGTGAGCACAGAAAAACTTCTGTGACCTAATTGTGACAATTCTGAGTTATAAATATTACAAAGTCAACAAATTTGCACAAATAAAAAAGATCATATGTATAAGATTTACACATGTATTTTTGGCCTGTAAGTGCTTAAATAAATAAAAATTATTAAATCTATATTAGTTAATGTAAATTATCTAGGAATGGATTGGATTATTAAAATTTTATAAATGAGTTGGTGGAGCTAGGCGGGATCGAACCGCCGACCTCTTGCGTGCCACGCAAGCGCTCTCCCAGCTGAGCTATAGCCCCAAAAAGTATGGATTATATATCACTAATATCTGTTCAGTGAATTATTTGATATATTGTTAAAAAACAGAGCAATCTGAATTAATATTCGATGAAAAATAGACCCGTCCTTGTTGGCATTGGCTCATTGCAGCAAAAAGGCTCATTTTCTGAGCTAGATGAAGCGCTAATTTTAATGGAAAAAGCCACCATTCAAGCAATTGAAGATAGCCAATCTCAAAAAATCAAAAACTATATTGATGAAATTCAAATACCCAAAGGTTATTGGGCATACAGAGATCCAGGCAAGTGGATTGCAGAAAAGCATGGATTCTCCAAAGCTAAAACAAGTGTTACAAAGATTGGGGTACTGCAACAAAACTTAATTAATTCTGCTTGTGAAAAAATTTTAAATGGCGACATAAGAGCAAGTCTTATTGTTGGAGGTGAGGCTAGGTTTAAAAAAATTCAGGCTCTCAAAGAAGGATTGGTTTTTGAAGAAATGCAACTAAATGTTAATCCAGATCATTATGTAAAAGCAAAAGAAGATTTATATGTTCCCGAGGAAATTGAAGCTTTAGGCATGATGGCTGTAGGCTATTACGCGATCATAGAAAGCGCTTTGCGTCATAAAAGCAAACGTAGCATAGAGGATCACGAAAAATTTCTAGGTGATCTATATGCAAAGTTTTCTGCAATTGCTGCTCAAAACCCTCATGCATGGAATCAAAAAATTTTTACCTCAGAGGAAATCCAAAATCCCTCAGCTAAAAACCAAAGAATCGCATATCCCTATAATAAACTTCACAATTCGAGCTGGAATGTTAATCAAGCTTCAGCCTTGATTCTTACCAGCGAAGAAATTGCAAATAAATTAAGCATCCCGTCAGCACAAAGAGTCTACCCATTGGTCTCAAGTGAGACCAATCATATGATTGGGGTAATTCAAAGACCTGATATTACTCATCCTGTTGGTCTTCAATTAGCATCTCAATTCTTAATTGAAACAGCTGCAAAAAACGAAATTTGCCCAACTTTATACGAGCTTTATAGCTGTTTTCCTGCAGCAGTTCAATTATTCGCTGAATCATTAAATGTGCCTGACAATATTGATAAAACCATAACCGGTGGAATGCCTTTTGCTGGAGGACCTTTAAATAATTATATGTTGCATGCAACAGCACAAATGCTTATGAGGATCCGGGAACATACTAATGATATAGGTCTGATCACTGGTGTTTCTGGAATGATGACTAAGCAAGCTCTTGCGATATGGGGCAAAGATCCACTGATGGATTTTAAAGCAATGGATGTTACCGCAGAGGCAGAAAAATTAGAAATTCCTGTACCTATGTCCAATCTAAAAGATGGCAGTGCCAAGGTGATAGGTTGCACTACTCTATATGAAAAATTTAATCCTACTAAAGCTATTTTTTATGCCGAAGATTCACAAGGCCATCGATTAGTATTAACATCAAATGAAGAAAATATTATCAAACAAGTAGAGGAAGAAGAATGCATAGGTCTAAAAATCAAATTTTCAAACAAGCAGCTGGTATCATTTGGCTAATTGCCTCTTTGCAAATCCATGCCGATTCTAGCCTAAACTCTAGCATTAACAAGCATCAAGATACCTTTGAAAACGCAGCAATGAAAATCTGGGACTGGGCTGAAGTTGGGTACCAAGAATATAAAAGCTCAGAACTTTTAAAAAATGAATTGATATCTAATGGATTTTCAATCCAATCAGGAGTTGCAGATATTCCAACAGCCTTCATTGCTGAGTACTCAAACGGTGGTCCGATAATTGGAATCTTGGGTGAGTACGATGCACTCCCAGGTCTAATGCAAACAGCCTCACCTTTTAAAGAAATAAGAGAAGATGTTGATGCTGGTCATGCATGTGGGCATCATTTATTTGGAGCTGCATCTGCATGGGCAGCAGTTGTAATAAAAGACTGGTTAGTAAAGACTGGAACCAAAGGAACTATTAGGTTTTATGGAACTCCTGCTGAGGAAGGAGGTTCAGGTAAAGTCTATATGGTAAGAGCTGGATTATTTGATGATGTTGATGCGGTTTTGCATTGGCATCCAAGTGACTCTAATGGAGCAAATGCTGAATCTTCAAACTCAAATAAATCAGCAAAGTTTAGATTTAAAGGTATTTCTGCTCATGCTGCTGGTTCTCCTCATAAAGGAAGGTCTGCATTAGATGGTGTTGAAGCTATGAATATGATGGTAAATATGATGAGAGAGCATATCCCACAGGAGTCAAGAATCCATTACGTTATTACTAAAGGTGGGTTAGCGCCAAATGTAATCCCAGATATTGCTGAAGTTTATTACTATGTTCGACACCCAAGAAGAGAGAAAGTGCAAGAAATTTTTAACTGGGTTGTGAAGGCTGCTGAAGGAGCTGCTCTTGGAACAGACACCTCAGTAACATATGAAGTGATGCATGGAAATTATTCAAAACTTCCCAATCACACTCTTCAAAAAATTATGCATAAAAATCTTGTTAACCGTGGTGGAATCAAATACTCAAAACAAGAAAATGAATACGCAAAAAAAATACGCAAAACGATGTTCTCACCAAGCAGGCAAATCGGAGATCAAGAAAAAATTAATCCATACAAATCGAGCCATACATATGGATCAACGGATGTAGGCGATGTTAGCTGGGTTGTTCCGCAGGCTGGTCTAAGAACAGCTACATGGGTTCCAGGAACAGCTGGACATTCTTGGCAAGGAGTTGCCGCGGGAGGAACCTCTATTGGCTTAAAAGGTACTAAATTAGCAGCTCAAGTACTTGCAGATACTGCGCAGAGTCTATTTATAAATCCAACGCTAATTGAATCAGCTAATCAGGAATATCAAGAAAGAGTTGGAAGCAACTTTAAATATTTTCCGCTGCTTGGTGATAGAGAGCCTCCGTTAGATTACAGAAATTAATTTGAGATTAATTTTTCAAAATTACCAGCTAGTTTCTCTAGATACTGGATAAAAGATGAAGCCCCCACTGAAAGTGGTTTTTCTTTGTTGCTAACCATACATATCTGATAACCAATATCCGGTTGAATTTCATGAATTGAAATACCATCTCCGTATATATTAGCGCTAAAATCATCAATAATTGAATAGCCTGAACCCTTTTCAACCATTGCTTTTGCTACTTGAATTGTTTCTGTTTCAGCAATCCAATTAACAGCTATTCCTTCCCCCGCTAAAACTTCATCCAAATTATTTTGTGCAGCATTTGTTTTTAAATTTTTGATTTTTATAAAGGGTTCTTTCTTAATATTTGATAATTTATAAATCCCTTCTCTTGGAGGATTCTTCTTAGAAGCTATTAAAACAAGTTTTCCTGAATGCAATATAGTTTTTGTAAATAACTCAGAATCACTTGGATTAAAACAGATAACCATATCAAACGTTAGTTCTTTTAATTGATCTTCAAGCTCTAAACTTTGTAAATTTACAATATTAAATTTTGTTTCAGGATTTAACATTAAGTACTTGTTAATTAAATTAGGCAATAAACCTAGCCCAAGTGAAGGTGTGCAACCAATATTTATAATCCTAGAAGGTTCGGTAACAAGATTTTGTGCAATGTTGTTAAATTTTGAAATTTGATGGTTGACCTCGGCAGCATGTTTGAAAAGAATGTCCGCTTCAGGAGTAGACGAAAGTCGTCTAGCATGCCGTACAAATAGTTTTAAATTAAGTTTGTGCTCTGCATAAGCCAAAGTTTTGCTTACAAGAGGCTGTGAAACATTTAAAACTTTTGCGGCTCGAGTAAGAGAGCCTTCATTATAGACATGGTAAAAAACTTCAATGTGTCTTGAGCTAATCATGGAAATTATATTTTAGTCAATGTTATCTATTTATAACTATAGGTTATACATTAGGGTTGAATTTTAAGCAATAAAATTGACACAATATCAAAAAAAATTATTTTCTACTGTTAATATAATTATTGGAAAATTTTTTCGGGGAGAATATGAAATATACTAATCTTAAATATGCCTTTGGATTGTTCTTGCTTCCAATTTCGTTAACTGTCTTTGCTCAAGAGGACTCAACTAAACTTAGTGATGTCGAAGAAGTTGTCGTGGTTGGATCACAAATTAAAGGTGCGAAAATAACTGGGGCTTTGCCTGTTTCTGTATTTTCAGGAAAAGACATAGAGGCTTTGGGTGTTGATGGTGGTGATGAACTGCTTGAGAACATTGCGGAGCAGGGCTTGAATTATTTTAATGAAGCTGAAGATGCTTCTGGTGGTGTTAATGCATCACGAGGAGATGTCGGAGCATACAATTTAAGAAATATGGGTGTTGGTAACACTCTTACCCTTCTGAATGGAAGAAGGTTGGTCAATAACGGAACATACCAAACAGAATTAATTGGGGGCGACTTCGTGCCTACTGTTTCGGTAAACTCGAATCTCATTCCAACATATGGAATGGAAAGGCTAGAAATTTTGCGTGATGGCGCCTCAGCTATTTATGGAGCTGACGCTGTAGCAGGTGTTGTTAATAATGTTCTACAAAAAGATTACGAAGGCCTAATGGTTAGAGCTAAAGTATCTGCCTATGATCACTTTGAAACTGAAGATAATACTTTTAATGTTAAATGGGGTTCTTTCTTTAATGATGGGGCAACAAATGTAAGTGTTTTCTTTGATCACTACGATCGAGGCAATATTAATGCACAAGAAGATCCTAGATGGGGTGCAGGAGATCATAGGCCGTTTGTTGCTGATGACTCTCCTTGGAAAACTAGCACTTCATTTCGAAACCTAAGCTCAAATTCGATATATGGGCAATTTGATATGGTAAGTTCTTCAGAGCATGCTGGTGAAAGCTATAACCACGTTTGGACTGACTCAAATGGTGAATTTGAAGTCTTCCCTCTCGGCGATGCTAAGTGTACAAATAGAGGACACCCTCTTTTTGATACTGGTTTTGGTACATGTATTGCTCAAGATGGTAACGGAGCACTTAGAAGTAATTTTTGGGGTCCTACTGATGTTAGATCAGAACTTATAAGAAATAATGTAGTTATATTTATCAATCATGATATGGGAAATGGCATGGAATCATTTACTGAAATTGGAGCTTATAGTTCTGATAGTGATAGAACTGCTCATGCTTCATATGCATTTTCTTCATCGAAACATCGAGTTGGACCAGATAACTACTATCTAAATCAATTAAAAGTAAATGTTGATGGTGTTCCTACAGCAATCTTTGCAGGTAAAAATCTTTATATTGATAATTATCGTTATGAAGAAAGACAGAGACTTGTCAATGTTAAAAAGGAGACTTATAGATTTCTTCAAGGCTTTAGAGGCACCTCTGGAGATTGGGACTGGGAAACAGCTTATGTCAGCTCAATTGCTAGACATAGAGATGTTACAAGCAATCGACTATCAAACAACCTGCTAAAAGAAGCTTTATATGATTCAACGCCAGCTGCCTATAACCCATTTAGTGCAGGAGTAAATTCAAATATTGAAAGAGCCTTAATCAGCGTGTATAGAAAAAATGAAAGTACTCTTGATATGTTTGACTTTAAAATATCTAATTCATCTTTCATGACTTTACCAGCTGGAGATGTTGGTCTGCTTCTTGGGTTTGAGTACCGTGAAGAAGAAGTAATTGATGATAGAGATCCTAGATTAGATGGAACGATCACTTATACAGACTTTGAGGGAGATACTTATCCATTAGTTTCTGATGTGGTTAACTCCTCTCCTACTCCAGATGTATCTGGTTCAAGAGACGTTAGCTCATTATTTGCTGAATTCCAGATTCCTCTTACAGAATCAATCAATGCTCAGCTAGCTGTAAGAAATGAAGATTTCTCTGACTTTGGCGATACTACGGTTGGAAAACTTGCTTTAGGTTGGGAGATTGCTCCTTGGATGACTTTAAGAGGCTCTTTTTCAACAGCATTTAGAGCGCCAAATATCATCCAGATTAACGAAAAAATTGTTGCGAGATCTGGTACAAGATATGACCGAGCTGCTTTCAGAGTAAATGAGGTTCAAAGTGTTGAAAATGTTATTGACTCAGATTCTCGTTACACAATCCAAAGGGTTGCAACTGGAGCTGAGGGGCTTGAAGCTGAAGAATCAGATAACACATCATTCGGTATAGTTTTAACTCCATTGGATGGTCTAATTGTAACTGTCGATGCTTGGACTATTGAAAAAGATAAAACTATTGGTTTGTTTGGTAGAGAAAATCAAACCGTGAATGATATGTTGCTTCGCTTTGAAAATGGTTTAAACAACTGTGATACCTTTGCAGGTGATCCTCTGGTGGTGAGAGAGGCTCCCGATGAGGGAGATGCTGCAGGGTTTGCTGCAGCTGGTGTTTGTCCGTTTGGAGACATCAAGTATGTAACAAACAACTATACCAACATGGCTCTCAGAACAATTGAAGGAATGGATATAGGTATCTACTACGATATCCAAACTGATTTTGGTGATTTTGATTTGAGATACATCGGAACTTTTTTGGACAAATATGAACAAAAAGCAAGCGGAGAATTTGCTGCATTACAGGCTAAAAAAGACAGCGGTGAAATCCCTGATTCAATTCCTTTAAAAGGTTTTGGTGACTTATTAGAAAAAGATGGCATCTATGATAATAAACACACTATTAGGCTTTCATGGGATAAGGGACCATGGGGTGCAAGTTTGACTGGCCTTAGAAAAGGTTCGTTTGTTCAAACCTCACTTGGGCTAAAGAATGGGGTTCCATATCTTGTTCCTGAAATGACAACTATGGATGCAACAGTTTCATATAACTTTGATCTAGGTGATCACAAAGCAAGACTTAGGTTTGCAGTGAAAAACCTTGAGGATGAAAGAGCTCCAACTGCTGATAGATACTATGGCTACTATGCAGATGCTCATTCTGACTGGGGTAGAAATTATTACTTAGATTTAAGAGTTACATTCTAATATTTAAGCTAAAATTAAAGGGGGCCTTAGCTCCCTTTTTTTTATATTGATTAATGTATAAATTTATCTTCACTTTTTTGGTTACCTCTATTGCTTGGAATGCAAGGGCTGAATTACTTGAATATAAATTTGAGAACTGGTCTGGTGCATCTTTGCCAACCTATGTTGCTAAGCCAAATAAAATTAGTGCAACTACAAGGCTGGTTGTCGTTATGCATGGCAGAAAAAGAAATGCTGAGGAATACAGAGATCAATGGGAAAAAGCATCTCAGGAGTTAGATCTTGTAGTTATTGTTCCTGAATTTAGTGAGAAGAATTTTCCAGAGGTATGGGGCTTTAATTATGGAAATATTAAAACTAAAAATCTAGAACCTATTCCAAAAGAACTTCACGCTTTTAGTGCTATTGAGCCTCTTGCTAGTCATGCATTAAAAAAATTTAAAATTAAATCAAATAATTGGGGTATATATGGTCATGGTGCAGGAGCGCATTTTGTGCATCGATATGTTCTCCATCATCCGGAAGCGTCTCATACTTTAGCAATTGCAGCTAATTTAGGTTGGTACCTATCAATGACAAATCAAAACTGGCCTTTTGGTTTAAATAACTCAAATATTGATAATGAAAAGCTAAAACAAGCATTCAGTAAATACTTTTTAATAATGCTTGGGAAGGCAGATACCTCAACCAAACCTAATTCGCCATATGTAGCGGATCACTGGGAAATTATCAACTCACAGGGTGAGCATCGGCTTGCTAGAGGACGAAACTTCTTTAAATCTGCGGTTGCTAAATCGAAAGAGGTTAATCAATTTTTTAAGTGGGGAATGGTTGAAGTCCCAACCACTAAAGGCCACAGCAATACTGAGCAAATGGTGCCGTTTGCAGCCGAAATGTTTTATGCGAGACTCAAATAATGCAAGCATATAAAAAAAGAGGTTTTTGGGTTGGATTAGCTGCTTTCTTTTGCATCCTTCTAACACCAAATCCAGAGTCTCTCTCGCCAATTGGCTGGGCTGTTGCTGCAGTCACTGTGTTGATGGCAATATGGTGGGCAACTGAGGCAGTTCCAGTAGCCGTTACTGCGCTATTGCCGTTAGCGTTATTCCCAATGCTGCATGTAACTGATTTTAAAACAGCGGCTCTGCCCTATGCGAACCCAAATATTTATTTATTTATGGGTGGCTTTATTTTAGCCTTAGGAATTGAATCATCTGGATTGCATAAGCGACTGGCATTGAAAATGTTGATCGCTGTGGGAAATAGTGGAGCAAAATTAGTCGGAGGATTCATGCTTGTTTCTGCCTCCATAAGCATGTGGGTGATGAATACATCTACTACTCTAATGCTTTTGCCAATTGGTTTAGCGGTATGCTCAAGCGTTGCTGAAACTATTCCTAATTTTTCTGCAAAAGAAAGAAAAAGTTTTGAAATCTCGCTTTTACTAGGTATTGCCTATGCAGCTTCAATTGGGGGAATGTCTACCCTGGTAGGAACAGCTCCAAACATTATATTCGTAGGTTTTATACAAGAAACATATGGCATAGAAATTTCTTTTGTTGACTGGATGAAATTAGGAGTACCTTTAGCTATCTTAATGTTAGGCGCATCTTGGTATGCCATCACAAAAATAGTTTACCCCGTCAATTTTATAGCTAGCATTGAAACAAAATTAAAACTTCAAAATATGCTGACTGATTTAGGTCCTCTTGGTAGAGATGAGAAAAAAGTTTTAATCATTTTTTCTTTAGCAGCTAGCGCTTGGATGTTCAGAACATTGCTTGATAATTTTGTACCTTTATCTGGCCTAACTGATGCCGGCATTGCCATATTTGCAGCATTGAGTTTTTTCTTCATTCCTTCAGAAAATACAAAAACAGATTTACTAACTTGGGAGCAAGCTAATAAACTTCCATGGGGTTTGCTTGTTTTATTTGGTGGCGGGTTGTCTTTAGCAGCATCAATTGGTTCCTCAGGTCTTGGTGGCTGGATTGGGCAGGGTTTAACTATCCTGGGGAATGTTCCACCTATTGTCCTAATACTAGCAGTTGCTACTTTAATTATATTCTTAACTGAAATTACATCTAATGTTGCAACTACCTCAACATTTTTACCAGTTGTTGGAGCGGTTGCAGTTGCTATTGGGGTAGCGCCAGTAGCTTTAACAATTCCTGTTGTGTTAGCGGCAAGTTGCGCATTTATGCTTCCAGTAGCTACGCCTCCAAATGCTATAGTTTTTGGCTCAGGCAAAATAACCATTCCAGATATGATAAGAGCTGGATTTGCGTTAAATATTATAGGAGTTTTCTTGGTTGCTATATTTGCCTTCTATTTAGCTCCAATGATATTTTAAATTTATGACTCTTAGAAATATTTTCCTCTCACTTTTATTTATTACATCCTATGCATGGGGGCAAGTTAGATATATTGACTATCCGTCACCCTTTCATCCAACAATTGGAACTTCAGGGATGGTTGTTTCACAAAATCAAGCCTCATCAGATATCGGAGTAGAAATTTTAAATATGGGTGGTAATGCGATTGATGCGGCTGTTGCAGTTGGGTTTTCTTTAGCAATAACTCTACCTAGAGCAGGTAATTTAGGCGGCGGAGGCTTCATGCTTGTCTATTTAAATGATGAAAAGAAAACAATAGCTGTAGATTTTAGGAGCGCTGCACCAAAAAAACTTTCAAAAAAAGATTTTCTATATTTAAAGAATAATTATGACCAAAGGAGATATGGCTATAAAGCTTCTGGTGTCCCAGGAACTGTGGCAGGGTTATTACAAACTCATGATCGTTATGGAAAATTACCATTAAAAAAAATATTGCTGCCTGTTATAAGACAAGCTCAAAAAGGAATAGTAGTTAGCTATGACCTTAATCAAGCCATAGGTAGTGCTGATCAAATAAGCCTCGATAATGAATCTAAAAATATTTATTATAAAAATGGTAGTCCGATAAAAGAACATTTTTTAATGAAGCGGCCTGATTTTGCTTGGACTTTGAGTGAAATAGCAAGAAATGGTGAAGAAGCTTTCTACACTGGATCTATTGCCAAGAAGATAGTTCAAGCCATGCAAGAAAACGATGGATATATTTCTGTTAAAGATCTTCAAGAATATGAGCCTAGGTTTGCAGAACCGATTAAAACAACTTATAGAAATCATCAAATTTTTGCACACCCTCCTCCAGCTGGCGGTGCCGCAGTTTTGCTGGAAGGATTAAATATTTTAGAAAACTTCAGCACTGATGAAATCGGACCAAACTCAGCAAAGTTTCTCCACTTATTTGCCGAGGCCTTGCAACGAGGTCATATGGATAGATCAAGGTTTATGGGAGATCCTCAATTTTATGATGTCCCTATAAACAAAATAGTTTCAAAGGAAAGAGCAAATTCTTTGGCTAAGACAATTAACCTTGAGGAAGCTACTCCACCAAGCGCATTAAATCCTGATTCATTATTTCAAGAAGGTGAAAACACGACACACTATTCAGTCATTGATCAAAATGGCAATGTTGTATCGAATACTTACACTTTAGGCTATTCATTTGGTTCGGGAGTTACTATCCCAGGAACTGGAATTCTTCTTAACAATCAAATGAATAATTTTGCTTATCAATATGGAAACCCTGAAATCATAGATCGCTCTGCAAGCATAGGCAATCGATTAGAGCCAGGCAAAAGGCCCATGAGCACAATGACTCCAGTTATTATCTTTGATGAAAACAATGAATTAAAACTCATCACAGGATCTCCTGGAGGGGCACTAATACCTGCTGCCGTGTTAAGAGTGATAACTGGGATCATAGATTTTAATTTAAATCTTGGCGAAGCCACTATGCTCCCAAGGATTCATAAAGATTGGCCCTATAAAAGTTTACGATTAGAAAAAGGCTTTAGCCAAGATACGATTCAAATACTTGAATCCTATGGTCATGAATTAGAAGAATCAAAAACCATGGGCTCAACTCAAAGCATTTTAATTTCTACTAAAGGCAAAGAAGGTTTTGCTGACTTAAGAAGGCCAAATGCAGGGGTAGCAATTCAAATTGATTAAAGCTTTAGCATTTATTCATAAGATAGATGGGTTGTCTGATAATGATTTTAGAAATTACTACGAAAACAATCATGCGCCCCTAGCCTCCTCCCTTCTTTCTTTTGAAGGTTATGAGCGAAATTATATTAATACTGAGCTGAATCCACTCTGCTCATCTCTAGGATCAATAAGTATTTTTAAATACAAATCAATGAAGTCATTAGAGATTGTTAGCAAGCAAATGTTGTCAGATGCAGGCGATACTCTGCGAGATGATGAATTAAAATTTATGGATGCTTCAAAAAATTATTTTGTTTTAACGGAATCTAAACAATTAACCGAACAAGAATTTAATAAAAAAATTTTTTATTCTGCCAATAGTGAAAATGACTTAAATTTGCTAGATTCTTTTTCAGGTATTAATAAAATTTCAAACAATCTCTTTATTGAACCAAATAAAACCATTGGTATTGCCGAGTATGGGATAAATCAAAATGTTTCATTTGATACCTTGAAACATTTAATGCAAGAACACCCCCAAGCGCTGATCGCTTCTTGTATTTCTTAATCAGTATTAGCTAAATATTTTAATGCTGCATCAATCCTGTTATTCACTTCGGCTAAGTCAAAAAGTGAAAGTGTTAAACCCAAAGAAGGAGATTGAGTCGATCCTGTCATTGCAATCCTTATTGGTTGATTTAGTTTTGGAGTTGGCAGGCTTAATGCAGTTTGAGCCTCCTGCAATGCATGATCTATAGACCCCTCATTCCAAACCTCTAAGCCATTTAATTTTCTTTGAACAAATTCTAAAACAGCCTCTGATCCTTTTAAAAATTTATTGGCCGCTTTTTCATCATAAGAATCTATTTGAGTGAAGTAAGGAATAAGATCTCTGGCCACTCCTAGAAGAGTAGGTTGAGAGCTTCTCATAGCCTCAATAATTTCATTGCTATTTTCCTTTAGGTTGTAATTAATTCCAGCATTTTCAAGAAATGGTATCAATCTATCTTTAAAAGACTCAAACGAAAGAGCTGCTAAATGATGGTTATTGATCCAGTCAAGTTTTGCTGGATCAAAAATAGCTCCAGCTTTTTGAACTTCTTGAATCCTAAAGTCATCGATTAAATCATCTAAATAAAATATTTCTTTATCTCCTTTTGACCAGCCTAATCTAGCGAGCATGTTGATTAAAGATGATTCAAGATATCCTTTTTCAAAGTAGTCCTGCAAACTTGTCACAGCATTCCTTTTCGATAATCTTTTTTTATCTTGACCTAAAACCATTGGTAAATGAGCATATTCAAGAGATGGATAGCCTAATGCTTGCTGAATATGGATTTGTCTTGGAGTGTTGCTTAGATGATCCTCTCCTCTAATTACAGTTGAGACGCCTTGCTCGAAGTCGTCAACAACATTACAGAGGTGATAGGTTGGAGACCCATCACTTCTTAATAGAATTAAATCGTCTAGCTCTGAGTTCTGGAAAATGACCTCGCCTCTAACCAAATCATGAAAAATTAATTCACCATCTTTAGGGGTTTTTAACCTTAATACTGTTGAAGAATCAGGGTTTAGATTTAAATTCCTACATTTACCATCATATTGAGGTTTTAAGCCCTTAGACTGCTGAGCAGTTCTCATCTGATCTAATCTCTCTTTACTACAATTACAATAATATGCATTGCCAGAATCTATGATTTTCTCAACAGCCTTTTGATAAAGCTCAGATCTTTCAGACTGTCTTACAGGCGGTTCATCTGGATTAATGCCTATATCAGATAATCCATTTAGAATATTTTTTTCAAACTCCTTAGTTGATCTTTCAACATCAGTATCCTCAACCCTAATTAAAAATTTTCCTTTATTTTGTTTTGCATATACATAATTAAATAATGCTGTTCTCACCCCGCCAATATGCAAAGCTCCAGTTGGGCTAGGTGCAAATCTCGTAACTTTGGTCATGATTGATCTCTTTTTGAATTAATTGCTGTAACCCTTTGGTCATTGGCTAACATATCTTCTTGGGAGACTACTATTTTAGGAATAGGATATTTATCTAGATCAATACTAAGTTCACCAACCTCACTATCTGAGTTTGAGTTCATATTTGATGACATAAATTCAAACTTGCTTTGTCCGCCCGTTAAATGGATATAAACGTCAGCTAAAATG
>Ga0181564_10003481_pt1 | contig 13542 bp, 10 predicted proteins | sample 011ome_24_FD_134512 | JGI IMG/M metagenome (GOLD analysis project Ga0181564, IMG submission 134512) | Coastal salt marsh microbial communities from the Groves Creek Marsh, Skidaway Island, Georgia - 011513CT metaG (megahit assembly) | ecosystem: Environmental > Aquatic > Marine > Intertidal...
GGACCCGAGATTGAAGCACATCCTCGATGCGGCAGTCGCTCCCGGCGCCAATCTCGTGATTACCAATGATTCCATCTCCCAATCCACGAAAAGCCAGCCTGGTTTTCATATCATGCACGGGACATTGGAGAAAAATCGAACTAAGACTCGACGCGAATCGGGCTATGCGATCACGACTCCATTGCTGGTCTCAAAATTTGCACCTTTTGCCATCGCCAAGAGAGGATTTTTTACGATAGAATTTCGGGGAACACCCGTAAGTTCCTCATGCACAAGTTACGATCTTTTGTTTTTCTACTCGTAATCTCTTCCGCTCTTGCATTGGCTCAGGAGCCTCGCCAACCAGAGCCTACACAAGATCTGAAATATTTTGGTCCTGACGGTGAGCTAAAATCCGACGGCATCCCCTCGGCACTTTCTGACTGGGTTGGATGGACGCTTCGCAATGCCCACGCCCCTGAAACACCGCGCGTTCACAGCGACGGAAAGATACGGCTCCCGCTCTGGGTTTCTGCGCTCGAACTCGACACGAGAAACGACGGTGCAGATTTTTCCCTGACTGCTGAATCGTTTGGGGAAAACTGGCTGATTCTTCCCGGTGGAGAAAGGCAGTGGCCGACCGAGGTGAAAATTGATGATCAAGCAGTTCCGGTTGTAACTCGAAATAGTAAGCCCGCCGTCCGTATCGATAAGGGCACGCAGTCGGTCACAGGCAGTTTCGTATGGTCAGAGCTTCCCCAGCGAATCAATCTTCCACCTTCGATCGGGTTGCTGGATTTGCGCGTGAACGGCGAAAAGAAGGAGACACCGTCCTGGGATGGCGATGGTACGCTCTGGCTGCAGCGGGAAGCATCGACGGAACAGGTCGATGAGGATTTTCTTTCCCTGAAAATTCACTCGCTGCTCGAAGACGGAATTCCGCTCTGGTTCGAGACCCGCATCGAATTGATCGTCGCGGGAAAGAGTCGCGAAGAAGCCCTCGGCTCGGTTTTGCCACAAGGCTGGCAGCTTGCGAATATCCAGTCGCCCATTCCGGTAGCGATTGATGAAAAAGGTTTTCTCAAAGCGCAACTTCGTGCAGGTCGCTGGACGATAGTATTGCGAGCCTTTCAAACTTCGGACACAAAAGAAATCAGCTTTGCAGCCGATGCCGAACCAGCAGTAGAGAATCTGGCTCTCGCGTTTCGAGCGCAGCCGGATTTCCGTCAGGCGGAGATCACGGGCCTGCCCCAAATCGATGTCTCGCAAACCCAGATGCCGGAGGAATGGCGCTCTTTGCCGATCTACCGGTGGGGTACAAGCTCGCCATTTCAAATCATCGAGCACGTTCGAGGCCCGGGACAAAGAAGTGCAGCCCCGCTCTCTATCCAGCGCTCGCTCTGGCTGGATGACGATGGAAAAAATCTCACCTATCAGGATCGACTTTCCGGTCAACTCCGCGAGATCCGCCGCCTCGATGCAGCCGAAGCTCATGAACTCGGTTCCGTCACAGTGAGCGAAGAACCACAACTTATCACTCACAATCCCGAGGGCGGCGCGCCGGGTTTTGAAGTTCGATCTCCCGACTTACGAGCGGTGGCGACTGGCCGAATCAAAATGCAGGATTCACTCTCCGCAACTGGCTGGACGTCGAATGCCGACAACCTGCGCGCAACACTTCAACTGTCGCCAGGTTACCGCCTCTTCGCGCTTTTTGGCACTGATTACACGCGCGGAGACTGGCTGACTTCGTGGACTTTGCTCGACCTTTTTCTTCTCCTTCTTTTTACACTCGCTGTTTTTCGACTCCGAGGATTTCGCGGAGCGCTGCTCGCCTTCATCGCCTTTGGATTGGCCTACCACGAACAGGGCTCGCCCCGCGTCGCTTGGTTGCTTTTACTCGTCCCGGTCGCTTTGATCGACGTGATGCCAGAGAGTCACTGGCGCAAATGGGTCGTCGCCCTAAAATGGGTCGCCGCAGCGACTCTACTCACCTCGCTCGCTCCCTTTGCAGCCTACCAGATTCAGGGAGCAATTTTTCCGCAGCTGGAGAGGAAAGCGGCTTTCTCAGCTGCTTCTGCACCGCGAGCTGTTTCAGCACCTGATCAGATCATAGAACAGGCTCGAAACGCTACAATTCGTTCCTCTCCCAAGCTCGGGAAAAAGTTCGCCTACCAAAAGGAAAATATGAAAGCCGATCCGAAAGCGATCATCCAGACCGGCCCCGGCGTTCCGCAGTGGACCTGGAGAACGGTCGAGTTCGGATTCGACGGCCCCGTTTCCGCATCGCAAAAGATTCGGCCAATCCTGATTCCCCCTTGGATGTCCCGCCTCATCAGCGTAATTCGGGTCCTCGCTTTGGTGCTGCTGGCAGTCCTGCTTTTCTGCCGAAGAAAAGAAAAGAAAAAGGACAAAGAACCTGAGGACTCAGCTCTGTCTGCGGCAGGTGCAGCAACGGCTCTGCTGGCGATTGGAGCGATTCTTTTTGCTACTCCGCAACAGGCAGCAGCGCAATTTCCCAACGCAGAATTGCTCGACCAACTGCAACAGAGACTAACTGAAATACCACCGGAATTTCCGGGCGCTGTCGAAATCGCAAACGCGTCGATGAAGATTGAGGGAGAGTCCGTGGTGCTCGAATTGGAATACCATGCAGCAGCTCGGGCTGCCGCTCCGGTTCCTCTGCCGCTCGGGTCCATGGAACCCAAGTCGGCTTCTTTCTCAACCGGAGACAAAGCGACCGTTCTTCGGAAAGAGGACCGCCTCTGGGTGCTTCTTCCTCATGCCGGGATTCATACAATTCTCGTCGAAGGTGCCCTGCGGGCCGGAAATGATTGGGAATGGGGTTTTGCCCTGAAACCTCGACACATCCAGGTCGAGGCTCCCGGCTGGACCGTCAGCGGAATTCGTCCCGACCAAAGCGCAGAAGACCAGGTTCTTTTCTCCCGGATGCGCGAAGAAGGAGAAGAGACCTCCGCCGCAAACTACGAAAATCCCCGCACCAACCACGCTATCCTTGTCGAGCGGCAGGTCGAGCTCGGTCTCGTGTGGCGCGTTCGCACAACGGTATCCCGCCTCTCCCCGAAAGGCCGGGCCACGGCGCTACAGATTCCTCTGCTGAAAGGCGAAAAGGTTGTCAGTGCCGGTCGCAACGTGAAAAACGGAGCGATTGAAGTTCGTCTCGGACCGAACGATGACGAGGTGTCATGGGAAGGTGAGCTTTCGCCTTCAGAAGAGTTCACCCTCGAGACACCCGAAAACGCGAGTTGGACGGAACGCTGGCGGCTGGTTGCCTCATCGGTATGGAATGTCACTTTCGATGGTCTTTCGCCCGTATTTGAAAATTACGAAGACCAACTCGTTCCGCTCTGGCAACCATGGCCGGGAGAAAACGCAAAGGTCGCCGTTTCACGACCCGAGGCCGTCAAAGGCGCAGCGATAACGATCGACACAGCCAAGCACACCTTGCGCCCTGGGAAACGACAGCGTTCTTCCGCTCTGGAGCTGTCGGTCCGAACCAGTCTCGGCGAAGACTTCCCGATTCAATTGCCGAACGGCTGCGAGGTGAGTTCACTTTTGCATGATGGAAAAACGATTCCCATACGAAAAGATGGCGACTCAGTCATCGTTCCTTTGCGGCCAGGGCCGCAGACTATCAAGGTCGAGTGGCGAGCTGCCGGTGGCGCCAAGGGGTGGACCCGGGCCGATACCGTCACTCTGCCAGTGGAGTCGTCGAACGTCACAAGCGTGATTCGTCCTTCGCGCGATCGATGGCTCATCCTCACCGATGGACCACTACGAGGGCCCGCCATCCGATTCTGGGCCGTTCTCGCCTTCTCACTCATCGCGGCCATTATACTCTCACGAATCCCGAATTCCCCGCTGAACATGGTTTCCTGGATTCTACTCATGCTCGGGCTAACTCAGATCTCCGTGATCTGTTCCCTCATGATCATCGCCTGGTTGTTTCTCCTGCTCTGGCCCGACGAGAAACTGTGGAAGAAACTCTCGCCGTGGAAACACAACCTCGTTCAGATCGGATTGATCGGGTTGACGATTCTCGTGATTGGTTTCTTTGTCAGGATTGCTTCGGTCGGTTTGTTAGGGGACCCCGAGATGTATGTTGCCGGAGTCAACTCCAGCGCAAGCTACCTGAACTGGTTCTCTGCCCGTGCCGATTCCGAGTTACCACAGCCGGGCTACTGGTCGATCTCGATCTGGTGGTTCCGCCTTGCGATGTTACTCTGGGCTCTATGGCTCGCGTGGTCGCTCGTGAAATGGCTTCGCCGCGGTTGGAAGAACTCAGCGAAGCGCGAACATTTTCGTTCGATACCAAAGAAAAAATTGACGAAAGTTCCAGCACAGGAAATTGGACCGCCGGAATTGCCAAAGGACGACAACTAAAGGCGAGCACCTACTCCTTATCCTGAAAGATCTGAAGCAAGCCTGTTTTTTTCGGCTTCCTCATATCTTCTTCATCTGCGTCCTCGGGAGCTGGATCACGGTCGTTCTCCTGGTCTGGCCCAAACAAACCTTGCCCGATTTTTTTCAATCCCTCCACGGGGATTGTTGTTAGTTCCGTGATGACCTGAGCGGGAACTTTTCCGAGATTGGAGATGGCTTTCGATTTCCAGACCGGCTCGGTCACCGTGCCCGTGCAGGAAAATGTGAGAAGTTCGCTCACGGGAGTCAGAACGGCACTGGAGAGCACGTCTTTCGTGTTCACGACCGCCTCGAGATCAACCGTGTGATCCACCAGCGAGACCTCTCCTGCTGCTCGCAATCGAAACGAGTCCGTGAGAGCCTCGAAGTCCTCACTATAAATAATTCCATCTCGCATCCGCAAGGTTGCCCTGGCTTGACGTGCCACATTCGCGCCTTCACGAACTTCACCCGGACGCGCTTTCACGATGGCTTTCGAAAGCGGGCCAAAGAATGGAATCGCGAAAAGATTTCCATCCGTAATTGTCGCCGTTCCATCTCCATCCAAAGTCGCGATGTCGCCCCCATTGCCAGAAAGCGTAACGGCTGCGGCGACTCGCCCTCGAATCGTCTCCGTATCGGCGTAGAGTCGGGTAACAGCTTCAAGTGGCACGTCTTTCAGTATCGCCCTCGCCTCGAATGGACGCTCCGGCGATCTTACATCCTTGGCATCGTATTCGAGTTGGAGAGTTCCTCCAAATACCTCCGCGTCGAGCGACTTCAAGTGCACTCGGCTTCCATTGACAGCAATCTTGCCCCGTGATTTCTCCGCCGTGATAGTCTCTCCCAAAAACGTGTAGCGTGCTATCGCTTCGGATTCGAACTCGATATCGAGCACATTTCGACGCGGCTCTGATCCCACTTCTTCCACGCGGCGCGAATCGAGCTGACCAGAAAGACTCACCGTTGGAGGCGAGGTGAACTGGTATTTTGTTAGTGACTTGGCCAGCTTCTTATTGAATGCAGAGGCCCCTTCTTCCAGATCCGTCGTCCAAACTACTTCTTCGACTTCCCATAGGCGCTTGGCAGGATGGAACCTTGCCTCCTTGGCGACGATTCCTCCATCGTGTCGCTTCATTTTGACATCGCGAAACGAATGAATCAGATCGAGGCTTTCAAACTCGGACTCCATCTCGAGAAAGCTTACCCCATTGAGGGTGAAATTCCGAAGATCGACGACACCTTTGTTAGTCCACGTTTTCGCATCACCAGATGGTCCGCCACCCGCCGCCGCGAAATACACCGTAGAGCTTTCACCAAACTCCCAGGCATCGGAAAATTTTCTACCGCCCTCACTGAAGAATGGTCGGAAAACATGAGGGTCGAGCTTGATCTCAGTCTGGTATTGCAATGTCTCGTCCCCTTGATCAGGATCGTATTTCAGGTTCAGGAACGCCACCCCCGACTGGTGGTCGAGCCGTAGATTTCTCACGTAGTATTTTTTCTCCGCGACGCTGAACCCAAATTCCAAACCCGAGAAGACTTCTCCCCTCGTCACGAATCGTTCGGCCTGAAAATCGCCGATCAACTCACCCGGGAAACCGACTCCTTCCTCCCCCAGCTTTTCCAGATCAAGCACACCCTCTGCAGTGATGCGCGGGGAACTAAAAAAAACGACCTCTCGCAGTCTTTTATCCTTCCAGAACATTTCCGCAAGGCTGGGCAGATCCGCTCCAGATTCGAGCGAATAGCGCAATCGGCCAGACTCCTCGCGCCAATCACCAGTGAGAGAGAGCTCCCCCTGACGGTCTCGTAACAGAAACTCCGAAATCTCCGCCGCGCGCTCCAAGCCATCGTAGTCAGCAGCCGCACGAAACGACGAAATGGTGTAGGTCTTGCCACGCTTTCGGAAGTTTTCAGCGTCCAGTTGCACTCCAACTGTCAGATCCTCGGGACTCGCAAGGTCGCCCGAGAACTCAATCGAAATACTCGGCCTGTCAGTTAAAAACTCATACTTCTCCAATTCCCGCAAGATGCCCTGCAACTGCTTTCGCTGCGTTGCCGTCGCATGGTCCGTCTCTTTCTTTTTCTTCTCTTCATCGCCTTTCTCATCTGTGTCGACGACACGGACAAGATTACCTTTGACATCGACATCAAAATCCCCAATCGCAGCCTCTGCTTTCACAATCTCGATCACACTCTCGGTAACGACGATACGGCCAGACAGCTTCTCCACATCCAATCGCTTCCCATTCGGATTCCCGGGATCAAGCGGCAGCGACAATCGCGCTTCTTCGACATCAAGTGTATTGACGCCGATTTCCTTGCTCAGCACCCGGCTCAAATCAACGTCGAGAAAGACATCGTCGAGAAATGCAATTGGCTCCGTTCGCTTGCGATCCTGAAAAAACGTAACGTCCTCTGCAACTAGACCCCGGAACGCACCCAGTGTAATTTTCCCGATCTCGATATGATAACCGCGCTGAGAAAATTCACGCTCGATTGCATTGCCCCAGCTCTCCGTAAAGCCCTCCTTCCGCGCATATACTCCAGCCCAAATCAGGAGGGCCGTTGCAACGAAACAAAGTATAACAAACAATCTGCGGATCCAACGCATGTCGAAAGAAGAGAAAAAGCACCAATATGTGTCTGAAAGTAACCATCCGTTGAATCTCTTGGCAGTTCAACGAACGAATTCACCGATCAGAATACAATAGAAACGATTGGAGAGATTGAAAGCTTGGGATATTTTCCCGTTTGCCGTCATGCGCATCATTTCCGGAACAGCGGGCAGCGTGCCCCTGCGAGTCCCCCGCTCGCTTACCCGTCCCACGACCGACCGCGTCAGGGAGGCAGTTTTTTCCTCGCTCTCAGAAATTATTCCGGGAAGCAGAGTGCTCGATCTGTTCGCCGGCTCCGGCTCGCTCGGTCTGGAAGCGCTGAGCCGCGGAGCAGAAGACGCCACTTTCATCGATGCTGCGAACGACTCCATCGCCGCCATCGAAGAAAATCTGAAAAAAACCAGACTCGAAAACGGAAAGGTAATCCGGCGAGATGTGCTCGCTTTCCTCTCCACCATCAGACCAGGAATTTACGATCTTATTTTTGCGGACCCTCCCTACGCGCGCGGCGAAAAAACCACGGAACAACTCGAGCAATTCCTCACCCACGAAAAGCTCTCCAGCTCTTTACAGGAAAATGGCATTCTAATTCTCGAAACGCTCGCCCGTTCTCCACTTCCCGAAACTCCGCTCTGGAAAGTGACAAAAGAGAAGACCTACGGCTCGACCCGTGTCAACTTTCTCCGTCCTGCTTGATCTTCGCCTCGACACCATGCCACGTCCTCTCGTCCTGCTAATCTACAACCTGCTCCTGCCCATTGTCCTGGCATTAGGATTCCCCGCATTTATCATCAAGGGAATCCGACGCGGAGGATTGGCAAGCAATTTTCGACAGCGGCTCGGCTACTTTTCTCCTGGACTCCGTGCCCATCTCAACGGCAAGAAGCCGATTTGGATTCACGCAGTTTCCGTCGGAGAAATCTTTCTCGCGCTCAAACTGATCGAAGCCCTTCAGACGCGAGATCCTGACAAGGTGGTCGTCCTCAGCACGACCACGACGACAGGCTACGCTGTCGCACTGGAGAAAGCCTCCAACAAGCTCATCGTGATTCACAACCCGGTCGATCTTCCCTGGATCGCTGCCAAAGTGGCACGCCTCATCAATCCCGAAGCCTACGTCCTCATCGAAGCGGAAGTCTGGCCCAACCTAGTTGGCAGTTTGAAGAAGCGCGGTATCCCCGTAATTCTTTCCAACGCACGTCTTTCCCCCAGGTCCGCTCGTCGCTATGTGAAATTTCGAGCCTTTGTCGCCCCCCTTTTTTCCCAGCTCGACGCTGTCACGATTCCTTTTGAAGCCGATCTCGGCAGATGGAAAGCCATCGGAGTTGCCGAGGAAAAAATCCATCTACTCGGTAGTGTGAAATTCGACAGCACTTCCGCCGCCGGAGCACTTGAAGCGAAGGAGAAAGAACTGCGCCAGTGGCTCGATGAAACCGGCTTTCCTTCGGGCGCTCGCATTCTCCTCGGCGGGTCGACTCACAACAGCGAGGAGCTACTCCTCGCAAAAACCACCCGGGACCTGCAAACGGATTTTCCCGACCTCGCCACCGTCATTATCCCCCGCCACGCCGAACGAGGAGCCGCTATCGCCGGACAACTTCTCGATGCAGGGTTTGATCCGATTCTGCGAGCTGAGTCAACAACCCTGTTAGATGATGGACCTGACTCTGTTCAGTCATCGACCAAAGAGGATAGAGTTTCCGAAAACCGCGTCTGGATCGCGAATACCACTGGCGAACTCCGGGCCTGGTATCAACTCGTTGAACTTGTTGTGATTGGAAAGAGTTTCGGGGGAGAAGGTGGACAAAACCCCGTCGAACCAATTCTCGCCGGAAAGCCCGTCATCGTGGGACCCAACATGCAGAATTTCTCCGACGTCGTCGCGGATTTGCTTCGCGTAGAAGGATTGGTGCAGGCAGAAAATGCGGAGGTTCTTCCAGAGCTCGTTCGGGAGCTACTTCTAGACTCGGAAAGGAGAAGAGCGATGGCCTCGAGTGGAATCGAGGCGATGGCACAGCACGAGGGATCTGCGGATCGCAATGCGGCTTTGGTGCTCGCGCAGATACGGACCCGCAAATGAGATTTCAATTGAATCTAATCCGTCGCTGGACATCTGCGTCCCAATCACTCAATCTAGAGTTACTATCTTTTCTCTAATGTCCGGATTTCTCGACATAATTTCTACGTGGTGGCCTGTCCTTTTTGCCTACGTGATCGGCGCGACGCCATTCGGCTTTCTGGCTGGGAAGAGCCGCGGTATCGACATTCGCGATCATGGAAGCGGCAATATCGGTGCTACCAATGTGCTACGTACGCTTGGAAAGCCGGTCGGAATCACCGTGCTGATCCTCGACGTTCTCAAAGGCATGATGCCAGTCCTCATCGCAGAGTGGGTGGGCGTAGACACTCTCGTGCAAATCGCTACTGCGGTAGCTGCCATTCTCGGGCACAACTACACGTTCTGGCTTGGCTACAAAGGCGGCAAAGGAATTGCGACAACGGGCGGCGCGCTGCTATCCATAATGCCCATCGAACTTCTATCGGCGATAGTGCTCTGGATCCTGGCATTAAAAATCACCCGCTACGTGTCGATCGCTTCCATCGTTGCCGCCTTGACCATTCCTACGGTCCTCACGATTCGATCGTTCATTTCGAGCGAGTGGAATATTCCCGTGCTCTGCCTCGGACTTTTCGTCTGTGTGCTCGCCATTTGGAAACACCGGGCCAATATCGCCCGTCTTCGCCGAGGCGAAGAAAACCGATTCGGAAAACCAACTTCTCCACCTTCCCAAGACTAATATGGAACTTACCAAAGCAGCTGTTCTCGGAGCCGGAAGCTGGGGAACGGCCCTCGCTCTCGCCCTTGCTGATCGCGGACTCAACGTCGCACTTTTCGGCAACGAAGAAGAAGTGAAAGACGACATCAACCGCAACCATCAGAACTCGAAGTATCTACCCGACCTCGATTTACCAGAGAATATCACAGCAACTCTGGACATCGCCGATGCGGCCGCCGCCGAGGTAATATTACTGGTGGTTCCTTCCCAGGTCGCAAGACTCGTCCTCGGTCAGCTTGCCGAAGCCGGAGTTGCAAAAGAAACAACGATCGTCAGCTGTACTAAGGGCATCGACCCCGATACTGGCGAACTCATGCACGAATTAGTCGAAGAATTCTTCCCCGACAACCCCATTGGGGTGCTTTCGGGTCCCAGCCACGCCGAAGAAGTCGCACGGCGTATGGCCACCCTAGCAACTGTAGGTTCGGAGGATCCAGAAGTCGCAAAAAAGGTGCAGGACATTTTCACGCTTCCATGGTTCCGCACTTACACGAGCAACGACGTTATCGGAATCGAAGTAGGGTCGGTTGTGAAAAACATTTTTGCGATCGCTGCCGGTGCAACTGACGGACTGGGTTTGGGAGACAATGCCAAAGCCGCTCTCGTAACCCGAGGCCTAGCCGAGATGACTCGGCTCGGCGTGGCCCGGGGCGGAAAGGAGGAAACGTTTCGTGGCCTCAGCGGAATCGGTGACCTTATCGTGACATGCTACAGCGCTCACAGCCGGAACAACCGAGTAGGAAGACTACTCGGATCGGGAAAAACTTTGCAGGAGGCAATCGACGCGATGAACCAAGTCGCTGAAGGTGTGCCCAATGCAAAAAATGCCTACCAGATGGCTCAAAAGCTCGGAGTCCGAACGCCGATCATCGATCAGGCTTACGCGGTTCTCTTTGAGGAAAAACCAACCGGCCTCGCATTGAAAGAACTGCTGGAGCGTAATCCGCGGTCGGAGAACGAGTGATTGCATGCGGTTTTCCCTGCTCACGCTTTTCTTCGTATTCGCCGCGATCAGCGCACAGGCCTGGGAATTTTCCTCGGGTGAAAACATCACGGGCAAGCTGATTGCTTACGACTACGGAAATAAGACGGCAGAATTTACGCGGAAGGAGTCTCTGAAGACCATTCTGGTTCCGGCAAAGGATCTTTCCCTGCGGAGCAAGCAGCGTCTTCTCATCAACGAAATCTTTCTCAGCAGCTATCCCAAACACCCCGCTTTTCCAACCGAGAAGCGTTACCTTTTCGGGCTGGCCGTGATCGGCCCCATGGCGGCTTTGTTGATCGGATTCTGGGTCGCCGGTCTATTGCTCGCTGGAAAAGTGAATCCGATTCGCGCTGTGATCGGTTGCGTCGGCGGCTGGATCTTGCTTACCACTTTTATGCTCTTCTACTTCTTCTTTGCCGCCCGACTGGGCGGAGGATGGCAAACCATTGTTCTCGGTGGATTTATTGGACTGATCGCAATGTCGGCCTTTGTATCCGCGATCTACCAGTGCGGAATTTTCAAAGGCTTCACTATTTTCCTCGTCCAGATCTTTGTCGCGTTTTTTCTATCTGTCGTCGGACTGGCACTGACGGAGACACTGATCAAGAAAGAGAAAGTGGAAACGTTTTGGGACGATTGGGTATTTGAGCAGGTGGGGATGCTCTAGAAAAAACTTACTAGATCCCGTATCCCACCATCGAATCCCCTTCCCCGTACTGGATGAAATCCTCGATGGAGATCTGGCGCAGCTTTTCGTTCACAGAGCTTTCTGCATTGCCTAGAAATTCAGCGATGCCTGTGGATCCCGTGAATGTAGGAAAATCATCCATTTCGTGAAGCACGATCAGTTCGCCATCGACCGCTTCTATGACATCGGCTGCGGAAATGAGACGGCTTTCCCGCCCGAGACGATAGCCACCTCCGACGCCACGCTTGCTCCAGAGAATATCGGCGCGCTTCAGGACGAGTAGAATCTGCTCCAGGAACTTCGTCGGGATCTTGCCGGCCTGTGCCAACTCCTGAGCCTGCATCGTTTTCTCCGGCCCGAGCGAGGCAAGAATTGTCACAGCGCGGAGCGCGTATTCGGCTTTTCGGGAAATCTGCATGGAGGAGGTTTCTTGGAGGCTCAGGCAATGAACTCGAACTCAGGGACGATAGTTGAAGAGCGCATTCGTTTCCACCTCTCTCTTAATGCCCTGTTTAGCGATAGCGGCAAGCAATGCACGTCCCACTTTTTCCTTCATTTTACGGGTAAGCCTCCGCCCCTTTCGTGCCCTCTGCACTTGCTTGTGAGTCAGTTGCTCGTCGCTGGCATCAACCAGGTCACGATTGCTGAGTCCAAGTTCGTCGAGTAAACCGTCGAGTGGCTGCAGGCCAAAATCCCGCTGTATGTTTTCCGCAGAGTCCTCCATTGTATACAGTTAGCGCTTTCTGGCGCAATTTCCGGTTTGCGACGGTCGCGCCATTCGCTAACCGTTCGTCCAGCCTATGACAACCCGAATTTTGCTTACTACAACGAGCTATCAGGACACACCTGGTCCTCACCACGAATTGCTCGAATCTCAGGGATTTAAAATTGTCCGAGAACGCGGCCCTCTGCCCGAGGATGCCATGCTGGATTTGGCAGGTGAATTCGATGCCTTTCTCTGCGGTGACGATGCGATCACTCAAGCAGTGATTGAGAAGTCACTTCCACGCCTTAAAGTAATCAGCAAATACGGAATCGGTCTCGACAAGATCGACGTCGCTTTTGCTACCTCTCAGCAACTTCCGGTTCTCAATACTCCCGGCGTAAACCACACGACAGTTGCCGAGCACACCTTTGGTTTGCTTCTCGGACTCACGAAAAAAATCCAGCAAAACGCGGTCGAAGTGAACGACGGCAGATGGCAGGCTGGTTGGAGAAAGCCAGTCGGAAACGAGATCATGGGCAAGACCATGGGCATCATCGGGCTTGGCAGGATCGGGAAGGAAGTAGCCACCCGAGCGAAAGCATTCGGCATGCCCGTCATTGCTTTCGATCCCTACTTTGACGACGCTTTTGCCGAAGAGCACGGAGTGAAAAAATGCGGCTCGATGGACGAAGTTCTGACTCAGGCCAACGTCGTCAGCCTGCATTGCTTTCTTGATGAAAACACCCACGGAATGATCAACTCGGAAAAGATCGCCGAAATGCAGGACGGGGTCATTGTTCTGAACTGCGCTCGCGGGGAGTTGGTCGAAACCGACTGCATTGTCAAAGCACTGGAAAGCGGCAAGGTCGGCGGCTACGGAGCTGATGTTCTCGATACAGAACCACCTGCTGCTGGCCATCCCCTGATCGGAGCGACCAACTGCATCGTGACGAGTCACATTGCCTCGCGCACCTACGAATCGGTCGAACGACAGGCTCTGCGCGCCACTCACAATATGATCAATTTTCTCAACGGAGACGACGACTACATCCAGGCAAACAAGTTTTAGCGACCAATAGTCGCGATTTTGGTTTTTTGATTTTAGGTATTAGTATCTGAACAAACCGTGCTCAAACTTTCCATCTTTCTTACCCAAAAATTCTCATGTCTCTTGCTATTCGCTCTGCTTCTGAAGTTGCCTACGACTGCATTTCTCTCGGAGAAGTCATGCTTCGCCTCGACCCCGGTGAAGGCCGTATCCACACCGCTCGCCAATTTGACGCCTGGGAAGGCGGCGGTGAATA
>Ga0181564_10003492_pt1 | contig 13522 bp, 6 predicted proteins | sample 011ome_24_FD_134512 | JGI IMG/M metagenome (GOLD analysis project Ga0181564, IMG submission 134512) | Coastal salt marsh microbial communities from the Groves Creek Marsh, Skidaway Island, Georgia - 011513CT metaG (megahit assembly) | ecosystem: Environmental > Aquatic > Marine > Intertidal zone...
GAGGCGTCGACCGCGGCGCACCGGAACTTCGAGCAGATCTACCCCGCGCACGCCTCGCGCGTGCCCTCGGTGGTGGCGCTCAATCTCAACGACGGGAGCGTGCTGTTCGCGTCGGGCGACGGCGACCCGGACGAGGCGCGGGGCGTGGGGACGAACGTTTTTGTTTCGGCGACTCGCGGGAAACTGCGTTCGACGCGCGCGGCGTTCCAAAAGGCGACGGCCGCCGCCGCGATGGCGGCGCTCGCGAGGATGGCCGCCGCGACTGGCGCCGGGAACGACACGGCGGCGCAGACGACACCATCGGCGCGGACGACCTCGACGACGCCGGGGACGACGGCGCCGGGGACGACGGCGCCGATCGCGTCCGCTTCGGCTCCCGCGTCGGCGTCGAAGTCCGAGCGTCTAGCGCGTCTCCCGAGCGAAGAAAGCGAAGTGAGCGAAGTGAGCGAAGTGAGCGAAACGCGCGTCGTTACGTCTCGGACGCCGGTCGTCTCGCCGCCGGAGAAGGAGAAGGAACGCGAGAACCTACCTTCGGTTTCGAGACCGCGAGACTGTTTAAAGGAGAAACCGGGAGGGAAGGACGTTTCGGCGAAACCGGCGAAACCGCCGGCGAAATCCGTCGCCTTGCGCGTGACTCTGGCGGACGGGTCGACGGCGACGGGCGCGCTCCCCGTCGGCGCGACGCTCGGCGACGCGCGCGCGTTTATCGAGAACCAAAAAAAAAACGACGAACCCTTCGAGATCTGGAACACCTGGCCTCGCGAACGCGTGGACGGCGGGGAAGACGCGGACGCGCACGAGCGGCGCGCGCGCACGCTGGAGTCCCTCGGTCTGGGTGTCCGACCGTCGTTGCTGGTCGTCCGTCCCCGAAACGAAGGGGACGCGAAACCCGAAAGAAAGCGCGCGACCCCGCTTTTTCACGGATTACAAAACGCGAGCGCGCGCGCCGCGAGCGCCGGCGCGGGCGGCGCACTCGCCGCGCTCATGGATCTGCTCCGGCGCGTCTGGGCGACGCTCGCGATGTTTTTGGGGATCGGCCTAGGGCCGTCTCCCGGGTCGAGCGGCGGCGGCGGCGGGACGGCGCGAGCGGAGGCGGCGTTCGGCACGCAGGACGCCGCGTGGGCGGCGGCGACGCGCGGCGTCGAGGCGTCTTCCAGGCGGATAGTCCCCGGTTCGCGCCCGCGCGGCGGCGGCGGCGGCGGCGGCGGCGCGCGCGGGAACGTGCACACGCTCGGCTCGAGCAGGGTCGAGGACGACCTTTCTGACGACCGCGCGAACCGGTTCGATAACGGGAACTCCACGGTGTGGGGGGGCGACGACGGGGGGGACGACGGGCGCGGCGGCGACGGGACCGCCGCGGATGCGTTTTGACGGACGTCGCGCACGTCTTTTCGAAAACTTTTTGCGAAGCTTTTTGTCGTCTTTCGCCTACCCCGTCGCCGCTCTGAGCCACAGGAACCACAGCACGTAGATCCCCGCGAGCACCAGCCCCGGGCCGCCCAGCACCAGCACGAACACCGCGACGAACGCGGCGAGCGAGACGCACTCGGAGCACCCGCGGCGCCGCCGCCGCGCCGAGCCGTCGGCGGGGTCTTCGCCGGCGTTTCCGCGCTCGGTCGGCCGAAAGCGCCTGACGAAGACGCGCGCGCTCTGTCCCGCCACCGCGTCGCCGTCTTCGGGGTCGGCGAGCGCGAAGACGACGTGCCCGCCCGCCTCGTCGAAGACCGGCCGCACGAAAACCGTCATCTCCCGCGCGTCGCGGTTCGGCGCGTCGGAAGGCGGGGAAGGCGGAGGAGGGAGCGACAGCATGGTCTCGTGGCACAGCTCGCAGGTTCGGTCGCCCTTGGTCCTCGTCCAGGCCTCCATGCACGCGCGGTGGCACGGCTGCGAGCACGCGCACCCGAGGAGCACGACATCGTCTCCTGAACCATCCGCGGGTCGCGCGGCGAGCGTCTCGGCGTCGTCTACGCCGTTTTTTTTCTCCAGCGAAAGGGACACCTCCTGCAAGCACACGCGACACACCCCCACGGCGGTGGCTCGTTCGGGGTCCCCTCGGCGCGTCTCGCCCGCGTCCTCGGCGCCGCGCGCGGCCACCGCGGCTTCGACGTCCGCCGCGGCGGCCACTTCGGGGGTCTCCGCGCGCATGCTGACGGGCGGCTCGGTGTGACGGCTCGTGCCTTCCGAGAGAGCCGCCTCGTGTCGTGGCTTTTCACGAGCGTCTCGGTGTCGGTCGAGCACAGTGACAGTCGACTCGTCGCAATCCTAAATATTTTGACGTTTTTTTCCCGGCGAAAACGTACGACGGGCTATCGGCTACGCGACGCTTCCACTCTTCTTCTTTAATTCCTCTCGCGTCACCTCCGTCTACTCCCTGGCGATGTCCCTGGCGCTCGCCTGACTGGTCGGGTACACCAGCACGTCGCAGATCTGCACCCGCCCAGGCCGGGTCAGCGCGTACACGATGTTGTCCGCGATGTCCTCGGCCAGGAGCGGCCCCCCGAACTTCATGCCCCGGTACACGCCGTCGGCTTTCTCGACGTCGCCCTTGAACCGAACCGTCGCGAACTCCGTGTTCACGAACCCGGGGGAGATGGACGTGACCTTCACGGGCGTGTCGTGCAGATCCTTACGCGCGCTGTACGTGAACGCGTTGATGGCGGCTTTCGTCGCGCAGTACACGCTCCCGCCGCCGTACCATTCCACGCCGGCGATGGAACTGATGTTGACGATGTGCCCCTCTTCCCTCGCCACCATGCCGGGCGAAAACGCGCGCGTCGCCGCGACCACGCCCCGGACGTTCGCGTCTAGCATCGTCGTGACGTCCGCCATGTCGTTCTCAGTGACCTGCGCGGTGCCGAGCGCGCCGCCGGCGTTGTTGATCAGGATGGACACATCCGCGAACGCCGCGGGGAGGGACGCGGGGAGGGCGAGCACGGCGTCGGTGTCCGTCACGTCGAGCACCGCGCAGTGCACCTTCGCGCCGTACTTACCCGTGAGCTCGGAGGCGAGCTCCTCGAGGCGGTCCGCGCGGCGCGCGGCGACCACCAGGCGGCATCCCAGCTCGGCGAGCCGCTCGGCGGTGGCGCGGCCGATGCCGCTGGACGCGCCGGTCACGAGCGCGCAGCGGCCCTCCACGGGCGCGGGCGCGTAGAGCTCGCTCACCATGGGCGCGGGCACGGCACGCGGGGGGGCGGACATCGCGCGCGAGGCGTGCAGCGAGAGGCGGCGGAGGTGGGCGGGGGCGAGTCGAGTCGAGCTCGAGAGGACGGCGCGCATGTACGAGTGGCGAGGGGTGAGCGGCGCGATGACGGCACCTCGATCGATCGCCGAAGTCGTAACTTTTCGTGTGTCGGATTGGGCTCTTCTCTGGCGACAAGGAATCTCGCGTCAGCGAGAGCGAAACACTCTATATGGACAAGCAGTGAGAGAAAAAAACAAAAACGAAACGCATCTACGAACGATCGAGAGCGACTCGGGGCCGATCGTCAGAAGGCGCCGCGCGCGTGAAGAGCCGGGCCTCCGTCGGTCGAGCGCTCGACGCACCGATCGCGAGGATGCCGCCGCGCAAGGCGTCCAAGGCGGCGAAGCCCAAGGCGGCGAAGCCCCCCGGCGGGGCGTCCGCCGCGTCCGGCTTCGAGGCGTCGCCGGAGGCTCTGGCGACGGCCGCGAGAGCCGCGGGCGAGTTGTGGTGGTGGGACGCGGGCTCGCGCCGGTGGCGGACGCGCGACGCGTGCGTCTCGCCCGGCGTGGGCGCCAAGACCCCGCTGAAGGACACGTCGTGGACGCCGTGGCACGCGCTGTGCGACGCGTCGGAGGCGCCGTACTTCCGCTGGTTCGCGGGCGCGGAGACCAACGCGTGTTTCAACGCGTGCGATCGGCACGTCCTGGACGGGCGCGGGGACGACGTCGCGCTCACGGCTCTGCCCGAGACGATCACCGAGGCGACTCCGCGCGTGAACATCACGAGGCGCGAGCTGCTGGGCGCCGTCGCCACGGTCGCCGCGAGGCTCAGGGACGACCACGGCGTGCGCGCGTTCGACCGCGTGCTCTTCCACGCGCCCACGGACGTGACGCACTGCGTGTACATGCTCGCCTGCCAGCGCCTGGGCGCCGCCTACAGCGCCACCGCCGTGGACGCCGCCGAGGACGTCCTGGTGAGCCGCATCGAGGACCTGCGGCCGACGCTCGTCGTGTTCGGCGCCGCGGAGAGTACCACGCACGCGGGCGTCGCAATCGACTGCGCCGCAAAGGCGAGGCGCGCGGTTTCCGCCGCCGGCGCTGACGGGCGATCGCCGCCGATTGGCCTTCTGGAGGCGGAGCGCGACTTCGAGCACCTGCGCGCGTCGTGCTGTTTGGATCGCTGGGCGGCGATGTCGGACGCTGAAGCGTTCGCCGAGGCGAACGCGCGCCAGACGGCGCTTCCCGCGACGAAGGAAGAAGCGACGAACGGCGTCCGAAAGAAGAAGGGCAAAGCGCGGCGTTCGAGCGCTTTCCGTTGCGTGGCGGCGGTTCCGGTGCCCAGCGACCACCCCCTGTTCGTGTCATACACGAGCGGATCCACGGGGCGCCCCAAGGGCATCGTGCACGGGCACGGCGGGTACGTCTCCGGCGTGCTGGAGACGATGCGCGCGGTGTTCGAGTGCGCCGCGGGCGAGGGCGGGGACGGCGTCGCCGGCGGCATACTGACGGTTGGCTCGAGCGGCTGGATCACCGGACAGAGCTACATGCTGATGGGCCCGCTCCTGGCTGCGTGCCGCGCGGTGCTGATGCTCGGCTCGCCGGTGTTCCCGAGCCCGCTGCGCGCGTTCGAGACCATCGAGGCGGAGGGAATCACCGTGTTCAAGTCCGGCAGCGCGGTGGTCCGGCAGCTCATGACGGACCCCGCCAACGCGGCGCGCCTGGACGCCATCAAGGAAAAAACCGCGTCGCATCTGCGCGTCGCGACGTTTTGCGCCGAACCGGTGAGCGCGGAGGTTCACGCGTACGCGCAGGCGCACGTCACGAACGCGTTCATCAACTCCTACTGGGCCACCGAGCACGGCAGCGTGGTGTTCTCCAGGGACGTCTCGAGAACCATCAGAGACTCGCGCTTCGAGCCGGACACGAAAACCTACCCGTTGCCTTGGGTGCGCTGCGCCGTGGCGAGCGAGACGAGCGACGTCGTGATCACCGCGCCGTACCCGAGTCTGGCGCTCACGGTTTTCGGCGACGCCGCCAATTGCGGCGACGGCGTGTTGAACGCGAAGCCGCCATGGCGCGGCGACCTCGCCAAGTTCGCAGCCTCGTACTGGCCGCGGGGCGCGGGCGGGTTCGTGCAGGGGGACGTCGCCAGGAAGCACGAGAAGTCGCGCGCGTCTCAAGCTGAGCGCACGCGGGGCGTAAACACCGCAAACGCTACAAACGCTAAAAACAAAAGCTCCGTTTTTAGCTCCGTTCCGGGGTACACGTTCCACGGGCGCTCGGACGAGGTGATCAACGTCAACGGCAACCGGGTCGGGACGGAACAGATCGAGCGGTGTCTGTGGGGGGTGCGTGTGGGCGGGTGGCGCGTGCGCGACTGCGCCGTGGTGGGCGCGCCGGATTTCGTCAAGGGCGACGCGCCGGTGGCGTTTGTGGCGTTCCGAGACGGTTCCGCCGACGCGCGTCAAGGTGTCGCGACGAAAAAACAGAAGCGCGGCGTTCCATCCGCGGCGTCGCCGGACGCCATCGACGCGGCGGCGTTCAAAACCGCCGCGGCGGCGGCGGTGGCCAAAGAACTCGGCGCGTACGCCGCGCCCGACCACGTGTTCGTGGTGGACGCGTTGCCGAAGACCATCACCAACAAGACGTCACGCAAGACGTTGCAGCTTCTGCTCGCCGGCGAGCCGGCGTCGGACGCCAGCCTCGCGCGGCGCGACGCGCTCCCCCCGATCGCGGCGATGGTCCGGGAGTGGCGCAAGACGGGCGCGACGACCAACGCGCGGCTGGACCTCGCGACGTACTGGGACCGGTACACGTTTTCGCACCACGTCGTACAGGGCCGGCCCATCGTGCCCGGCGCGGGGTGGCTGTGCATGCTCGCCGCGGAGACGGATGCGCGGAAGCTCGCCGACGTCGCGTTCATGCGCGGCGTCCACGCCGCGGACGCCGACGTGCGCGTGACCAAGCGCAGGAAGGCGCTGCAGGCGACGGTCGGAAACCAGGTGGTGCTCCGCGCGGTCGTCGCCGCCGGCGCCGCCGCGCCCGTAGGCGTGGGCCCGACGACGTTTGGCGGCGCCGCCGACGTCGCCGGCGCCGTCGGCTCGTCTCCGCCCGACGCGAACGCGTCCAAGCGCAAGCGCGTGTCACCGCCCGCCTCCCGGACCGAAACCGAAACCGAAACGCGCGCGAAACGAACCAAAACCAAAGCGAAAAAACCAAGCGAAAAAACCGAGGCGGCGGCGAGCGTCGTGGTCACGGAGGAGGCCACCGCCGCGCAGCACTACCGCCGTTGCGGCGCTCTGCGGCTGGAGTACGCGGGGGCGTACCGCGCGGTGGCCGGGGTGGAGTGGTCCGGGCACGTGTTCCGGGCGGAGGTGAAGGGGACGCACCTGGCGGCTGTGCTGGACGCCGGCCTGCAGGTGGCGTGCGCGGCGGTTCGCGCGGCGACGTTCATCCCGGTGGCGGTGAAGGAGTTCCACCTCGCCGAAGCGCCCGGGGACTGGACCGCCGGCGCGACGGACGCGTGCGTCGTGCACGGCGAGATCGTCGAGCAGCACGCCGACGTCCTCGTGGCGGACCTGCGGTACGAGCGCGTCGCGGCGGTTCCCGAAGGCGCGAAGAAAGACGCTTCGAAAACGCTTGGCATGGAGACGTTCGCGGCGATGGGCCGCGTGCGCTTCGCGCGCGTCGAGGGCGCGAAGCCTCGGCTGCAGCCCGAGGCGCGCCGGCCGGCGAACGAGTCGGCGCAGCACGGTCGCGCGCAGACGCTTGACCCCAAGACGTCGCTCGCGCGTTTGCGGCAGCTCACGCCGGAGCAGCGCGTGGAGGCTGTGCGCTCGGTGGTGCGCGCGACGGTGCTGGACCTGACGGACCAGGAGGTTGACTTTGACAAAACCACGTTCGACAACGGCATGCACTCGCTCAACGCCGTCGAGCTCTTGAGCCGCGTGAACGAGACGCTCGGCACGGGCGTCACCACGCGTTTGTTAGCGGCGGACGCGCCCATGTCGGCGTTCGCGGAAGCCGTCGCGACGCACGCGACGACGTACGAGGCGCCCGACGCCGGGGACGCGAACGCGCTTCCGTTTCCCAACGTCGATTACGCGACGCTCAACGAGCTCGTTCGCCGCCGGCTGGCGGGAAAGACTGTCGGGGTGACGCCCTACTTTTTCCTGGCCAAGTACTTCGCGTACAACTGGTTCAAGAAGGCGTTTCAGTTTTTCCGCATCGGCGGGCACGCGTTCGTGCTGAACCCCCCGCGCGCGGTGGACCTCGGCGTGGAGGTGTCCATGGACCGCCGCGTGGAGTTCCGGGACATCGACATGAACCAGCACTACACCGTGGAGATGATCGTCGCGCGGTCGGTGGACGGCGTCGAGCAGCTCATGGCGCGGAGCGGCTTGTCGCACGTCGAGCTCTACTACAAACGGAACCTCTTCGCGGCGAAGATCCAGTCCACGTTCCACAAGGAGCTGGCGCTGGGTGACCGGTACTTCATCAAGACCAAGATCACGAAAGTCACGGGCTCGCTGATGGACATTCGCGTCGCGTTTCTGGACGAGCGCGAAACCCTGTGCTTCGAGATTTTGTGGACCATCCTCATCGTGCTGGACTCGAACGAGCGCGTGTTGCTGGACTGGGAAAACGTCGACCTGATGGAGGGCAAACGGCTGCGCGCCGGGCCGGGGAAGAGCCGCGTCGAGGCGCCGGCGACGCCCAAAAAGCGCGCGAGGGAAAACGAGACGCGAGCGTGACGTGGCGGATGTGGCGTCGCGGACACGACGCGCGCGATCGAAGACAAAAACAAAAACACGTATCGAAATACGATAAGGGTAATAAATAGCTATCACACAAACACACGAACGCGTCGGTCGTTGGCGCGTCGGTCACTCGTCGTTTCCGAACGCGCTTTCGCCGGGTTTCCTGTTCCGCAGGTAGGCCCAGTACTCGGCGTTGAGCATCGCCGCGCCCCAGGCGCCGCGCGCCACGTTGTTTACGACGACACAGAACGCGACGTCGAAGCAGTCGTCCTCGACGTCGATGTTCCCCACGCAGATGGCCATGCCGTCCTCGAACTCGCAGTCGTCCTTGGGGCGCGGCGTGCCCAGTCGCGGCGGCGCCGCCGGCGCCGGCGCCGAAAACGCGGGTCCCGCCGAAGTCGCGGACGGCACATCCAGCGGCTTGACCACGATGGTCCTCCGCGGCTTGGAAGGCAACGGCGCGTCGCGCAGCGGATCGAACCGTTCGAAAGCCTCCTTGATCTCGAGCGCGGTGGGCTTCCGCGCGAGCGGACGCGTTTCGCGCATCTTCTCGTCGGTTCGTTGTTTTTCTTCATCTTCCTCCGCGCCGTTCTCCGCGCGCGCCGAAGGCGGCGCGTCCCAATCAGGATTTCGTTTGAACCGCACGCGGACGTCCACCAGGTGCCCCTTCTGCACCGGTACGCGGTAGGCGCCGACGGAGACGCGCTCGACGCCGGGCATGAGCCTCTTCAGCTCGCCCTTCTGGTACTCGCCCGTGCGCTCAACCGTCCCCTTCAGCGGGTACACGTTCCCCATGACCAGATCGCGCGGATACTTCGCGTCCCCCCGCCCGGAAAGGCTCTGGAACGTCGTGATGGCGACGTCGCGCACGCCCCCCCACTCCGCGACGTCGTCCAGCGCCTTGAGCGCCACCGCCACGCCGCACGTCACGCAGTTGGGCGACTTGACGAGCGAGCGCGCGTCGCTTCTTTTGTCGGCGAAGGACGCCGCCACGGCATCTCGCAGCGTCTCGGGGTTCGCCTCGGGGACGCTCAGGGGGTTCGCGGGGTCGAAGCGCGCGTGCGGCGAGATGGAAAAGACCTTCACGCCCGCCGCGCCCAGCGCGTCCTCGATCTCGCCGTGCTCGGGGGCGATGAACGAGAGCGCCACGCGACACTCGCCGCGCTTCAGAACCTCCTCGACGGAACTCACGCGCACGCTCATGAACTCTTGCGGGAACTGCTGCGGCTTCCACAGGTCCGCGCCGTAGTGCTCGACGAGCGCCTCCTCCTTCTTCTCGAAGACGGCGGAGAAGGGCTTACCGACGGTGGCGGCGCTGCCGACGACGGCGCCCAGCCGAAACGTCGGGTGGTTCACGAGGTGCAGACACACGCTGCGCCCGACGTATCCGGTGCCGCCGACGATGGCGATCGGCTCGCGCGTGTCGTGGTCGCGTAAGTCCCCGGGCGGCACCGCCGCCTTGGCGCTCGCGGAGAGCACGGTCTCTGCCAGCGCCGGGTGCGCGTAGTTGGCGCCGCACGCGTGGCACACCGTCCCGCAGTCGAACCGGCCTTGGCTCCGCGCCTCCAGGATCCACCGCTCGAGGCAATCCTGGTGCACGTTCGAACGCTCATCCCGGCACGCGCAGGGCGTCGGGGTCAGGAACGCGTCGCTGCCGTTCGCCTCGCACGTGCTCTCCCAGCAAATGCGGCACACGGGCGCGGAGGCGGAGGAGGCGGAGGCGGGGGCGGCGTTGCGCATGGCTGCCGAAAAGGAACCTCCGCTTTGAAAGGGGTGACGACGGCTGGCGGAGTGGCTGAGCCGCGCGCCGCTCCGAGACACCGCTCCGAGACGAGAAGCGCCTCGACTCGGGCGTCTCCTGCGTCGCGCGCGGTCGCGAACGCGTCCGGACTCGCGAAGAAAGGCGCTCGACGCCCGAGGTCGCCGCCGCGACGCTTCGATCTGTGGCGCGCGGCCTTTCCCGATGCCAGCTCCAAAACGGCGCAAGTTGGAGATTCGGCTGCGACCTCAGGATTCTTGTCGAATAGAGACCTATGTGATCGGAGTGTCAAAAATACGAAAACGTACCGACGGTCTGTGACCCGTAGTTTCCTCTCGTCTCGATGCGCCGAAAGCGAAACCTTTTTGAGGTTTTCGGTCGGCGGCGACGACTTTTCGCTAACGTCGCGACGCGACCCTGCGCCTGCGCGCGCGCGCTCGCCACAGCACGTCCGCGCGCACACGCGTTCGCCGCTCTCACGCGTCCCCGCCGTCGCGCGCCGAGCGTCGACCGGACCCGGACGGAGCCGTCTCCAAAGGGCGACTCGTGATTGTCGCTTCGACGCGGTCGATTCGCGTTCGCAGAGCGGCGGCGACCCTCGTTCCGCGACCGGCGACGCCTCTCGCGAGCGCATGCACCTCGGCGTCGTCGCGAGACACGTTCGAATGATCGGTGCGATGGCCCCCGCGATGCGCGCGTCGCCCGCGGCGCCCAAGTGCGCCGCGCGCGTCTCCGCCGCCGCGCGCGCGGCCTCGCGCCGCGCCGGCGGCGGTGCCCCCGGCGCGCACCGCGCGTTCGGGGCGGTCGGGGCGCGCTCGGCGCTCCCCGCTCGCCGCGCGCGGCGCGCCGCGGTGACGCGCGCGGCCGCGCCCTCGAACGCCAAGATCGAGCGCGCCAACGACGACGCCGCGCGCCCCTTCTTCGACTCCAAGGAGGCGAACGACATTCGCGGCTACGCGAATTTCACCTCGCGCCAGGAACTGGCGGACGCCGCGCTGGTCGATCGCCACTCCGCCCCGCGAACGCCGCTGTCCGTGGCGTACCAACAGACGGTGCGCCGCAGCTTCACTCTGGTGGGCATCGGGCTGCACTCCGGTGAGGTGGAGGCGGTGCGCGTGTGCCCCGCGCGCGCGGGCGAGGGGCGCTACTTCGTGCGCGTCCCGGCGGGGACCATCCCGGAGGAGGCGGCGCGCGACGAATCCGGAGGCGCGTTTTCCCGACCCGACGCGACGGACGACGAGGCGGAGGACCTCGTTTTGGAGCAGCTCCGGAGCATGCTCCGAGGCTCGGACGAGACCGTCGACGGCTCACGCGAACGCGCCGAAGCGCTCCTCGCGAAGAGCGAGTCCGCGCGGGTCGAACGCGCGGACGCGTTCGGCCCGTACGCCGGCGAGTCGCCGCGCATCGCGGCGTCCGTGGAGGCGACGCAGTCGTCGCTGCGGCTCAGCACGCGGCTCGGGGACGCGGCGGACGCGTCCGCGTCCGTCGGCACGGTGGAGCACCTGCTCGCGGCGCTCGAGGCGCTGGGCGTGGACAACGCGCGCATCGAGGTGGAGGGCACGGGCGAGCTCCCCATCCTGGACGGCTCGGCGTACCCTTTCTGCTACCACGCCGCGCGCGTGGGCTTGACCGCGGCGACGGCGGATGGCGCGCCGGAGGGTGCCGAGACGGAGCGACGCGCGTGGCGCCTGGACGAGCCCGTGACGGTGCGCGAGGGCGACGCGTTCATCTCGCTGTATCCGGACGCGGTGACGAAGCTGACGTACGGCATCGACTTCACGTACAAGAGCCGCGCCATCGGCAAGCAGTGGGAGAGCTGGACGCCCTCCGAGGATGGGCGCTTCGCCGACGCGCTCGCGCGCGCGCGCACCTTCGCGACGATGCCGGACATCATGGCGTACTTCCGCGCGGGGTACATCAAAGGGGGGACCGAGCACTGCGCGCTCATCGCGAACGGGGACACCTTCTGGAACCCGCCCATGCTGCTCCCGAACGAGCCCGCGCGGCACAAGCTCCTGGACCTCCTCGGCGACCTCTCGCTGCTGGCCGAGCCCGGGCACGTCGGCGTCCCGGTGGGGCACGTCGTGGCGTACAAAGCCGGGCACGAGCTGCACGCCAGGTTCGCGAAGGAAGTGCGGGAGGCGATTAAACAGGGGAAAGCCACGCGCGTGCCCGCGGAGATGTGGGCGCGCGAGGAGGGCGGAAGCGCGGCGAACGACGCGGAGGTGGCGAGCATGCGTGATGTCTTGCCCGTCGAGTGAGTTTTTTCACGAACGGAACGCGCGAAGCGTTTTGACGGCGGCGGATGTCGGCGAAGAAACGTCGTCGGCGAGACGGCGACGCGCGGAGACCACTATGGCACCGGAGAGACGTGCGAGGCGAACGCCTATCGCGCGCGACCGAACGCACCCCGCACCGGTTGTCATCCGAGCGTGAGAACCGCGTCGTCGTCTGATCGCGTCGCTCGCTCTTGTATCTCCGTCTCTCGTCCCGAAAATCACGATAATCGTTTTTCAACACACATTTCTTTCTGCACCGTTTTTTTTTCACAGAGTGCCGCAGCGTTTCGCAAAAGTTCTGTTTGCCCGGTTGAAAAGCCGTACTTCCCGAGCCCCGTATCCGATATCGAAGCTGGGCTTTTTCGGGTTTTTTCGTCCGCGCAAAATTCCCGCACTTTACTCGTTTTGCGGACTGACGAGACATATCAGAATCAAATATTCTGTCCTCGCGAAGCGCAGCCGCGAAACGCGCGCGATCTCCGGCGACTTCGCGCGCTCGCCGTTGCTGCACTTTTTCGGCTCGGCCGCGCGCCACAACTTCACGCGCCTCGCCGGTCGCGCGCCATGAGCGCCCGCACCGGGTGGAAGAGGACCGCGGACGGACGCATGATGCGGTCGGAGTCCGCCGAGGACGTGATGGAGCAGGACCAGCCCAGCATGCTTCTCGACAGAGTTCCCGCGCACGTGCTGCGCGAGGTGTTTGGGTTTCTGGGTGACTCGGATTTGGCGCGCGCCGAGGCGACGTGCGCGACGTTCCGCCAGGCGTCCAGGTCGGAGAGCCTGTGGCGTGAGAAGCTCGCGGACAAGCTCGGGGACCAGGCCAAGATCGTGCTGCCCGAAAAACTTCCGCACGAGAGGTGCGTGCGCGCCCGCCGTCGTCTCCGTCCACACCGAATCTCGTCTCTTTTCTTTTCGCCACCGCGGCAGCCGCCGAGTCGCAACGCGACGCGCGCTGACCTCCTCCTCGTCGCGCGCGCAGGTACTACCACGGCGAAATCCTGGAGGAGCCCGCCTGGAAGGCCATGTTCAAGTTCTGGATGAGCCCGAAGCCCAACTCGTTCACGTGGAACGAGAAAGCGCGCGGAGAAGGTACGCGCGCTTCACTGCACCGCCGCGCGATTCTGACCGCGCGCGAACGTTTCCGCTTCGCGCCAAACGCCCGACGCGACCGCCTCCGGGCTCGCGCGCGCGCCACCGCGTCTGACCCGCCCCTACCGCCCTCTCGCGACGTCACAGAGATCGACCACTCCAGCAAGTTCGCCGCGCGGTACCTCCATCGGTGCACCGCCGTCGGGGTGCGTCTCCCGCCCGCGTCTCTCCTCGCGCGCCAGCCTCGCCGCCGCCCGGGGCGCGAACGACGCGTTGCGCGGCGCACGCGCGTCCTCGGCGAATCGGATTTGTCATTTTGGCGGTCCCGCGTTTTTCTCGTTTCTGGAAAAGACGTTTCTCTCTTTCCGAGCCGCGCGCGGCAGCGCTTGCCGCCGCCTTCGTAGCGCGCTCGCGCTCCCGAGACGCGCGTCTCTCGAGCCGCGCGTGACTCGCGC
>Ga0181564_10003494_pt1 | contig 13519 bp, 21 predicted proteins | sample 011ome_24_FD_134512 | JGI IMG/M metagenome (GOLD analysis project Ga0181564, IMG submission 134512) | Coastal salt marsh microbial communities from the Groves Creek Marsh, Skidaway Island, Georgia - 011513CT metaG (megahit assembly) | ecosystem: Environmental > Aquatic > Marine > Intertidal...
CGAGGGTACAAATACTATCCTTGAGATCGAGAAACAGATCAAGGCTCGTGCTGATGAGAAGAAGAAACCTTCCAAGCGTGCCACTAATGGCAAGAAGGAGACTGCAGCTCAAAAGAAGAAGCGAGAGATGGAGGAAGCTAGAGAGAAGCAAGCCAAGGAGCGTGCCAATCAAACTGACCTACCACTTGATGATGGCAATCGACTCGGCGAGAAAGAGGAAAAGCCTACTATCACGCCGACACCCACCGCTGAAGCTGAAGCCGAAAGCATCGCTACTGCCGTAGATAACAAACAGGATGACCCGCTTGGGTTAGGATTGGGAGACCTTGATCTATGATCCAACTAGGAAATGATGGTCAATGGGTAAACCCAAAGTATGTTACATCTGTTACACGAGCCGAGTTTAACTCGATGCCTGACATCCGCTCAAGAATCTGGGTAGTAGGCAATGCAGGTTACGGCACATATGAGATCCTCTCTAACCTAACCCCGCGTGAAGTAGCAGAGAAAATCAACAAACGAGTCAAAACACCAACAAGGAATGAAGATATACTCAAGAATCATTAATGAACACACGTGTAATAAACCTATCGCCCGATGAATGCACACAGCTAAAGCGGGGAGAACAAATACGAATCCAGTTCAAGGATACTATGCTTATTCTTGCCGGAACTAAACGAGAACGAGAGAAAAAACTATGTCAGAAGAAAAAGAAGGATTAAAACCCATAAAGCGTGTCTTCAAATTTGGAGATATTGAATTGCCCGACCCTGGTGAACACATGACACCGGAAGAGGTAATGGATTTGTACTCAAGGCAACATCCATCATTAACAACTGGACAAATTGCAGGTCCATTCCATGAAGACGGTAAAGCAAAATACAAACTCAAAGGACAAGAAACCTACGAGATGCGAGGTAACTACGGAACTAAAGGGTGACCCCATATGGTTTCAGTTATCATTAAAAGTGAGCAAGAGGCTAAAGAAAGTCAAAGGCATGGGGAGTTTCGCTCCCCGTGCCGTGCCTCCCCTCTTTTAGAATTACCTTCTGATTTACCACAGACCATAGAGTTTGATGGAGTCTACGGAAGGTATGAACCTACATACCACACAGAAACGGTAGTTGATGAACACCTAACCTCTATCCTTCATGAGTGCCCGGGTTTCGAGAACCTACAGGTCGAGATATTATCCCTAGATTGCGGTAGTAATGTACCAATCATTAATGCCTACAACAATAGCAGTAACCGTGCAATTGGTGGCAGATTGGATATGCTACATAATCAATTCGGGATTGGTCCTCTAGTGTTACACCTACTGGATATGTCCCCGCTCTACATCATGACACCTAGTGAAGTTGAAAGCACTTACCTTTACTATGAAGCAAGAAGTGAGGAAGAAGTGAATCACATACACGATAACGAACAACGGAGCGGGCTGTATCCTACTTGGATAAACGATGTATCAAAACGGATACCACATCAAGTTCCACCCAAGCTAAAAAGAATCCTCAAGAAATGCCGTAAGGTAATGGATTCATCTTTAGGTTTGGATCTACCCGAGAGTGTTGGTCGTTGGCCAATCGCTACATGCTCATGGTATGGGTTTGAACCCTACCAATCTAGGTCTACCAACCACTTCATTCGGGATCAGGACTATCTCTATGAGACCCGCAAGGAAGCACTCAATGATTGGATAAAGGTAGCGGTTACAGATCAAGGGCAGAAAAGTGACCCACTATGGATAGCACTAGATGCACTAATGAGAGAACAAATGGAGTACATGCATGCATCCTGTATGCCGGTATTCCACAACCAAGCGGAGACTGAAGAGCAATTACGCAACTTCAAGCCATTCGCAGAACTACTAAACTATATATCACATGCTACAATCGATCCCAGCTAAACAAGCAATCATGGTGTACGAGGATGAGGAGAAAACATTCTGTGTACACTACACTAAGAAGGATGATGTATGGGATGACCCCAAACCATTATCCACTGAAGAGCTGAAGGCTCTAGTTACAGAACCAAGTGAGCCACATCCATTACCTCCACAGATGTTATGGTATGAAGAGGATAAGCTGATGATCTGGTACACTAGACCACGCAGAGATAAAATCACAGTCAGTGGCAAAGGAGGTAAGGACAAAACAAGCTACTATGTACATCCCGGTCTTGTCTTTAAAGTAAAGAAAGGTACTGGCGGTGGTAATCTTCTGTCTGTTGCAGTATGGTCAATCAAGAGCCCGAAGGTTGATTGCATTGATTCCCCGTGGACAGAAAGACCGGGTGCTTGGGATACATTGTATCAAATACCATATGCGGCAATCGATGTACACCCTAGCGATGGATCCATGGGTAACTGCAATGTAACCACACCAACGGATACAGCCTACTGCTTAGATGCTATCTATGATTGGCAGAATAGCTTTTACTATAGCAAGTTTAACTACCGCCCAAAGCGTGCAGATAGACTTAAACACAAAGAACAAACCCTACTAGATTGGATGAAATGCACCAAGTAACAGAACAGATAAGAGAAATATCAGTGTATGGATGCGGTGGCACAGGCAGTCACATAATAAATGGACTCGCCTCACTCCACACCGCACTCAAGCAATTAGGCAAACCTGAGATTCATGTAACAGCCTATGACCATGACACGGTAAGCCATGAGAATGTGGGCAGACAAGCATTCTTCCCTTGTGATGTCGGTAGCAACAAGGCGAAGGTATTAACCAAGCGGATCAATGCATACTACCAAACAAGATGGTTAGGTATACCGAGTAAGGCACCATCATCCGACAAGAAAGACTTGGTTATATCATGCGTTGATACCGTCGCATCCCGTGAGCGGATAGCCAAGTCGTGGCAAAAGGAAGGTACATACATGATCGACTGCGGTAACAGTAGATCGTCAGGTCAGGTACTGATCGGTCAGTACAAAGGTAAGTTACCCAATATATATGAAGATAACTCAGATTTAATTTACGGCGATGAAGCACCTGATGACGAACCTGGGTGCGTGGATCAGTACTACAGGCAAGATCTTTTTACGAACAGAGTGGTTGCTGATCAAGCCTTGCATCTCGTATGGCGCCTCCTTAAGTGGGGAAGCCTCGAGGTGCAGGGTGTTTTCTTTGACATAAACAAGGGTGTTTGTAACCCGGTCAAAATACAAAAATGAATAAACGATACCTAGTCGCTTCCGAAGGAGTATGCTTATGCAACTCCAACGAGGAGACTGTAACCTACAAGAGACTCGAAGCAGAAAGTGTTGTTAAACACCTGCACGAGCAAGGAATAGAAGCACAAGTAATAGAAATACAAATCAATAAATGATGTATGACATAGAGGAAAGGGACGGCAAGCTCCGCACCTTTCCAGACTACGCACCATCAGACATCAAGGTTGACCTTGAGCTGATTGGTGGAAGAACTCCAATGTCCTTAGTCGTAGCACTAAGCGATAGACAGAGACTTCAAAAAGTAATGAGGCACCCCAAGTGTCTTATTCAACCTGAAGCCGCCGAGCTAATTGATACGGCAATTGCTTCATCATCACGGATCGCCCGTCCACTTCGTGAGCCAACTCCATACGAGAAGGTTGCATATGTGGATGAGAAGAAGTTCCTCACTTGCATCAAAAGTGTAGAGGAACCCGGTGGTCTTACGCTAACCAAGGGTAAGCAGTACGAGTTCAAGTCCCGAGCAATCGGATATGTTGAGCCATTCACTCGCACCAAAATGCACTTCAATGAGGAGTCCAAGGAGGTGTCCCCCATGGTTCATCAGATGTCACTAGAGGGTAAGGATTTCGCCTTATCTTTCAGAGATGATCGAGAGTGGATGATGAACTTCCGTGACCACCCAGTGTTGGAACACGACATTGATGAGTCTAAGATGTGGGAATACTTCGAGCCTCCCCATGTGCCTACCCTAGCGGAAGATAACGAGAAGTCATACAACCAAGCGTTGACCATCCTAGAGAACATGGAGTGCGATGGTGACTTCAAGTTCTTCCCTGGTCAAATGAAGTATGTGGCACAAGCGGCATGCTCAGAAGCCGCGCTCATCTCAGCCGAGACAGGTTGCGGTAAGACGCTTATCGCTATCTGCATGGTGATGATGAAGATGTGCTCCCGTGTATTAATTGTTGCCCCCAAGGGTACAGTTAAAGATGGCGAGAGTAAGAAGAATGAAGCTACGACCCCATCGCAATGGATGTCAGAGTTCGGTAAGTTCGCACCCGATATACCGGTGTTTAAGTTGTTTGGTCAAGATGACTATGACAAGTTACTTACTCAGCACGGAGGCGAGCTACCATATGGTGTATTCCTTACATACGACTATGTGATGTTTCGCAATGGGTTCGAGCAGATACCTGGTTCTTGGCATCACAGAAAGAAAGACCCGGAGGATCTGTACCGTAAGCACCTAAAGACCATGAAGGTCAGAGTGCCTGATCTTATATCTCCATTAGGAGAGAAAGATACAGAGTGCTACCATCATGGTATAGGTATAACCCGTGTCCTTGAGGTTAGGGATAAGGGTGCTCCAACAGGCGAGAAGCATGCAATCAAGTGTATCTCCGAGCCTTGCCTTGCGACAACGATCGGTCACACCTTCTGGGATATGGTAATACTGGACGAGGCACACCTCATCTGTAACCTTGATTCTCAGATCACGAACAACTTCATTCGTATGCAACCGAAGTACAAGTTCGCCCTGTCTGCCACTCCGATACCCAATATGGTATGGAATATATTCTCCCTTATGGGTTGGTTGTCCGTACCTAACTGGTTCCACGGAGACAGACTAAACCCTCGTTGGCCCTACAGGTTGGATGAGATTAGCGACTTCAAGAAGGAGTTTGTATCCAAGGAGAGAGATCACACGCAAAGTGAACTCAATAAGAAGCATGGTCGTGGACCTGCCGCACTCAAGGATTCACCCATCATCAGTCAGCCCGCCAAGCTATTGAAACTACTTCGTCCGACGGTAGCTTTCATTAGTAAGTCGCAGTGTAATCCCGATCTCCCCAAGTCAAATGTACTCGACATCAGAGTGCCAATGACTGCCGAGCAACGGATGAACTACACGCACTTCATGGATCCAGCGAACATACCATGTGCTCAACCTATGTTTAGGTATGGTGTACAGATGGCGTACCTTCGAGGACTAGCCGCCAACCCCGTGGATACAGACTACAATATATTTAGTAGCTCTAACTTCACGCCCAAGATCGTAGCGATCCTTGAGACGATGTATAAACATCTAGCTAAAGGTGAGCAGATTGTTCATGTGTCTGCCCGCAAGGGTATGACTAATGAATTGGTCAAAAGGTTATCCGAAGCCAAGGTTACATTCAGTCGCATTGATGGAGATGTAAGCGATAAGGCACGAGAAGCTGCAAGGTTCAAATCCAAAGAGACGCAAGTCATGCTTATGGGTATCAACTGCGCACAAGCATTCAGCTTTGAGCAATGTAGAAACTTAATCATCGGCTCACTTGAGTGGTCGTATGGTAAGTTCAATCAAGCGTTAGGTCGCATCTATCGCCTGACATCCAAGGAAGATGTAAATGTGTATGTCATACTGCACAAGAACAGCATCGAGGAACTGATGTTTGACAAGCTTGGTAACAAAGAGGATGCCGCTACCATCTGCTTGCACGGTAAGCGAGTGCCCCGAGATGTAAAGCTTGTGGATGCCAGCGAGATTCTTGCCGAGCATGTCACCGGTAGGAATGCGATCCGCAATGGTTTCGAACAACAGGAACGAGCAGTCGAACGCGAATGGGCTGACCTTCGCGACAGACTCTTGACTATCACGCGCACCGAGGAGCTTGGCATCACTAAGGATGACCAAGACGCAGTAAGTGCGTTAATCACAGAAATGAACACAGCAAATGAGTAACACACAAAGCACAGTAACAACAGAGTTAAAAACGCAAATCATCGGACTCTTGTACCAAGTAAAGGACAAGAGTGCGTTGGAAGAAATCCGTAAAGTCGCAAGAGATCGTCACGATCAGATCGGTATGCTCGTCAAGTATGAGCTCGCACCGGGTGTGAAGGTGAAAATCTCTGGCGGTAAGAATCAACTAGATGAGATAGGTGAGGTTATTAAAGTCAACCGCACCCGTGCTCTCTGCAGTATAGAAGGTAAGCACGGTAAATGGAATGTTCCATTCTCCATGCTAACAGCAATATGATTATATATGAGGCTAAAATAACATACACCAAGGTTGGTACTATCTCGCACGAGAACCTAGACCAGCCGAACAAAGTAGCAGACTACATGCACGATGCGTTCGATGACCGCCCTATGCAGGAGCAGTTCTGGACAATCATGCTAAACAGGAAGAATTATCCTATTGGTAGAGAGCGAACCACCATCGGTTCAATCTCAGCTTGCCATGTGGATATAAGTACTGCGTTTCGCCCCGCTATTCTAGCGGGTGCGAGCGCCGTAATCTTCTGCCACAACCACCCAAGCGGAGACCCAAGCCCTAGTAAAGCCGACATATCAGTCACGCACCTTCTGTGCAAAGCTGGTGGCATACTAGATATATGTGTCCATGACCATGTAATCATCGGCACTTCCGCTTATTCATTCCAACAAAACGGACACTTATGAAAAAGAAATACGAACAATCAGAAATCGAAGACCTATGGCATACATACGATCAGATGCTTATACATCAAGCCAAGGAGGAGAAGTACTCCAAAACCAAATACAGGAACGCACACCTGGAGAAATACGAGGGAAGAGCACGAGGAAGCTACGAGGCATTCATGATGAATATCTCTACCGCCCGTGACAAGAAGGGACTGGAAGTACTCAGGGGGTACAAGCCTTCGATGCCCAACTACAATAGATACCTAGATAAATTAGTCGATAAGAGGATCGAGTTTATCGCAAAACAAAAAGCAGCATGACAATAGAACTAGAACCAACCACATGGAAAGAGAAACCCTCCAAGACATCTACAACTGATGAGCTTGCGGGTGCTGAATGCAACCTTGCTCTAAGGGGACAAGGTATAATCAAACTAACACTAACCCAATCCCAGTACCAACTTATGGTTTCAGCTATGGCTGGAACACTAAAGGACAGGGCAGTTGAGACCTCCAAGCTACTAGCGCTCGAGCTAAATCGGCAACTGATTGCGCATCAGCAAGGAGCTGCAGATCAACTCGGGAGAATAAATACTCACATAGAAGAAAACCTATGCGAAGAAACCTTGGAGCGTTGGAGGCAAAAACAAAACAAGTCTGCCTCCAAGAGAGAGACAAGAAAGAAAGGAACAAGTAGAGATGACACCTGAAGAAGAGAAAGCTGAAATGGAAACTACTATCCGAGAGATTATTAAATGCTGTACGGATGAAGAGCTTGCTGAATTGATGCCAGATATAGAAGCGGACACACCCGAGGACGCAGAAAGACTTGGTATCACATGGGACTACATGAACGATGAAGCGGACGCAGAAAGTGTTCGTAGCTATATAGCTGACTACTTCATTGAGTTCAGTACACGCCTGAATCTATCAAAGCTAATGAAGCATGTATGGGACAGGTTATTCAGCACACTTGAATCACAGGGTTACCGCCCTACCAAACACGGACTCACACATGAGTCAGAAATATGAAATACATGTTAATGAAACTACCTGTAAGTAAATGGAGGGCCGATCCGGTCCTCCATACTTACATCAAGGAAGCGATGCTAATTCTACAAAAGTCACCCAAGGGTGTATATGGACATGATGCCAAGGCATTAAGGAATGTAGCTAGTACGCTTGTAATCAGCCAATTATCAAGAAGACAATGAAAGAATACTTCGTAGGAACAGACGACCCCAAGCGGGCTCATGAATTGGAAGCCGCTATGCTAAATGCGTATTCATTACGCTCAAGGAAAGACCCAATAAATGTAGGGAGATGGATGCTGGACTCAGGTGCATTCTCCCAGATCGGACTAGGCGAAGAAGCACCAGGTAAATTCGTACAGACTCCACATGCTTATGTTAAGCTAGCAACTAGATTCCAAGACTGCGGTGATCTAGCTTGCATAGTAACACAGGACTATATGTGTGAACCTGAAGTGCTTTTGGCGCAAAGGAAAAGAGGTTTTACTGCAACCGTAACCAAGCACCAATGCTGGACTGTAGAGAGATACTTTGACATTCTTCAAGAAGCCGAAATGCAAGGATTGAAAGTTCCTGTGATGCCGGTACTGCAAGGTGATGACCCACATGATTACTTGAGGCATTGGCAAATGTACTGCAAGTGCAAGGAAATCGTGGGTGATTATCGCCCCTATGAATGGATCGGTATTGGCTCCACATGCAAGCGGAACAATAACCCGGAGTCAGTAGCTGAAATACTTAACCTACTTGACGCTCACTATGGACCATTGACTGACTATAAGGTTCATGCTTTTGGTCTTAAACAAACTGCACTCGGATTCTCTGAGGTTAGGGATATGCTCTACTCAGCTGACTCCATGGCTCCCGATTACGCTCACCGGGTTGAATGCAGAGAGAAGAAAATCCCTCGCACCCGTGAGATGAGAATGAAAAATATGCTAAAGTTTCAGGACAAGATAAAAAATCAAGCAATTCAGACTTGCTTTTCGTTAAGGAATGGCACATAGTAACACGAAAAGATAAGTCACATGAAGAAAGAATTGCACTATTACGCCGAAGGAAAAGATAAGTTACCAATTAAAATACTTGGGGACAACGAGAAGCATATGCTTGTGACATTAGCTATAATTCAGAACGCTGGAAGATCTCAGGAGAAAACATCGGGCATGCATTACATAGACCCACGGGATCGCAAGCCACTAAAGTTAAGTATATAAAATGAAAATCATACAAAGCGAGAAAACAGGAATATACTCAGTTAGATTCAGGGCACAATCGGGTAAGACAGTTACCCGTAACCTTGGCACAAAGAATAAGAAGGAAGCAATAATGCTGTGTAAGGAAGCGAAGATCGAAGAGCTAGAAACTGCGGGAAGAATTGGGGCACTACAACGGGATGCCATCGCTTCTATTGTAGCAGATCGAAATATGCCATTCCAAGATTGCGTGCATGAATGGGTTGAGTTCTCGAAAGTAAGAGCCCGCTCCCACAACACTTTATTTACTCAGACAAAACTAATCCAAGCATTCGCAAAGAAAGCTAGAATTAAATATATGTCTGATATTACCTCCAAGAAAATCTCTAACTATGTGAATGAGAAGAGTGAGGTTAAGCTTGGATCAAGAGAGCAAAGGCTTGCCGCCATTCGGTCAATCGTTGGATATGCTGTAGCAAATAGCTACATTGTAAAAGACCCATCATATGGTGTTGCAGTTGATGCTTCCAAGTTAAGCCATCAAGCAAAGGAAACTAATAAACGAATACCATTCACTAAGAAAGAGTACGATCTGATGGTGAAGGAGGCTCCTTACTTTTTTAAGCAAGCAATCATGCTTGGTTGGTGGACTGGTCTTCGTGCGATTGATGTGTGCAAATTAGAGTGGGCATCATGGGATGCCGACTACCTCACCGTTCATACAGAGAAAACGGATACACGGGTGCAGTTACCATTGGATAATCCATTGATCGGTGGAGGCCTTCTGCGTGAAGTAGTAGCAGTTATAGATGATAACGATTCAAAATACTGCTTCCCTGATTGGGCAGAAATCATTAGCGATACAAATCGCAGATCAAGATTCAGCCTATACTTCAGCCGATTCCTAAACAGGATTGGTATTGAAGGGAAAAGCTTTCATTGTTTCCGGCACTCTTTTGTTACGCGTGTTGAGCAGGAGGATTATAATTCTTCAATTCAAAAGATTGCAAAGTGGGTCGGTCATTCGAATCTTGAGACCACGAAGGGTTACTTGCACGAAACTTCCTAAACTCCTTACTTCCAAATAGGAAGTCTCCATCTATTTTATTCGGATCGATGCCTCTCTTTTCAAAAAAGGCTCGATGCGCTTGGTTTACCTCGCGCTTGAACTCTTCTGAATAGATTGAGCAATCATCCTTCATCCTCATCCTCTTCATCCAGGTCAATGTCTGACTCAAACTCGATAACATCTTCTCCGTAATATTCATCAATAGCGGTATTTAAGCAGTTAAGTATATCTGATTGCTCTAGGTCTGACTCTTCTTCCCACCGGTGGAGTAGTGCTTTCAGCTCATGAGTGCATTGCCTTTCAGCTTCCGTCTCCTCAACCTCTTCTTCTTCGGCACTCACTTCTTGCTCCGGTTCTTTCTTTTGGACATGCAAACCAAGTTAGATCGTTTGTTATTTTTTGGGTTCCCATCTCTGTGATGCACATCTTTACCCGAACAACTCTTGAGTTTACGACGCGCCTTATTACGAGAAGATCTATTCTTCCGTTGCTCCGCCTTTCCCTGGTACGCGCGCTGGCGCACGCTCCGTTTTTTGGCGTTAGGTTTTCTGTATCCCTTCTGCGGCATGAGTTAATTGGGCAACAATCATTTCGTCTAATATCTTAATAAAATCCACTTCTGGTTCCTTACTTATTATAATAATATTTAGTCCTAGATCTTCATTAATTAAGATGTGGGTGTGCATATTGTAACTTACTTCTTAGTGTTACATATTGGCAAGCCTATACCAAACTCTCCTGACAAGTCTGCCCGATGGGTTCTCTGAGCTCCCGTTGAATATCTCTATTTCACCGGATTCCACACCTTTATTTATTATATCATACATCCTGCAAGTCCCGCATTTGTATATTTCCTTGAGTTGATTTGTGCTCTTCCATCCCTGACCTTCAGGGCGGATGCCCCTAGTGTGCTGAATGCTTTCAAGTTTCTTTACCCAAGAGTTATCAATTCTTTTGCTAGATGCCACTTCTTCCCTTTCTTTGCCTGGAAAACTTGCCACTCCTTGCCATCCACATAACCGTATGCGAATCCATTTTCGTGCATTATTCTCCCACTCATATGTTTGTTGTAACTCATATCGGTTTGGGCTAGGCAACCTACCCCCATTCCTGCCCCACCATTTGCCTTGGCTATCGAATTGTACTGAATGGCATGTGTATGCCCATGTAATACAATTCCACCAGGTGGTGAATAAACTTCTGCATGCTTCTTGGTGGCCATTATCCCGGCATGAAAGCCATGAATGAACCTAACTTTACCTAGATCATAGTACCCGATCGATGCGTCATAGGGTATGACTTTGCATTTTATACTTCGACACCTTCGTAAAATATCCCTAACTCCTTGCTTTGCCGCATCCTGTACTATCCCATGGGTGTGGTATTCAGCGGTATCCCATAGTCTTTTATCGTGATTCCCAAGTAGTAATACTTGAGGTTTATACTTTGCAAGGAACTCTAAGCCTGCCTCGACATCGGCGGACATACTATCTTGCTTCTCTGCGGGACCTGCTCCCCTTCTAATATTTCTAAAATCAAATAAGTCACCGCCGAATATACGTACATCTGGCTTATAAATATCGACATATTCTAAAAACACGTCGACTGAATCATGGTCTTGAACATCCCCGTGTAAGTCAGATGAAAATATAAATTTCTTCATAATAAAAGTGCTGCCCTCTGCCTTGCTTCCTCTCTACTTAAAGTTGTACGCATTGATTGCTCTCTGTATCCACCACCAATCAATCTTAGGTAATGCTGGTGTGCGGCAATTGAGCCCTCGATCTTCTGTCGTACTTCAGGATCTAGGATATTTAGCAGTGCTTGCCAATCGGAGTCACTAATCCTTCTTGCTGTTATGCCATGCCTAAGGTCGCGGTCTTTAAATCCGTCCGCCACATACTTCTCGGGTGTCATATTCTCAACGCCATTGTCACGTATATGATTCTTCGCCGCCTCTATTGCTTCTTGGTACTGCTTAAGGAAACCATCCGTGTCGTTTGCGTATGCCGCTCTTGCCATCTGCCTCGTGTTAATTGAGAAAGGGGACTGCTTCCCCCCACCCTTGTATGGTGGTCGAAGTGGAAGACCCATCATAAATGCAGTCTTTTTGATATGATTCCTTATGCCGATATAGTCAGCCACCCTACGCTCCTCTGAGTCTATATTAAATAGAGCGGTAGTAAGATCCATCATTTGTATTACAGAGTTGCCCCCTACCCCATATGCGATCGGGCGACCAACCAACTGCCAGTCAAACTCACCAGCATGTATCCATGTACCTACTGCATCGTAGATATTCTTGAACATATTCCATGCAAATATTCTACTGTCTAGGCTTAGCTCGCGGGCGGCTCCATAGGGATCACCCTTTGCAAATATACTATTCAAGACATCCATACCCATGCCGAACGGTACACCTGCTTTCGCCATCCTTGAGGTTACAGAGTAGATTGAAAAGTTCTCATCTCTCATCGCCATCGGCAAACCAAGTACAGGAAGTGCAGCCCATGGACTTATTGGAGGTAGGTTGTTTGGCTTTTCGAGCATCTCCTCATCATACCAGTCAATCAACATGGCAAATGATAATCCCACAGGTACATATACTGTAGACATCAATCCGATATACTTAAGTAGTGCCTTATAAGTTCTTACCTTATCGTTGGGATCCCTGAAAATGAACTGCAAGTCCCTGGACATTTTACCAAGAGGCCAACCCAAAAATGTATTGAAGTACCTCATTGCAGGAGAGGTGTACAACCATGCTGGCTTGGAGTTAAATCCTTCACCCGATACATTGTTCATGGCTACCTGATTAATCAGAAGTGCCATATCTTTCTCAATAACAGGTGAATCTTTCTTTTGGTTCTGCCTGTCAACAAAGTCGAATGCTAACCTCGAGATGCTTGGTCCTCCCGCAGACACAAGCATTTCATTTGCTCGGTCGTAACCATCTTCTTCTCCTATGATCCACTCGCCTGACTTGTTTCCCATGTCGAGATCAGTCGCAGTAAGCTCAGTAAATTCAGTTAATCCTCTTTCCCTAATTACCTCTGACGCACGAATAACAAGATCACTATACGCATTGATAGCCCCTACCCCCACGGAATGATTTACTACATTATTTATGTAGGGAAAGATTCCAAGGAATGGAGTCATGGGGTCGATTGGGGCACGCGATCCATCTCCTTTTTTCCGGTGGTGCGTGGCAACCATGCTAGCCATCCTTATATATTTCTTAATGGATAACGCAGGGTTGTCTAAAAAGTTTTGAGCTAGGTCGCCACCCGAACCAACTTGTGATATGTACTCCTTGAATGGAAGCTCCATCTCATCCATTCTGTAGTGAGTGTTATTTAAATACTGAGCGTATCTACCTGTCTTCTCAAGCTCTACACCCATACCCTCCAGTATTCCGCCAAATGTTTGATTTACAAAGTTGCCGAGCGCAGAAGATGTTGCCTTGCCCGCTATGCTATTTAGTCCACGGAATGCATTAGGGAACTCAAATAAGGAGAGTGCTTGCCAAAATGATGACTTCGGGTTGTTCAATACCTGCATGGATTGAGTCCCTAGTATCTCTAGTAAAAGGTTTGCG
>Ga0181564_10003500_pt1 | contig 13505 bp, 11 predicted proteins | sample 011ome_24_FD_134512 | JGI IMG/M metagenome (GOLD analysis project Ga0181564, IMG submission 134512) | Coastal salt marsh microbial communities from the Groves Creek Marsh, Skidaway Island, Georgia - 011513CT metaG (megahit assembly) | ecosystem: Environmental > Aquatic > Marine > Intertidal...
GATTAATTCTTGATAGAGTAGTGTTCCCAATCCATTTTTGGTAGAACCATTTTTCAAATATACTGTTGTTTCTACCGAATGTTTATATCCGTCCTTCGCTTTCCATTCGCTACCATAAGCATATCCCAATATCTCTCCATCTGCTTCAAAGACAATCCAAGGATATATATTCATTTGAATTTTATCTTGAATTTCATTCAATGGTGCGTGTTCTGTATCAAACGTAAAGATTGAATGATCTACATAATAGTTGTAAATATTCATTATTTGAGACGCGTCTTCTAAGGTTGCTTTTCGAATCATTCTAGACGTATTTACCAATTTTTATAAAGTGATTAGCTTTATGAATTTTTACCTGTTTGAGAGCAAGGTTATTTTAATAAACTTCCTTTTTCAATATATGGAAAAATTTCATCGTACTTTAAAACAGCGTTCATACTAACTCTTCGATTTATGTGTTTTCGTTCTAAATCAACTAAATTGGTTATTCCTGCAGCACCAGCTAACTCACTGCAACTTCGAAGTGTTTCATCGTGAAAATTCGTAACCCTTTTCGCTTTGTTTTCAACATCTAGACCTTTCATAAGTGCGGCATTTTGCGTTGCTACTCCTACTGGACAATGATTATCATTGCACTTTAATGCTTGAATACAGCCAACTGCCATCATCATAGCTCTTGCACTACTTACCATGTCTGCGCCTAAAGCAAGTATTCTTGCAATATGAAATCCACTGAAAACTTTACCTGAAGCAATAATTTTTATGTCCTTTTTTAAATCATATCCAACCAAAGTGTCATAAACAAAAGCCACGGCATCTCTTAAGGGCATCCCCAAGGAATTGGAGAATTCTATAGGTGCAGCTCCAGTTCCTCCTTCACCTCCATCCACAGAAATAAAGTCGGGCTTTATGCCAGATGAAACCATAGCCTTGCACAAGTCAATAAATTCCTGTTTTTTACCAACACATAATTTAAATCCGATGGGTTTTCCCTCCGATTTTTCTCTTAGTAGTTGAATGAAATTCATTAGCCCAGTTGCGTCAGAAAATGCCGAGTGACTTGGAGGTGAATGAACACTAGTATGCGGCTTAACACCTCTAATCAGAGCAATTTCTTCAGTATTTTTGCTTGCTGGCAAAATTCCTCCATGGCCTGGTTTAGCACCTTGAGAGAGTTTTATTTCAACCATTTTCACATTCTTTAGAGTTGCTTTTTCAGCAAATTTTTCTGCATCAAACTCTCCCGTTTCGTTTCTGCAGCCAAAATACCCTGTTCCAATTTGCCAAATTAAATCTCCTCCATACTTTAAATGATATGGACTAATAGACCCTTCTCCTGTATTATGAGCAAACCTTCCTTTTTTTGCTCCTTTGTTTAACGCCATAATAGCATTCTTACTCAATGAGCCAAAACTCATTGCTGAAATGTTTAGCAAACTTGCAAAATAAGGTTGTTTGCAATCTGGACCTCCAACAGTTATCCTCGGTTTGTCATTAATTTCCTTCTCACCTTTTGCATACATAGAATGATCCAGCCATTCATAACCAGCACTATAAACGTTCATTTGTGTCCCAAATGGAACGGTGTCAGTTGTTTTTTTAGATCGTTGATAAATAAGGCTTCTATACTGTCTGTTAATTGGTCGTCCTTCTGTATCTGTTTCAACAAAATACTGCATTATCTCAGGGCGGATCGCTTCTAAAACATACCTTAATCTTCCGATTAAGGGGAAGTTTTTTTTGATGGTGTGTTTGTTTTGCAACATATCGGCAAGTCCCATAATGATTAAGGGTCCGATTATAGCCAAACTCCAAAGAGCAGGTAACCAAAAATATGCTGCTGCCCCTGTAGCACCCAATACCATAATTGATGCCGTGATAAATATTCTTCTTACATTCATAACTTCAACTTATTAAATTATAATACATTACTTTTGATTACCATTAATTTTTCTCTTGTCATTTCGTGCATAGAATATTGAATACCTCCCATCCCTATTCCAGATGCGTCTCTGCCTCCAAATGGCATCCAATCCACTCTAAAAGCAGTGTGATCATTCACCATCACAGCTGTTGCATTTAATTTTTTGACACAGTCTAAAGCAATATCTAAATTTTTAGTAAACACAGCTGCTTGAAAATGTAGGTCCAAACTATTTGCTATTTCAATTGCTTTGTCTAGCTCGGCATAAGAGTAAACACAGACGACAGGTCCAAAAATTTCTGAAGTAGAAACTTTTACGTCCATCGGTGGGTTTAATAATACTGTTGGCTGGTAACAACTATTAGATATTCGTTTTCCTCCACATAATAGTTTTCCTCCAGCTGCTATGGCTTCATTCACCCATTGTTCAACTCTGTCAATTTCTCTTGGTAATATAAGAGGGCCAACTTCAGTTGTTGGATCCATTTGGTCTCCCACAATTAATTTCGATGCTAATTGACCTAGCCCTTCAGCTACTTTATTGAAAACAGATTCGTGTACAAATACTCTTTGAACTGAAACACAAACTTGACCTGCATGATAAAAACCTCCTTTTGCCAATGCAGGTAGCATTTCTACAATATTTGCGTCTTTGTCAACTATTACTGGTGCAGCACCTCCATGTTCTAGCGCACAGCGTGTTCCGGGTGATAATTTAGACCGTAAAAACCAACCAACTTTTGCAGAGCCAATAAATGAAAAATAATTTACTCTAGCGTCTGTTACCAATTTTTCTGCCGCTTCATTATCACATATTATGGATTGACACCAACCTTCTGGTAATCCAGCTTCGGATAGTATTTCCACAAATGCCAAACACGATAACGGTGTGGTTAACGCAGGTTTAATAATTACCGGACAACCAGCAGCTATAGCGGTAACGGATTGATGAATTATTAAATTTAATGGGTGATTAAAAGCACTTATCGAAGATACAACGCCAATTGGTTCTCGTGAAGTAATCGCGATTCTTCCTTCAGATGCTTTTGTTAGGCCCATAGGGATTTGTTCACCTTTTAATTGTCCGATGTGTTCTGCTGCTATTTTAACACCGTTAATCGCTCGCAAAACTTCAACTTTAGAGTCATTTAAGGGTTTTCCTCCCTCTTTTGCTGCTGTAATTGTTAGCTCTTCAATTCGCGTTTTCATTATTTCTGCGGCCCGCTCTAAAATAGCAATTCGCTCATGGGCAGGTATCCATTTAGATTGATCTTGAAACAGTTCATAAGCAGTTGCAAGTGCATGTTCGACTTCAATTTTTCCTACAAGTGGGATTTCTTTTATTAAACTTTGGTCGTATGGTGATACTACTTTTAACATAAAATTTACTCTAAATGGGGTATCAAGATACAAGTTTTCTCCTTTAGTAAAACGTTTAATATAGAATGATTCAGAGAGTAGTCTACAGCTAAGTAGTGAAATTGGTTGCTCTGGACCTAAAGTTGCTAGACAAACTCTAGGTTTTCCGGCAAGTCTTCCCTAGGTTGCAGCCATTAAGCTAGACCTTTGCTTATGTATTGTGAGGATTAATTTTATTTTCGCACCTTTCATGGAATTTAAGAAGTCTAAATTCTCTTCTCCGGGAACTCCAAATATGTATTCTACTCCCTCATTTTCTAAAGCTTTAATAAATAGGTCTGTTGCTTTCCTTGGATTAAGTTAGTAATTTTCAACTAATTCTAACCCAATATTACAAGGCATTAAAGTGATTGGAGCTTTGTTTTCAATAAAAAAGTATTAAAAATACTTTTCCAATCCAGAAAAATAAGGTTTGTCTGCTTTTAATAAGGCAGCTGTATTTCCTCCGTATTGTTTCGTTATATATTCATTTTTATGCAGGAAGGATTCACATTTAGTAATGTCTGCATCAGATAAATGAAAGTGCTCGTAAATGATTCCGGTTGGTTTTATGTTCAGAGTGTTTCCCAAAAATAATTTAATGACCTCAAAGTCAAATCCTTCGGTGTCTATTTGCAAGAAATCTACTTGACTAAGGTTATTTGATTGCAGTAAAGTATCTGTGCTTGTAACCTGAATTTCTTCAGCAATAATTTGTTCTTCTTTACTGTTAGGTATTGGTATGCTGTCTACTTTGGCCCATTTTTCTATATAACCATTTTCAAATGCTTCTTCTAAAACTTTCCTATTGAAAGTTGCAAGCCCAGTGGCCCATCGAGAATTACTAAAACCAATTTTATAGAGGTTTGTTTTTCCGTCTGAATCTCCTAATGCAGCATTTAAAGTTTTTATACCTCTGTTTTTTGCGTACAATTTCTCTAGTGTAGGAAATACATCTTTTTGAGGTTCTAATAAAACACCATTCCATTTATCTCTCTTGATAAACTTATGTATTGGATCATGAGTAATGCCATCATTTGCTCCAATTTGTACAACGTTAACTGTATCATGCAATTTTGAGAATTCATCTAAAAAAGCAGAAATAGATCCTTTAGAAGGAGAATAGAAATACCTATAAAAACCTATGAAAATAGGATTGTTATTTGCACTCAGATTAAACCTGAATTTTTTATAAAATTTCTTATAGGCTTCTTTCATTGCTTTTAAGCCATTTCCTTTTTGAAAATAGTCTGAGTTGGGAATGCAAATTCAAGACCTTCAGCATTAAAACGTTTTAAGATTTCAAGATTGATTTCCGTTTGCGTTTGTAATATATCTCCCTCTTTTTTAATGCGGTAGATGAAAAGTATCCCTAATGCAAAATCCCCATATGCATTGAACCCTATCGAAGCATCTTCAGTTTCTATTGCAGGATGAGCAATTACAATTTCTTTTAAAATATCCATAGCTTGCTGCATCTGTTCAGGAGTTGTGTCATATGTCATGCCCAGATTCAGTACTACTTTTCTGGTGTGCTCAGCACTAACGTTTACAACAGTATTGTCAGAGAAAGTACTGTTATTAACTATTAATAACCTTCCTTCTAACGTACGAACTCGAGTGCTTCTTAAACCAACTTCCTCCACAGTTCCATCAAAACCATCAATTTGAATTCTTTCTCCAATTTTAAATGGTTTATCTAAAAAAATCATGATGCCACCAAAGATGTTTTTTACCATGTCCTGAGCGGCTAGAGCTAATGCTAAACCTCCAATTCCAAGTCCCGCAATCATTGCTGTAATGTCAATGCCAAGATTATCCATCCCAATAATGATTCCCATTATCCAGATAACTGCTCTAATACCTTTTCGCATTATTGGAAGCACTTGGTCATCAAAGTCGCTTTCCGATTTTTCAGCTATTGGCACTACATATTCTTCAACAATTGCATCCAATATTCTAGAAATCATCCAGGTAATGTCAATTACAAGAGCAAAAGTTGCAAGTTTAAAAAGCAAATTTTCAAGACCAATGCTCAATCCATTAGCATCTTTTGGGAAGTTTAAATAAGAAACACCCCAATAATAAGCTGCAATTATAATGATAAGTATTACGGGTTTTTCTAGTTTGTCAATTAACAAGTCATCTAATTTTGTTTTGGTTTTAGACGTTATGGTTTTCATAATAGTACTGGTAAACCAATAAAGAATTTTTGCAACGATAACTCCACCAAGAATAATACCTAAGGCGATTGACCATTCTAAAACAGTGTTATGATAATATGTGTAATCTAAAAAATCCATTTTTCTACAAAATTTAGAGTGCGAATTTATAAATAAAATTTGTTAATGTTTATTGTATATTATAGGAAGTGTTGCATTATTATTTTGTCCTTCTATTATTATGAAATAATAACCACTCGCGATATCAATTAAATTAATATCGAATTGCATATTGTTGTGACCTACTTTCACCTCTTTTTTATTGAATGTATGCACAAATTTTCCTGATGTCGAATAGATGGAAAATTGCACTTCATCACTTTTTAAGGAATTATAATTAATGTAAAATTCTCCTGTAGTTGGATTTGGGTAGATATTTAAGTTGTCAATAAATTGAACATTCTCCATTGAGACATAACCAGCAACAACAATTGAAATTGTCGCGGTGTCATTAGGACAATTGTAGCTTGAGGCAATTAAAGTAATATCATAATCTCCAAGGTTAGTGTATTCATTCCAAGGATTTATATCTATGGATGTATTTCCATCTCCAAAATACCATGTATATGCCGAAGAATTAATCGAAGTATTTGTAAATGCGACAACACCATTTGGTAAGTATACAGTATCAGAATTCGCATAAGTACCTGCAATTGGAGGAGAATCTATAGTAACTGCAATAGTTTGGCTACTTGTATTTATTCCTCCAGGTCCATAAGCTTCTAGGTTGATAGTGTAACTTCCAGAGTTAGTGAATGAAATGTGTGGGTTTGCAGCTGTGTCATTTGAAATTGTTCCCCCGTTGGAAGACCATATATAAGAGGTTGCATCGATAGAGGTGTTCGTAATAGGGATACTATCTCCTTCACATATGGTAGTGTTCGTTATTGAAAAAGATGACACAGGAGGATCGTTTTCAGGGATAGAAGTGTATGCTATTTCCCAGCCTGGAGCGGAAGTAGCGCAATCGGAACGAAATTCTAACAACAAATCACCTCCGGTTGAAGTAATTGTACCGGGGCTAACAGCGCCTGTATATTTACCAATTAGAGGGGCGTTTGGTGTGTTTCCATCGTATATAAATAAGAAATCCCAATCTTGTTCTAGGTCAAAGGAGTTAAATGTAATTGTAACAGAAGCTGCACTTGCAGGCTGAATTAAATATAGCTCTCTTTCATCATCCGTATAATTACCTGTTGCTCCTCCACTATCATACAAGTTTCCCGAATTGGCAGTATAATTATTATAGGTGGGTGCATTGTTAATTAATTTATAAAACCCCTCCCAATCCCAATTAATTCCCGGATCTGTGTGCGTATTGTTTGGGTAATGCTGATGTCCTTTAATTTTTGTGCAACCGCCCAAAACATTAATCCCGGTTGTAGCATCACCGAAATAAGTTCTCAAAGGGTTAATTCCATATCCACTTTGTGTTATATCTCTACATAAATCTGCAGAGGATGTATAAAGAGCAGTTGTATACCAGGAAGGGTCGCTAACATAACCATCGTGTTCAATTCCAATTGTATATGGGTTTTCATTCCCAACATGCCACCCTTTATCAGCTTCTAAAAGCATCTGGGTAACTTGTCCATCAGATGATCGAACCACATAATGGTATGAAACTCCTGCCGAACAGTTTTGAGCCCAGGAAATAGCTCCTGCATAAGTGCCTTGTATGGTATGGATGGTTACAGCTGATATTGTTGTGCCATTCCTTGAGCTATAATTACATGTTGGCGTTGCAACCCACAATGCTGGTCCATATTCAGCGGTTCTAATGAAAGGAACTTCGTACATAAGTCCATTTGGATTGGCAATTCCATTGCGCCCGAAAGTATTTTCAGAACTGCTCAAAACTGACAAGTTGTTTGCTCCAAAAATTTGTTCTAAGTCAATGTTGTGATTTTGAAAATTATAAGCTTGTTGATTCTTTGTGCTGTTTAAAAAAGTATAAATACTATAAGCATGACAATCTAATGCATAGCTGTTTATTATATTATTATCTAGCGGAATTTCAGATAATAGCTGAATTATTTTAATTTGATTTTCGATTGAAGAAACCTGTAAACTATCAAGTAAATAGGCATAGGCAGCTGCATAAGCAATTATTCCTGTTTCTGGATTAGATTTTATAGCATTTTGTGGATATCCTGAAAGTTTAGAAACCATGTTGAGATTATTATTGAAATAACCTTGCCCATCTTCAGTAAGTCCCATAACCCCATAAACATGTGGTAATCCAAAACAACTTTCTGGGGTTGCATCTGTAATGTTACTAAAGTGTGTAGTCGTATATGAAATTGCTTCAAGCATACCCTTTGGAACTTCAGGGTATTGCTGATAAGCATGGTTCATTTCTGCTTGATAGGTATTAAAGATTGTTGTTTGCGCTTTGGTAAGCAGAGAAAATAATATTGTTGTAATAAGAATAAAATATTTCATAATTATGAATTACATACCAATACTGATTCCTACTCTATAAATAATTGGAGGGCCAAGGGCAGTAAACATATAACTCCCTTGGTAAGGAGAATTTATATTGTCGATAAAATCGTATAACAGCATTATTTGCAAATTTACTGCACCACCAATGCTATAATTATATCCAGCTCCAGCGAATAGCATAGGAACAGTGGCTCTAACATTTTGAGACGTGCTATTTGGATCAAGATTGTATGCTCTTAAAACTTCAAATTCAGCATGAGCAAACAGGTTTTCGGTAAACTTATATCTACTAAAGATATTTCCTCCGTAAACAGAATACTTGAAATTTGCTTGTTTCGAGCCTATGTAAATGTATTTAGCTCCTAGACCCACAGAGAATTTTTGGTCTACCTTATAGCCTACAAATGGAGAGGTTTCAAAAAAGTATATTGGAATTCCTCTATCGCTGGCAATGTTAAAAGCAACATTTCCGCCAGTGTAAAGTCTGTCCTTAAAGGACAATTTACTTAGTGGGTTGATTCTTTCATCTGACTCTTCAGAAGTGTATTGTCCGAAAGAAAATTGAACACTTAATATTAGAACTAATAAAATTAACTTACGCATAAACAGGTTAATTAACATGTAAAAATACAGAAAATACGAGATAAATAGACGTACTAAGCCTTGTAATTTTACTTTATTAAGACACCTTCTTTTTGAATGATTCTAACTTTGGTAAAATGCTCAACCTTAATAGTGTCTGGGACAAATACGAATTTTTTATCGTAAATAATGCTGTCAATATAGAAAGTCACAAAATATTCATTAGATAAGCCAAAAACATTTTCAGAAATAGGTTCAATCAATTGATAAGATTGACTTTCAATCGATTCAAAGAAATGCCGAAGCGTTGACGTGTTTACTTTTTTTTTGTCTAATGTGCCGTATCCTTTCGATGAAATCAGAACATTTGTGATGGGTTCTTTTCTGTAGTTTATGAGGTAAACATTCCATATTTCATCACTCTCTTCTGCATCTTTGATAATTGCAACTCCAATGCCTTCAACTTTTGGAACATGAATGTCTTTTTTCATTATTTGATAACCGTTTTCTCTGTGTCCAAAAGTGATGTTTTATAATAAGGAATAGCTTTAGAGTTAATTACTTCAACTACATCTTTGTAATAACACTCTTTTTCTTCTCCAGTGAACTTGGTAACCAATAATGAAATAATTTCCGGGTTGGTCTCCCCTGTGGTACATCCAGTTACTATATACATGTAAGAATGCGGATAACCTTCAACTTTTCCAGATAATTCAAGTTGAATAGTTCCCCCTGCACAGATGTCTCCACAAATCCCTTTTTTATGATTAATGATGTATCCTTTAACGGTAATCGTATCTGGTAATGGTGAATTAGCATCATGGGGGATAATTTTATGATTACTACTTGTTTCAGATAGAGTCATGTCCAATACAACCTGAGCGGTAAGATTTGCCCCAAGAAAAACAACAACTAATGAAGTTAATAGTTTAAACATTTTCATAATTAAATACTTTAGATAAATTAATTTTTAATTTTTGTTTAACGTCGTTCATGTCAATTTCTTTACCTAGTTCATTTTGAATTGACGTGACAGCCTTGTCATTAATACCGCAAGGTACAATATTTTTGAAGTAACTTAAGTCAGATTTTACATTTAGAGCTATTCCATGCATGGTAACCCATCTACTGCATTTGACTCCCATAGCACATATCTTCCGTGCTGTAGGTTTAGTTCCGTCAACCCAAACCCCAGTTAAACCTTCAACTCTTTCGGCCATAATGTCATATTCTGCTAATGTTCTAATAACAGCTTCTTCTAAAAATCGTAGATATTTGTGAATGTCTGTAAAGAAATGGTCCAAATCGAAAATAGGATAAGCAACTAGTTGCCCAGGACCATGATAGGTGATATCACCACCTCTATTTATTTTATAATAAGTTGCTCCTCTAGCTTTTAATGAATTTTCGTTTAATAGAAGGTGTGTTTCTTTTCCACTTTTCCCCAATGTGAATACATGTGGGTGCTCACAAAAGAGCAAGTAATTACTGGTTATTATTTTGTTGTTTTCATCTCTACGATTATCCATTTTAATAGCAATAGTAGCATCGAAAAGTTGAGTTTGATAATCCCAAGCTTCTTTAAAATCAATTAGTCCAAGGTCTTCGTATATGACTTTTGGATTCATTGAATTAAATGTCTTTAGCCAATTCTGATTTAAGGTAGTCTATGACTTTGACCTCAATGTTGTCAACATTTCTTAACTCTGACAAATAAACAGAAACCCAATCGCCAAGTAAAATAAAATATAAAGCTCTTTCAATGTTGGAATTTCCTTTCGAGTAACATTCTATATATGTAGAGGTGTACTTATCAATAACCGATTTTTGGATATTCATTCTTGTTTGCGTTCGAGAATAATCTGTTTTATTCCTGAAAACGACAACAGCTTTTTCCTCATTTCCTCCAGCCCACCCAACTAACTCGTTGTGATTCATTTCTGGTAAAGCATGGTGCCAACATAAAACTTTAGCATTTTCGTTTAATTGTTGACGAAATCTAATTGCAACTCCTTCGAAGTTTGCTTCACTGTAAATTACTGTTGTTTTGTTTGAAATTAAATTGGAAATGTTTTTTGCTTCGGCCTTAATGTTATCGATTTCTGAATTCAATAATTCAATTGCGCTCAGAATTTTTTCTATAAAATTGTTTTGAATTAAATTGTAGTGCTTTAATAAAAAGAACTGTTGCGTCAATGAATAAGAAAGCATAGCTCGTGGAGACCTTTCTTTAGGTAATACTATGTGGTTGTAATTATTGTTTTTTGCTATTTCTAAAATTTTCCCACCCGATGTAATACAAGCTATTTCTGCACCTTTTTCTTGAGCTTTAGAAAGCGCAGCTAATGTTTCTTCTGTATTACCCGAAAAGCTACTAGCAATAACTAATGTATTTTCGTTTACAAAATGAGGGAGGTGGTAATCATTATTAATAATTATAGGGATTTCGATGTCATTTGCAACTAGTTGTGCAACAATTTTACCACCAATTCCAGATCCTCCAAGACCTGTTATTACAACGTTTCTAAATTCTTTATCACAAGGGGATAGACTGGCATTCTTCCCTATATGGAGTGCTTCTGTGAGTTGTGAAGTAAATAAGGCAACTAATTCTTTCATTAATGAATGATTTTTAAGAGTGCGAATTTAAGTATAATTCCTAAATTTTTACTTTTTTTTAAGGATTGCAATAAAATAATTAATTTTGCATGCCAAATTGAATTAATAAAATTATGAGTTTAAACCTTTCTGAACAGGAACAATTGAGAAGAGAATCGTTAAAAAATTTACGAGATCTTGGTATTGATCCTTATCCTGCAGCGCTTTATCCAGTTAATACCTTGTCGACTGAAATCGAAACAAATTTTAAGGAAGGAAAAAAGGTTATTGTTGCAGGTAGGTTAATGAGTAGAAGAATTATGGGTAAAGCGTCGTTTGCTGAAGCCCAAGATGCTGAAGGAAGGGTGCAATTGTATTTTAACCGCGATGAGATTTGTGAAGGAGAGGACAAGACTTTATACAATACTGTTTTTAAAAAGTTGTTGGATATAGGAGATTTTATTGGAGTTGAAGGAGATTTGTTTACCACCCAAGTGGGTGAGAAATCAATAAAGGTCAAAAAGTTTGTTTTATTATCTAAATCGTTAAAGCCATTGCCTCTTCCAAAAACGGACAATGAAGGAAAGGTACATGATGCTTTTACGGATCCGGAAATGAGATACCGTCAAAGGTATGTTGATTTGGTTGTTAATCCACATGTAAAAGAAACATTTATTACGCGAACAAAAGTAATGAATGAAATGCGTAATTTTTTTAATGATAAAGGATATATTGAAGTGGAAACACCAATACTTCAACCAATCCCAGGTGGAGCTGCAGCCCGTCCATTTATTACCCATCATAATGCATTGGATATGCCATTGTATTTGAGAATTGCAAATGAGCTTTATTTAAAGAGGTTGATTGTTGGTGGTTTTGATGGCGTGTATGAATTTGCAAAAGATTTCAGAAACGAAGGAATGGATCGAACCCATAATCCAGAATTTACGGTATTGGAGATTTATGTAGCCTATAAGGATTATAATTGGATGATGAACTTTACGGAGGAGATGTTGGAAACAGTTGCATTGTCTGTTCATGGAAAAACTGATTTATTGGTTGGTGATAAAGAAATTAGTTTTAAAAGGCCATTTAAAAGAATTTCAATGACGGATTCAATCAAGGAGCATACTGGATTTGACATTTCTGGAAAGTCTGTTGAAGAATTGTCTGCTTGGTGTAAAGCCAATGGAATAGAGGTAGATAATTCGATGGGGAAGGGTAAATTAATTGATGAGATATTTGGAGAGAAATGTGAAGGGAGTTATATCCAACCAACTTTTATAACAGATTATCCAAAGGAGATGTCTCCATTATGTAAAGCACATAGAGATAATCCAGAATTAACGGAACGTTTTGAGTTAATGGTTAATGGTAAAGAGGTTGCAAATGCTTACACCGAGTTAAATGATCCTATTGATCAAAGAGAGCGTTTTGAAGAGCAAATGAAATTGTCTGCGAAAGGAGATGATGAAGCAATGTTTATTGATCAAGATTTCTTAAGAGCGTTGGAATATGGAATGCCACCTACATCAGGAATGGGAATTGGAATTGATAGGTTAGTGATGTTGATGACGAATCAAAGGTCAATTCAAGAAGTATTATTTTTTCCTCAGATGAAATTAGAAACGTTTAGTGCTGAAGAAAAATTGGGTCCAGAATTAAATGAAAACGAACAATTAATTTTTGATATTCTTTCCAAAGCAAGTCCCGTGGAATTGAGCGTTTTAAAAGATGCAGCAGGACTTTCAAATAAGCAATGGGATAAAGGGATTAAAGGATTGAATAAACATGGTTTAACGAAAGTTACCAAAACGGATGATGCTCTGTTAGTTGATTTAATCGGCTAGTTCGTTTATCGGTTAGTATAAGCGGCTGTTTTGATCCAGTTTAGGTTTTGCTGAAGTCAGTTTTTTGTTTATAATTTTCCACTATCATTTTGATGGACTCCTCTTTATTCTTCTTTACCATTTCTATGCGACTATCTGAGATTATAGATGAATGATATTCTCTTATATTCAGGTCACTCCAAAGGGTTAATTCTATAATTGTTGGAGTCAGGCCGAGACCTTTTTCGGTCAAAACATAAATGTTCGTTTTTTTATTATGAGTAAGTTTTTCCTTGGTGATTATCTTAAATTCTTCAAGCATTTTGAGTCTTGAGGATAAAATATTGGAAGCAATGGCTTCATCACTTTCGGAGAAATCCTTAAATGTTTTTTTTCCCTCCAAAAGCATCTGCTTAATAATTACCAATGTCCATTTGTCTCCTACTATGTCTAGTGCAGATGTAATCGGACAGTTACAACGAAAATTATTATTCATTTTAAGAA
>Ga0181564_10003507_pt1 | contig 13495 bp, 9 predicted proteins | sample 011ome_24_FD_134512 | JGI IMG/M metagenome (GOLD analysis project Ga0181564, IMG submission 134512) | Coastal salt marsh microbial communities from the Groves Creek Marsh, Skidaway Island, Georgia - 011513CT metaG (megahit assembly) | ecosystem: Environmental > Aquatic > Marine > Intertidal zone...
AAAGATTTGGAACTACCGGCGAGCTTAACCGTCGGCATGGCCGTGGCCATGCTACGTAGAGCCGGTGGCCAGTTTCCTGACAGCGTTGCAGATGCGATCGCTGCATGGGAGCGCCAGTGGTCACCACCGGTGATGGGACTGTCCCTTGAGCGAGAGACCTTAAAGGCACTTCGACGAGAACTCAGGCTCTACACGGAAGCCCGCGATGCGCTGGTGATGCACAATTTGCGCTTGGTTTATTCAATCGCAGGGCGCTACAAAGGTCGTGGTGTTTCTTATGTGGACTTAGTCCAAGAGGGAACGCTGGGCTTAATTCGAGCCGCTGAAAAATTCGAGTTTGAAAAAGGTTTCCGGTTCAGCACTTATTGCTTTAACTGGATCACCCAGGCGGTTCGCCGCTATGTTGGAGACTCTGGCACTCTGATCCGCTTCCCAACTCATATTCAGGAGCAAATGGGCCGGCTCTACAAAGAGCGCGCCATAGAACACGCGCGCACCGGTTTAGAGCCCGATGATGAAACCCTGGCCGCTAACTTGGGAATGGATCTCCAGAAAACCCGGCAGTTGCTGCAACTGCGTAATCTGGGTGTTTCACTTGATGCACCTCGTTTTGACGACGACGAGGGGACGCTGTTAGACACACTTGCCGGAGATGTCTTTGGAGGCGCTGAAGACTCCGCTGACCAAGCCTCTCTACACCGCTTTTTAGGCGAAGCTGTTGATCAACTTGAGCCCTCCGAGCGCAAGGTGGTTGTGGCCCGCTGGGGACTGCATGACGGCCCGCCCCTATCTCGGTCGGAAATTGCCGATCAATTAGGCGTTAGCAGAGAGTGGGTACGTCAACTTGAGCGATCAGCTCTGCGCAAGTTGAAAAACCAGACGGAAATTCGCGAGGCCTATGACCATTACAACGAGGCTAGCAGCTACTAGCCTCTGCGACATCAGCGCTTGGTCCTAGACACGATGTCAATGAGGGCGCTGTCGAGACTCTCGAATCGAAATTTGAAGCCTAAGGTCTGCAGGGCCCGCGGCTCTACTCGCTGCCCCGACAGCAGTAACTCATCGGCCATCTCACCAACCAGCAAGCGAGCCGCAAAGTCGGGTACACCCAGGTTCAGCAGCGTCGGTTTGCGCGCACTGAGAGTTCTGCAGAAGTCTCGATGCGTTACTGGATGCGGAGCAACGAGGTTGACGGCGCCCACTGCACGGGGTTCGTCTAATAGAAATAGCACTGCCCGGACCACATCCGCTCGGTGAATCCAGCTCAGATACTGCTCCCCGGAACCCAGCCAGGTTCCAACGCCGAATCGAAAGGAACGGATCATTTCTGTCAACGCACCACCGTCCCGATCAAAAACAACCCCTGTGCGCAATACGCAAACCCGACAATCTTCCCGCTTATCCAGAGCCAGAGCAGCGCTTTCCCACATCTCGCATAGCTCAGCCGAAAAGCCTTGTCCCCGGTGACTGCCCTCATCCACCACCTCCCCACCGCGGTCGCCGTAGTAGCCAATAGCGCTACCCGAGAGAAACGTGGACGGGATCTGAGACTGGCTCAGCATCCACTTTACGAGCCGCTCGGTGAACGCAACGCGACTCGCCACAATCTGAGCCTTATAACTCTCGGACCAGCGCTTCGCCGCCAACGAGGCCCCAGCCAAGTTGATAACTGCATCAACGGGCTGCTTCACATCCTCCAACTGAGTGACGTAGTTAACCTCGGGGGCTGACTCTTTGGGAGTACGCGTAAGCACCGTTACAGAGTAACCGTGACGCTTAAGCGCCGGTACGAGCGCCGAGCCGATAAAACCTGTGCCACCTGTTACCAAAGCGTGCATGAACATCCCCTGTATTGAATTGCACTGCGCAGAAAACACTGCGCCGTAAGACAACCATATCGTAACCAGCTACGTATACTCGTCATGCCTGAAAACGTTGAACTTTTACTTGATTTTATCACTCGTCACCCACGTCTCGTGTTGCTCACGGGCGCAGGAGCTAGCGCTAATTCTGGGATCCCTACCTATCGAGACGCGGCGGGAAAGTGGTTGCGAGCAAAACCTATCCAGCATCAAGAGTTTATCGCTGATCCGAATCAGCGTCGCCGCTACTGGGGGCGCTCCCTGGTGGGCTGGCCAGGTGTGCGAGATGCACGTCCTAATGAAGTACATTTGGCGCTCACTCGACTGGAACATATGGGCCGGATCGACCTAGTGATCACCCAAAACGTTGACCGACTCCACCAGCGCGCGGGCACAAAAGATGTCGTTGATCTCCACGGGCGACTCGACAGAGTGATTTGTTTGGATTGCGGCGGAGGGTTTTCCCGAGAGGATATCCAACAAGAACTGACGCAGCGCAACCCCCAACACGTGGGCTTTGCAGCCAGCGCTAGACCTGACGGCGATGCAGATCTGAGTGATAAACAGGTCGCGAGCGTATCCATCGTAGATTGCAGTGCTTGCGGCGGTCTTCTGATGCCCGACGTCGTGTTCTTCGGTGGCTCGGTGCCGCGGTCACGCGTAGAACAGTGCGAAAGCGCAATTCGAGATGCTGATGCTCTGATGGTAGTGGGTAGCTCGCTGCAGGTTTATTCCGGATTCCGTTTCTGCAAACAAGCCCATCAATTGGCAAAACCTATCGCCATTATCAACGAAGGTGTCACTCGCGCCGATGAACTGGCTACGCTTCTAATCCAAGGGAACGCGATGGCCGCGCTTGTCGAGGCTATCGACATCCTTGCTGCACAACCGAACGCAGTTTCTACGCAACCAACGGCTGACCTTACCTCACTCAAAATGGAGCGCCCATGACCCAACCCGTCGTTTTTTGGTTCCGCCATGACCTTCGGCTCAACGATCTTCCAGGACTGAGCGCGGCGGCAGCTGCAGGGCGGGTCATACCTCTGTTTATCCTTGACGACAATTTAGGCGGTGACTGGGCTCTGGGTGGGGCGAGTCGATGGTGGCTGCATCACAGCTTACTGAGCTTGCAAAACGATCTGGCCAAACTCGGTGGCAGGCTGATCCTACGCCGTGGTGAAAGCGTCTCTGTGCTGCGCCAAATCGTCGAGGAGACAGGGGCTGTTACCGTATTCGCTAGTCGCCAGTATCAACCCTGGGCTGACTCGTTGGAACGCAATGCGCGCGAGTCGCTGCAGACGCTGCACTGTGATTTCAAACGTTATCCGGGCACATTGCTGTTCGAACCGGGAGAAATCACCACAGGGGCTGGTACGCCTTTCAAAGTTTTCACCCCCTTTTGGCGCGCATGCCTGAAAAGCCCATCCCCTGCGATGCCTATGCCCGTAGCCAATTTGACCTTCGACCCCCAAGAGGTTGCCTCAGATACCCTGAACGATTGGCAGTTGCTACCCACCATGCCAAACTGGGCTCAGGGCTGGGAGTCACTCTGGTCACCGGGGGAGCAAGGGGCGCAAGCAGCGCTTTCAAACTTCCTCGAGTCTAGGGCGCAGCGTTACGGCGTAGGGCGAGACTTCCCGGCAGAGCCCAACACCTCGCGTCTTTCGCCATTCCTAAAGTTCGGAGAAATCTCTCCTCGGCAAGTCTTTTGGGCGGCAAATCAGGCCAAATTAGATCACCCAACGGCCTCGAGTGATATAGATAAGTTCATCAGCGAACTCGGCTGGCGGGAGTTTTGCAACCATCTGGTGGCACTGTTTCCTGAAATGCCCGACAAAGCGTTCAACCCTAAATTCGACCACTTTCCCTGGGGTGGTCAAGCGGAACACCTGCGCGCCTGGCAAAAGGGAAAAACGGGTTATCCCATTGTCGATGCGGGTATGCGAGAGCTTTGGTCAACGGGGTTTATGCATAATCGAGTTAGGATGGTGGTCGCTTCTTTTCTCACCAAACACCTCCTTACCCATTGGCGCGACGGCGAGCTGTGGTTTTGGGATTGCTTATTGGACGCGGACCTAGCGTCCAATGCCTGCAGCTGGCAATGGGTTGGCGGATCAGGGGCAGATGCATCCCCCTACTTCAGGATTTTCAATCCTATAGCGCAGGGCGAAAAATTTGACAAGGAGGGAGTGTATACAAGGCACTGGGTACCTGAGCTGGCGGAGTTACCCAACAAATATCTCCACAAACCCTGGGAGGCGCCAGAGCTTACCTTGGCGGCAGCTGGCGTCGAGCTCGGCAAAAACTACCCCAATCCCATCGTCGATCATAAAACAGCGCGGGAGGGAGCTTTGGCGGCTTACGGTTCACTGAAAGCGATTTCAGGTGTCGCCTAAGCCGTCACAGTGCCTTATTCAGAGGACGTGGTTTGACTGGTGCCTTCGTCTATCCCCACCGAGTTATACACCGCTTGTTCAGCACGTCGCAGCAACCGCTCAGGACTGGCAAGCGCGTCATTGATCGCTGTATCGATACCCACCGAACAACCCAAAAAGCCTAGCCCGGGATCATTGGGGTTGAAGGGCTGTTCCCCCAATCCCCTCTGAATCCGGCCCGCTTCAGCCTCGGCTTGTACCTTATTCATCCCCGGGAGCAAAATGGCAAAGTCTTGGCCATTCACGCGACCAATAATATCGCCGCTCACGCCAGCAACACCTTGCAAAGAGTGGGCGAAATGGCGCAGGAAACGATCATCACGTCGGTCACTAATATCACCATCGGAATACAGCTCTACCCCCGTAGGTCGTACCATCAGTACCGACAGCGGTGCATTCACTCGACCGACAACGGCGCAGGCCGCCTCCAAAGCACGTTTGAAGCTAGTCTGCGTCAACATTCCCGTCACCGGATCAATCAATCCGTTGGTGGAAAGACGTTGGCGCGCTTTGTCCAACTCGCGCTCAAGCTCAAAGATACGGGACTCCAGATCTCTTTCCTTGGCAATCAATTCCAACGCGCGATCACCCATCTTCCGATAGTCGCCAGTCAATTCCTTGGCAATTAAGGCTAACTTCTCTTCGGGAAAAGGCGGCATCTGCAGCAACGCTCTGACTCGCCCAACAGGAACAAAAATAAATTTGGTTAAGACACCCAAAATCAGTAAGAGCGCTGCAACAACAGACACTAAGACCGTCAGGTAAAAGATCAAATAATCTTTTGGAGCGAGAACCTTGTCCGCATCTACTCGGGTGACCTCGAACCAGTTGAGACTGGGAAAATAGGCCACCCCCACCAGTTGATTTCGCTCACCCATATGAATTCGAGCAGACACCACCCTTCCGGCCTCACTTTTAGCCTGCTTAAATAGCGTACGCAGGCGGTCTCGCTCTTTTGCTGACGATACGGCATCAAAAATTACCGTATCTGGCTCGCCAAAGGTCTTGAGTACGCCGTATTGAATATCCCCACTGTTGGGACTTAATTGAACTGCGCCCTGATCATTGGTGAACACCGTGGTAAAACCCGAGTCGACGGACTGGACGAAGCGCCCCAAAAAATTGGTTAACTCAAAGCCCGTACCGGCAATACCTACGGGTTTGCCGTTGATATAGATACGCTGATTTATCCAGAGCTTTAATGCATTAACACCCCGGTCAAAATCGACATTGAGACTAAGATCGCGATCCAGCGCTAATCCAGCAAAGAACCAACCGTCCTCTGGGTTATCTCGACTCAGGGTGTAACGGGCCTCTTTGCCTTCGTATTTATTGCTGTCGTCGTTGTAGTAGTAAACCCGCGTTGGTTCCAGCACCAAAAAATAACTGCGGTCCTGAAGCCTCTCTTTGAAAACGTTGAGATAGTCTAGGGCAGCCCGCTCTTTTATTGGGTCAGTTGGGTTCTCGTACCACTCTTGCATCACACGGGCATTGAGCATTTCATCAACTGTCTCAAGCTCATCTAATATGGGAATGAGAGTGCGGTTACGATCTGCATCGACTTGAATCTGAGCCACCGTGCGCGACCACTGCTGCTGCAGATCAGCAAAGATCATGCTGGCAACAAACATGGCAATGGCAGTTGCCGCAATTATTGCCGCCACAATCACCAGCTGCACCAAAGATTGTTTTGGGGTTTGGTGTCTCATGATCCTTACCGTTTTAATTACAGCTTAACTACATCGCCGAGAACACGCTGACTTGGTCTGAGTGAAAAGTAGCGACTACACGTCGGCGCATTGTGGCCAAAAAGATACCCCTAGGGAAGTCGCTTTCTTCGCGAACGCCCCCGGGGGAAACAAGCAGACATCATGCTTCTTCAATAATCGCCACGGCCCGGGTCCATCCTGCTGACGCGCCACGAATTTTGTGCGGAAAACAGCTCACGGTGAAACCCGCTGATGGCAAGGCTTCTAGGTTATGCAATTTCTCTAAGTGACAGTACGCCAAGTCTCTCCCCGCCTTATGCCCCTCCCATATGAGGCTGGCATCGCCACTCTCTCGGAATTTTTCTGCAGTGTAGGAAAACGGAGCGTCCCAGCTCCAGGCATCCGTGCCCGTGACTTTTACCCCGCGCTCAAGCAGGTACATAGTGGCTTCATAGCCCATACCACAACCGCAATTAACATAATTTGCATCGCCGTATGCTTGACCCGCTGCGGTATTGACCAACACGATTTCAAGTGGGCTCAGTACGTGACCGATCCGATCAAGCTCCGCCGCTACGTCCGCCGCGGTCACGACGTAACCATCCGCGAAATGCCGAAAATCCAACTTCACGCCGGGTTGAAAACACCACTCCAAGGGCACTTCGTCTATGGTGATTGCGCGCTCAGCACCCCCCGCCTTTTCGTTCATGGTGCTATGAAAATGATAGGGAGCATCGAGATGGGTGCCATTGTGCGTGCAAAGTTGCACCATTTCTATGGCCCACCCTTCTCCATCGGGAAGATCCTCAGCCTTAAGACCGTCGAAAAACTGGGTCACCTGTTCTGCCCCTGCATCGTGGGTAATGTATTCAATCTTCGGCTGGATAAGCGGTGGATCGCTGATGACGTCGTTCTCAAGATAAATAGAAAGATCGATAAAACGTCGCATTGAAGAGCCCTCTAGCGTTATTGTTGTGGCTAAGATTACAGCCAAAGGCACCATCAGCAAAATTTCATGACGGTAAAAACAGGTTTGATACTGGCGGGGGGTGGCGCCCGCGCCGCCTATCAGGTGGGCGTCCTCCAGGCCGTCGCGGAAATCTTGCCTCGAGAGGCTAGGCAACCTTTTCCGATCATCACCGGCACCTCCGCCGGTGCTATCAATGCATTGGGCCTGGCTGGTCGGCCTGGTACTTTTCGCTACCGAACCAGGGCCTTGGCCACGATGTGGACCTCGCTCAGCAGCGAATCCATCTATCGTACCGATGCTCTTGGCGTGCTACGTAATGCCGCCGAGATTGTCTGGGGCATGATCCGAGCGGGACGTGGTCGCCACCGCTCGCTAGCGCTGCTGAACAATAGTCCACTGAAAGAACTGTTAGACGACGTTGTGCAGTTTACCCACATAGAGCGGGCCATTGCCCACGGTGAGCTAGAGGCCATTGGTGTCACTGCCATGAACTATAGAAATGGCAACTCAACAACCTTCTTCCAGGGGCAGGCTCATATTCAACCCTGGCAACGCGCCCGTCGTCACAGTGAGGCCTGTGTTCTTGGCACCGAACACCTACTAGCATCCTCGGCGTTGCCCACGCTGTTTCCCGCGACACGGATTGGCGATGACTATTTTGGTGATGGTGCTCTCCGGCAGACGCGTCCCTTGAGCTCGGCCATTAAGCTAGGTGCAGACAGGCTGTTCATTATTGGGGTGAGTGAGCAAAATCGAGAGCCAAACGCCGATGAGGAGGATCACATCCCCCCCAGCATTCCGCAGGTGTTGGGACAAATGCTCAATGCTGTCTTCCTTGATTCCGTCGATACGGATTTGGAATCACTTCAGCGAATCAATGCCCTGGTTGAGCAGCTCAACGCACGGCGGCTAGACGCGGCGGGGCTCGCCGATATGCGAATTATCGATACGTTGATTATCTCCCCATCGGAATCACTCAGCGCGATTGCCAAACAGTACCTCCACGAGCTCCCCTCTTCCATGCGATGGTTTCTCAAACGTACCGGTTCCATAAAGGAAACAGGCTCAGGTGGGGCTCTTTCCTATATCTTGTTCGAGCAGGGCTATTGCCAACATCTCATTGAGTTAGGCTACAGGGATGCCATGGCAAGATGCGAGGACATCCGGACATTTTTTGACCTGAATCCTGAGCAAGGTGGCCGGAGAATGACGCCGCGGATAGACGGGGATGGCCCCGTTGTTAAGAAGCCGCTGAACCCGGTATCAAAAGCTTGGAATAAGTTGATTGGCAAGCGCACCAGAAGGATATAACTTCACCACTCCTATACTCACGATCTAGAGGTAAACCTATGCATCGGTTGATAGCCGCGGCCGCAGTCGTTTTTACCCAGACTACCTTTGCCGCAGAGCCCTTCCCTTCCACTTATGAGCCAGCCGCAAGCCAGCCTACGCTCATAAAAAACGCGACTATTCTGACCGGCGACGGCGGACGCTTGGAACAGGCCAGCCTACTCATGGCTAACGGTAAGGTTCAGTGGCTCGGTAGCGGTGACATACCCGCTGACGCGGCGGTGATAGACGCCGACGGAAAATGGGTCACTCCGGGGATTATCGACGTCCACTCCCACTTGGGTGTATACCCGAGCCCGGGTGTTCGAGCCCACTCCGACGGCAACGAAGCTACAGCCCCTGTCACCGCTGAGGTGTGGGCAGAACACAGCATTTGGCCTCAGGATCCAGGCTTTACACGCGCCCTTGCTGGCGGTATCACCAGCCTGCAAATATTGCCCGGGTCGGCAAACTTGTTCGGTGGCAGAGGGGTTACCCTGAAGAATCTACCCGCGACCACCTATCAGGCCATGAAATTCCCCGGCGCCCCCCATGGATTGAAAATGGCCTGTGGCGAGAACCCCAAGCGAGTTTACGGTGGCCGAACCAAAGCCCCCTCGACGCGGATGGGTAATGTTGCCGCATATCGCACCGCATGGATCAAAGCTCAGAACTATATTGATGAGTGGGCAGCCTACGAAGCCAGCGATAAAGCTGACAAGAAAGCACCGCTTCGCGACCTCGAACTCGAGACGCTAGCTGGAGCGCTAAAGGGTGAAATCCTCGTACACATGCACTGCTATCGCGCGGATGAAATGATGACCATCCTCGACATGGCGAAGGAATTTGGTTATCGCGTCAGCACATTCCACCACGGAGTCGAAGCCTACAAAATCGCCGATGAACTCGCTGAGCAAGGGGTCTGCGGTGCCCTGTGGGCCGATTGGTGGGGTTTCAAAATGGAAGCCTATGACGGCATCCAAGAAAACATAGCCTTGGTGGATCGGCCAAAGGGCAGCTGCTCGGTGGTGCACTCGGATTCCGATGAAGGTATCCAACGGCTCAACCAGGAAGCAGCTAAAGCGATGGCCCGGGGTAACGCGGTGGGCATGGACATTACGCCGGAGCATGCCATTCGCTGGGTAACCTCAAATGCAGCAAAATCTTTGGGTATTGAACAACACACCGGCACCCTCGCACCGGGATTGATGGCCGACGTTGTTATCTGGAATCAGAACCCCTTCAGCGTCTATGCCAAGGCCGATCAAGTCTTTATTGACGGTGCTATGGCCTACGATCGGAACAACCCCGAACTACAACCAATCACCGACTTTGAGCTCGGCCAACTGGCGGAGGTAGCACGATGAAACATTTACTGCTTACGGCCATTTTCTGTGTCATCTCTGCAACTTCACAGGCCCAGGATCTACTGATCACCAACGCCACCCTACACACCATGGGTAAGGCCGGCGTTGTTCAGAACGCAGATATCCTGATCAAACACGGCAAGATTGAGCGCATTGCAAAAAAGATCACGCCACACCACGGGATTGAGGTGATCGATGCCGCCGGCAAGCCCGTAACTCCTGCATTTTTCGCCGGTATAACCAGCGCCGGGCTGAGCGAAGTCGAGATGGTGTATGAAGCAGTGGACTCCGAATACAAGGAACTGTACACCGATCTCATGCACCCAGAGTTCGACGTGCGCACCGCGTACAACCCACATTCGAGCGTTGTTCCCATCACCCGGGTGGAAGGCTTTGGCTATACCCTACTCGGGGCGACCCGCGGCGATAGGACAATTTCCGGTCAGGGTGGCATGGTGCGCTTCGACGGAGGCTATAGCAGCTTTGAGGGCAAGTCAGCGGTGTTTGTAGAGCTATCGGGGTATGCCGCTGAGCAGGTTGGCGGTAGCCGCGCTGTGCAATGGATGCTACTGCAAGAAGCCTTCGCAGAGATGAATAGCGATGAAGCAAACTTGCTGAGCCCCATGGGCAAAAAGGCGCTTAAAAAAGCGGCGAAAGAATCGGTTTTTGTTTTTAACACCCACCGTGCCGCAGATATTGTCCAGGTGCTCAAATTTGTCGATCAACACAACCTATCCGCGGTTATTAATGGTGGCCGAGAGGCGTGGATGGTGGCCCCCGCACTGGCCGAGGCCCGTGTTCCCGTCATCCTCAATAGCCTCGACAACCTGCCGACCGATTTCGACAGTCTAGGCGCTCGCATGGACAATGCGGCGTTGCTGCACCAGGCGGGAGTTTCCATCCTATTTAGCAGCGGAGAGACCCACAATTCGCGCAAAGTCAGGCAGCTAGCGGGTAATGCGGTCAGCTATGGCTTACCCCATGATGTTGCGCTGGCAGCCATGACTGTTACCCCTGCGAACGTTTTTGGCGGTGGCAATCGAGTACTGTCGGTGGGTGCGGCGGCAGATCTAGTGATATGGAGCGGTGATCCACTCGAGGTAACTACGGTGGCAGCACAGGTTGTGATGGGCGGTATCCCAGACACCATGCAAAGCCGGCAAACCAAACTACGAGACCGCTATCTGCCACAGCAACCCGATATGCCCAGAGCGTATATCAAGCCATAAAGCTTAGGGTCGGCGTGCGCATCTGCGTGCGCCCAGTCAAATACCAACATTTAACTAGCCGGCGCATGCCGGCTTTTTTTTTGCTTTAGTGGCTGCGGGCGTTTTCTATGATTTTGCTGGTAGAGAACCCCTCAACGAACTCCATAATCGTCACTTTACCGCCATTGGCGATTACAGCCTTGGCACCGGCGATCTCGTCAATTTCGTAGTCGCCACCCTTCACTAGGACATCAGGTAGCACTCGACCGATCAGCTCCTCGGGAGTGAGGGTATTAAACGGAACAACCCAGTCTACGCTGCGCAGCGCAGACAATACTGCCATGCGCGCATCGAGGGGATTGAGAGGCCGGCTCGCTCCCTTCAAGGCTTTGACCGATTCATCGCTGTTTACTGCCACAATGAGCCGATCTCCCAATGCCCGCGCTCGAGCAAGGTATTCCACATGGCCACGGTGAAGAATGTCGAAGCAGCCGTTAGTCATAACAATTCGCTCTCCGGCAGCCTTGGCTCGACTGACCTGCGCTAAAAGATCCGACTCGTTTAAGATCTCTCCCACATGGGGCAGGGTGCTTTCTGTATCGGCACGCAAGGCGACATTGAGTTCATCACGCGTGACTGAAGCAGTACCCAGTTTGCCAACGACAACCCCTGCGGCAGCGTTGGCCAGGGCCGTGGCAGCGGACAGCGATTCTCCCGCCGCCATAGCAGCCGCCAGGACCGAGATGACGGTATCACCGGCGCCGGTGACATCAAATACCTCTCTGGCTCGCGCCGGCAATGTTAGCGGCTCACAGCCCCGCTCAAGCAGCGTCATGCCCCGCTCGCTACGGGTGATCAATAGTGCCTGCAAATCGAGCTCATCCCGCAAGGCTGCACCGCGCTGAACTAACTCCTGTTCCGTGACGCAATGCCCCACCACCGCCTCAAACTCCGAGAGGTTGGGCGTCAGCAAAGTTGCGCCCCTGTAGCGCGCAAGATCTAATCCCTTCGGATCGACCAGAATGGCTTTACCCGCCTCTCGACAGGCCGCGATAAGCTCTTGCACCCGCGCCAATGTACCCTTGGCATAATCACTGAACACCACCGTATTGACGTCATCCAAGCGGGCCTTGACGAAGGCGCTAAACAAATCATCGGCGTAATCTTCAAGGGAATGCTCGAAATCCATCCGCAGTAACTGCTGATTACGGCTCATCACTCTAAGCTTAACGATGGTCTCGGGGGCCGATGGGCAAACAGCCCACGTGACGCCGGCTGCCTCCACTGCCCTGCGAAGTAACCGCGCGGCCTCGTCCTCCGCGCAGAGGCCCGCCAGCGTTGCCTTGCCACCGAGCGCTGCGATATTCACGGCCACGTTGCCGGCGCCGCCAGCGCGGCAGTCCTGCTCATTGACTTTGACCACGGGGACAGGCGCCTCAGGACTAACCCGATGCGTACCTCCTGTCCAGAAGCGATCGAGCATGACGTCGCCAACGACGAGGACTGATATACCGTCAAAATTAGGACAGATTCGCATGGGTTTCACTTCGGTAATAAAAGGTTAAATGCTAGCACGTCGAGCTATGTGGGTGCGCCTGCAGCCAACAGTTCACGGCAGTGATTCATCACCTCTTGAGGGCTGATCTCACGCAGACAGTCAAAGCGGCCATCGCAGGTGGGATTTCTTCGGCATGGGGAGCACGGCAGGTGGTGATAGATAACCCTAGCGTTGTCCCGCCCGGTATCCCGGTAAGGACACGTAGAACCAAAGATCGCAACCGTTGGAACATTAAAGGCAATGCCCATGTGGGTAAGCCCTGTATCGACCCCCACTAGTAAACTTGCCTGGGAGATTACCCCTGCGCTGCCCCGCAGCGAGAGCTGCCCTACGCGGCTTTGAATTACACTGCCATCGGCCAAAGTAGCCGCGTGGTCCATATCCGCAGGGCCGCCCAACATCACCACCCGCAAACCAAATTGTCGATCAATCAGCTCTGCCAATTCAAACCAGTAGCTATCAAACCAATGTTTTTGAGGGCGCGTGGTAAAGGGCGCGATCACTGCATAAGGCCCCTGCTCCAGCTCCTCGCGCGCGCGCTCACAATCCTCCTCAGTCAGGGCCACCGATAACTCGAAACTATCCGTGTTCAACCCGATATCTTCAGCAAATCCGCGATATTCCGAACTGATTTGCGTGTTGTCCGCCCGCTTGGTCAAGCGCCTAGTCAGCAACCATCCGGTTTTCTCTTTCGCCACAAAACCAATGCGCTGGGGTGCCCCCGTCAGCCGTGCCAGAACGACACTTTTCATCAGCCCTTGGACGTCAAGAACGAGGTCAAACCGTCGCGCTCTAAGCTGACGACGAAAGGTCAATACCGCGCGGGCCAAGTCGACATACTGGCGGTTACGCCAAAATAACTGCCACTCCCCCTTCGGCCACACTATCACCTCTGTCAGGTTGGCATTCGCCTGTATTAAGGGCGCCGCAGGTGGCTCAACCAACCACGATATCTCAGCCTGTGGGTAGCGCTTTTTTAACGCCATGATCAACGGGGACGAGAACACAACGTCACCTATCGCGCTCAAGCGCACGATGAGAATACGCCGAGGGTTCG
>Ga0181564_10003511_pt1 | contig 13487 bp, 8 predicted proteins | sample 011ome_24_FD_134512 | JGI IMG/M metagenome (GOLD analysis project Ga0181564, IMG submission 134512) | Coastal salt marsh microbial communities from the Groves Creek Marsh, Skidaway Island, Georgia - 011513CT metaG (megahit assembly) | ecosystem: Environmental > Aquatic > Marine > Intertidal zone...
GGATACACGAGTGACTCACGATTTCCGTGGCGGTGGATTTCTCACCCCATCAGCAACGACCAGACTGGGTTCGCGATGGTTCGCGAGAAATAAGGAATGTCTGGCCGAAGCAGCCAGTCAGCGAATACTTCTCTTGGATCGCGCATAGCAGGATTCAACTCCACTGCCGAGCCGTCCGGAAAAATCGCCTTTTTACTCAAGCTGTCCTTGTCGCCAGTCGGATCGAAATAAACGATCTACTCTTTCCACTCCGAAGTCGATTTCTAGGCGACATGAGAAAACGATCCGGCGAGCGCATCAAGCTTCTTCTCGGGCCAGTTCTCGGTCCGCTCTCCCATTCAGGTAAGCGCTACCGTCGAGGCAATTCCGCGCGGCGTCCGGTCCTGCATCGCCCGATAAAAACTCAACTGACCTTGCCGGAAATTACTTCCACTCCCAATCAATAGTTCTCTCACAAATTCGTCATAAGGGCGATTTTCCCAAACATTGTCATGAACCCAGTGGTGACAAGCTTGCACCGCACTGGGCCAGAGCTTAATCGGAAATCCTTCTGCGTTTCTCTTGCTATTTCCCGGTCCTGCCTTGGTCGGTCAAAAAAGGAGGGAACCCAGCTACCCCATTTGGCAGGGAATCAATACACGAAAAAGCCGCGTGATCAGAGGGCCATCCTGCTATAATTCGGGCAGCCCAAAACCTCACCATTACGGCGATTTCGCTACTCCCCTTCGGAGGCAGAAGCACGCTCCGCCTTGGGTGCATCGTCGCTTTTTGGCTCCGAATCAGCATTCGGTGCGGGCGAGATTCATCGCTCTTTGACGTGGGCGCATCAGCTGACATTTCAACCATCCGCTGTAACCTCCGCAGATGCGTCAGCTTCCGCCGGGGCAGCTCCCTCTTCCGCCTTACCATCATCTTCTGTCTTTGCTTCACCTTCCGCTTTCGGCTTTACTCCGACCATTTTCTTCGGGTTTTCGGTATCCGATACGATTCGAAAACCGGTCCAGAAATTCCTTTCCCCTGCCGTGTCAGCAGCCCGACGAGATTTCAGATCAAAGCCCGATTTAGTCGCGAAGGATGCACCTCGCTTGAGAGGTACTCGCTTGTCGGGTGAATCTGGATGAGCATCCCAAGTCGAAGTCCACTCACTGACGTTTCCAGCCAGGCCGATGACCCCGTAGCGACTTTCATCCGCAGCAATCGCGTCGACAGGACTCCAATACTGGTAACCGTCAACATCGCCAGGACGTTCGGAGTCCGTTTTCTCATGGTCAATTCCACTGTTCAGGCTCTTTGGGTCCATGTCATTCCCCCAGGGAAAAGCGTTCCCGGCACGGCCCCGCGCTGCTTTTTCCCACTCCTGCTCTGTTGGCAGTCGACCCCCGGCCCACTTTGCGTAGGCATACGCGTCCCACCAATCAACCCCCACTACCGGGCAGTTTGGATCGACGGCACCAATAAATTTTCCACCTTTCATGGCAGCCTTGTAGATCTGAGCCCATTTCTCCGGCGTGTAGTCTTTCTTTCCTTCGGGCTGATCAGCATGACGAAGGGATTTGGCTTTGTCTGGGTTGTTCGCGACGAAATCAAGAAACTCCGCATACTGCGAAATGGTAACTTCGTGCCGACCAATGAAAAATTCCTGAACCTCCGTATCGCCCTCATCCTGATAAGGGAAAACGCCGCCCGGAATCTTCGTAAGATCGTCAAGATCACGAATCTCTGGCTTCGATCCCATCATGATAACAGCCGCGGCAGCCGCAGCGACGATGAGCATTCCGATTAAGGTGCCGACAACAAGCGCGGTTTTATTGGTCTCCTTCTCATTCAGCTTTGCCACCTCAGCATCCGACAATCCTTGATTCGGATCGGTAGGAGAAAGCGTTTTTTTTAAGCCGTCGATTGTATTGATCGCATCAATTCGATCCGCGCCCATCCGGTCGACGAGAGAATGCAACCCTGGATCGCCGCCCGGCTTCAGGAAAGGTGAGACGGCATCAGCGAGCAATTGCATTTGCTGACGCTCTTCGTCTACCGACAGAGGAACTCCACGACCGCGAACTGGATTTGCGATTCGAGGCTCACCACTGCGCAGCATAAGAATACTGTTTGCGGAAACCAATCGATGAGACATCCCGCTCTCCCGAAGGTAGATCAGGGCATCCGCGCCTGACTCAAGAACTCTCCAGAGCACTGATTCTTCGAGCTGACTGCGACGACGTGCCAAATCCGCCAAACTCGGAGAATCAACAAGCTCAAGCGTATAAAAATTCACACCCAACTCCTGATCACATTCGTACACGAGTGAGATCGCAGGGTGGTTGACCGAAGCACGAGCACTGGCTTCATTGATGAATCCCTGGACCCAATTGATGTCCTTTCGGTGTTTCCGATAAAGCGTTTTGAGAGCAACACGACGACCAATCGAGGTTTGCTCCGCCTCGTAGAGGGCAAAATCATTATCCCTCTGAATCTCACGAAGCAGTTTGTAGTCGCCAAGCCTTGTTCCTACAGGCAATGCATCTTCCGGTAATTGAATTGGTGCAGTCTCTACAGGCGGCAAAGGATCAGGATTCGGATCGGTACTCGGTGCAGTGTCAATCTCCGGTGCCGGAGAGCTTACCGGTCCCGACTCGGTGGGATGCTCTGCTGCTTCCGCAGACGCCTCGACCTCAACCTCAATTGTGTTGTGGATCGAATCAAACCATTCAAGCAGCACTCCACGATTGACTGGCTTGAAGAACAATCGCTCGTTCTCCATGACTCGAGGGTAAAACTCAGTCATGTCCTCGTGGCTACAGAAAACGCAGGGGAAAAGGTGAGTGTCCCGATGCAGACGATCTCGCAAATCGAGAATATCATTTCCCGTTTCTGCGTTGATGCCCGCGACAATGGCAGTCAATCCGGTTAAACCTCTCGTCTTTTCGAACGCTTCCGCAGCTGAGGAAGCTTCAATAAACTTGACATCGCGATCTCCGAGGATCGAACGAATATCACTCCGATCTTCTTCGGATTCATCAATTAGCAATACAACGGCTTCTGTAGACATGGTGGAGACGGTTCACAATCCGCAATCAATCAGGAAATAGAGCACTCTCAGGCTCCAATCTTCTAGGTTCCTGCGAACTGCTTAGAGGAGCATTGAGGTGATACCGCTCCAATTCGGGAGGTCTCACAACTCGATCCTGCAATTCATCTTGATAATACAGTTGAATCACATATCCGAAATACTTTCTTTCACCCAATTCACGCGATTCTTCTTCGCTGAAAATCGGCTGGCTGTAGTTCACAATGATCTCTTCCTTGTTCTCTACCGCCCAATCATAGGGTTCGGTGGGGAAAAGGTAGGAAGTATCTGCTGTCGAAGGTTTGATCTCGGCTCTATCGACCTGATCATAGAAAAACACAAGCACGGACAGATTTTCGCCATCGGGATTCGAGCCTTCTTCTGCCTCAATTACGATACGAGCTGAAATTTTCTGCGCCGCATCTCCGGCAGACTTTTCCTCAATGAGAACCTGTCCGATTTTCATGATGCGATCGACAGTTCCCGGAGCCGGGATTACCTCGCCTCGCAATTGCTGACGCGCAATAGGGTAGTAGGACCCAGCTCCGATCTCCCCGAGGTTTTCGACCTTTTCCCAATAGTTGTCCGCCTTGTCGTCGAGCCCCATCTGGCGATACGTCGCCGCGAGTTCACTCATAATGCGCGGGTGCGCTGGCAAAGCCGCTTCAGCTTCCTTCAGAGCCTGCAAAGCGCCCTGCATATTATCAGTCGATCGAAGTTCGACACCCGCAGTAACAAGGCGCTCGACGATGGGATCTTGAATTTCCGTGGCGGAAAGCGAAGCTTCGGTAAGGGAATCCGTTAAAGATCCGGGAGAAAAAGCAGCAGCATCTTCCGGACCCACGAAGCTCGGCTGAGCCAAAGCCGGCTCACCCACGCCAATCGTTTCGAGAGAAGTGCCCGCTCCTCCGAATACTCCCGATCGCACACCGTTTCCGATGGTGGCTGTCAGGGCGGCGTTACCATCTCCCTTGTCAGGAGCATTTGCACTGAATCCCACACCACCCAAATTTGCTCCCATCGTGGGACCAGGTTGCGTCAAACGCTCCGTTGCTGCAGCGCCTGAAGCCCCTGCATCGGCAACACCAATGCTGTTTCCACCAACAGAATTGTTGCCAATTTGCCCCTCAGGTTCAAAATCCGGGTTGGTCTGAGGAACGCTGGTCTGTCCGCCGGCTCTCGCATTGAGCGGCATCGGGGGGAACGTTGGCGAATTAGAAGGACCACCCTTAAAAGCTGAGGGGGCCGAAGCGTAGCTGCCCATGTCACTGCCGACTCCAGGACGCTTCATCATCGCCCACAACACGCCAAATAGCTGCAAAGCGGCAACCACGCCGATCACCCACATCGCAGATTGGAAAGTCCGACCGGCTTCAGGCCGGTTTGATATCATATTTTGAGCCATCCCCTTACTTGCGGAGCACCGGGATATTTATCCCACGCCTATGATAGCGGAGACCACCCAATTTTCAACCTGCTGAAACAGAGGAACCCGGTGTTCAGATCGAAGAAAAAATGGAGATCGTATCGGAGATTCGTCTTTTTCGAAAAAAGTCTCCAGACACAGACAATTCGAAGATATCTTTGACAAGGCACCGTGTCTACTATTAGGGCGGAACGAAAGCAGCGATCTTGAATTATACCGTATTTCTAACGTGAGCAGCCACCTATCCAGCGACATCCAGATCGAGGGTGATTTGAATTGTTCCACCGATCTTATTTTCCATGGAGCGATCACCGGAAACATCAATTCCAAAGGAAGCCTCACCATCGGCCAGAACGCTTCCGTTGAAGGCGACCTGAAAGCCGAGAAGGCCATCATCGAAGGCAAAGTAGCCGGCAACGGGGATTTCAACTCCTGCCGACTTTCCCCCACTTCTGTGATCTCCGGGTCGGTCAGCACAGTCAGCCTGCAGATGAAAGAGCGTGCTTCACTCGAAGGGCAGTGCAAGGTCGGCAAAGCCAAAGCCTGATCCATATTTTTCTCACCTTCACTTACACGCGTGAGGTCTATTTTTTCGAAGAGCCCCGGAGCAATCCGGGGCTCTTTTTCGTGGGCGACCGGTGTGTTTCAGGCAAAATCCTCAAGAATCAAGGAACTCCAGACCACCAGCAGAATCGTCCAGACTGCGATCCACAAAATCGCGAGGATCATGGCAATCCACCAGCGGACTCTCCCTCGCGGGGCAAAGCTCGAGAGGTTCTTTCGATTTTTGAGAAGAATAAACACCGCAATCGGCGCGGTAAAAAGCGTGAGCGGAGCCAGTAAAGTTACCAAAGCCAGCGCGCGATTATCGTGCAGCCGGGAGCGCGCCACGAACGAAGTCGATTTTTTCTCTTCCCGCAGTCGGTGAAGACAAGGTAGACACAAATCGAGATTACCCCAACGTACTGCAGCCTTTTCCGAGAGAAAACACCCGCACTCATCGCAAACTTTCTCCGCTGCTAGTTCGGGGTAAAAATTGCATTTCGCCTCGGTTCCGTCACTCAGTCGGGGGACCGACTTTTCGACCGGTTCCCAGTAGAGGCGCGGGAAAACGTGTAGATTGATTTTCGCACGACAGACGGGGCAGTTTTCATCCAACTCGCTGACTTCCGAATTCAAGCTCAGCTGCGAACGACAAGTCGGACACTGGAGGATCGGTTCGTCAGCGGATTCCGCTGTTGAGGAAACTTCGTTCATCGTAAAAAGCTACTTTTTGATTACCCGAGTGCCACAAATCCGATCGTGGAGAGTTCGTTTTTCTTCATCAAATGCCGCCATCCAGTAAATCCCCGAACAGAGCACAGCGACAGCAAAGCTAACAAACATACCCGTGGTGATCGCCATCATCACCGTCGCCGACCCATCGCCACTCAGCGTATTGTCCGCAACTCCACCGACGCCGAATATCATCAGGAAAAAAACCGCCTGGGTCGGCACCTGGATGATGAGCGTGTTAACCGGTTTCTTGATGACCCAGCGAATGAACGCCTTCATATAGGTGAGCCGGCCCCCATCGGGATTCACGACCTTCATTCCGATGATCTGCTTGCCAAGCGTCGCCTGGTATTTTCCAACCATCCACGTCTCGTAAAAAACACTCACACCCATGATCCCAAGGAACCCAGCTCCCAACGCCACAGCGAGAGCGATCGGAAAATCCTCCATTTCGGCAATATCTGATTCGTTCATTCCCATCGAGAAAATAACGACGTAGTAAGGAACCATACAAAGAAAGTAGGGCACCAACTTAATCAGGAAGTCGAGAAAGGAAGAAAGACACCGCCACCAGAATCCCGCATACTCAAATCTCTTTTCCGTCGCATCCGCCACATCGACCGTGCCCATTTCCATGAGCTGCTGAATGAATGCTTCCTTGTGCTCCAGCCCGATCACGGCCTCACCGTAGGGGAGCATTTCCTCCATCGGATAGACCCGGGATGAATACGCGCAAACTCCGATCATCGTCGGGACACCCTCCTCCGATTCGCCGAAGAGTGGAGCCGCGACGTCCCGAAACCGCATCCAGCCATCCATGCCCTCGCGCCAGACCAGCGATTTTGCATTGATCCTGCCTTCCGTATTCAGTTGCAGCAGGCCCGCATCGTCCACCGGACCCTGCTGATTCGCCCCTGCGTCGGTATAAAACCAGTTCGCCATGTGGGCAGAATCTTTCTACAAATTCCACCCTCTGTAAATGGGAATCGCAAATTCCCGACGCGACGGAAACCAAATTTAATGCTACAAAATAGGACGCTAATCCATGCCTCAGGAAAATCCAGAATCCCCCCCTCTCCAACAGGAATTCAACCTCTTCAACGAGCACGATGAACCGGCGGAAATTCCGACAGGTGTAAATGGGGGAGACCTCCAACTCCTTTTCACCGGGGGCAACGCTCCTGTCCTGGAATCAATCACCAGCTTTCTTGCGAAAGACTGGGATGGCGATGGCGTTCTCGACTTGTCCGACCATCTCATTATCGTTCCGACCCGGAACGCAGGTCGTCGCCTTCGGGAAGCACTCGCCGTATTTGCGGCAGGCAAGGGCGGGGCCGTATTTCCGCCTCTCGTGACAACACCTGATTTTCTCACATCGCCCGATCGGCTCCCCCACTCCTCGGCGCCAACGATCGATCGGGAAACGACACGACTCGTTTGGGCAGCAACTTTGCTGGACATTGATCTTCGCAGTTTCCCGCGCCTTTTCCCGGCAGAGCCGGTAACTCGCGATCTTGCCTGGGCGATGAAAAACGCAGGGGAAATTCTCGATGTTCGCCATCTCCTCGTCGAATCCGGGCTCAGCTTTGCCGCGGCCACGCCCGTCTTGCAGGATCGCGAGATGGAGCCAGCACGCTGGGACGAGCTGACCCGTCTCGAAAGACTTGCTGTTGAGAAAATTAAATCGATTGGCCTTCGAGACGAGGCCGACGCCCGCCTCGAAGCATCCAATTCAGGAACCCTGCCACCCGAGATCAAACAGGTTCTTGTCGCCGCGACGCCCGATCTTCCCGGTATCGCTCGAACCGCACTCGGTCTTCACCCGACAACGATTCTGGTTCACGCAGACGAAAGCGCATCCTCCTACTTCGACAACTTTGGGCGCCCCCTACCCTCTCATTGGCTGGAGGCCGGGATCGAAATTCCAGATCCCGAGTCCAGCATCCGCGACGCCGCGACCCCTTCCGCTCAGGCCGAGCTAGCCTGCGAACTGATTGGGGAAAGCTCCTCTCCGGCAGCTCTCATCGCGATCGGAGTGCCTGATTCTGAAGTCGTCTCTCCCATGGAGCAAAGCGCGATTGCTCGCGGGTGGAACACGCACGATCCTGCCGGGCTGCCCGTGTCCCGGCATGGCGTCCACTACCTGCTTGCCCGGACCGGAGACCTTCTCAGCTCGCGATCTTTTGACGCCGTGACTCGACTCTTTCGCTGTCCCGACATCGGATCTGCCCTCGCCCGCCATTTGCAGGAGGAGGAAAAAATCGAAGTCAGGACCTCCCAGGTCCTGAGAGGCCTCGACGACCTGCGCGAATACTGTCTGCCCGACCGCCTCGACGATGCCATTGCCGGAGCGAAACGTAATTCCGGAGAGAAACGTAAATTTGCGAAGCGTCCAGAGATCGAGGCCAGCCTCAAATGGATCGATCGCTGGTTGAAGAACTTTCAAAAAAAGAACTTCGGAGAAACGCTCGGGGCTTACCTCGCCGAGATTTTTGCAAACCGCCGTTTCACTCCCAGCGAAGCCTCTCACGGCGCCTTCCCCGAAGTCGCATCCGCCATCCTCGAAGCCGAGCGCGCCCTCAGACTCACCAGCTCGGCATTCCCTAACAAAATCACACCCGCTGAGCGATTTCAGCTTTTGCTGGAGTTGATTCGCGAACGCAAACTCTACGACGAACGCGAACCAGACGACATCGATCTGCAAGGCTGGCTCGAGCTTCTATGGGAGGACGCACCTCACCTCGTCGTTACCGGAATGAATGATCATGTCGTTCCCGAGGCGATCATCGGTCACGCTTTTCTCCCTGACTCCGCCCGCCGCGTCCTCGGAATTCCCAACAACGATGATCGTTTTTCGCGCGACGCCTATCTGCTCGACTCGCTAATTCGTACGAGAAAAGACCGGGGCGGCCGAGTCGATCTCATTTTCGGAAGACAAAGCGAAAGCGGTGATCCGCTGCGTCCCTCGCGTCTCCTGTTCCAATGTCCAGACGAGGAACTTCCCCGTCGTACCCTTCAATTTTTCAATGGCGAAACCCCAGCCCGGACTCCGCTCCCCTGGCAACTCCCGTGGCAGCTAAAACCATCTCCCCTTCCAGAAGATTCGAGAGTTTTCCAGCACCTCAGCGTGACCCAGTTCCGCAGCTACCTCACTTGCCCGTTCCGCTTTTACCTTTCTCACGGGCTTGGCATGAACGAAGTTGATTCGGAGAAAAGTGAAATGGACGCCCGTGATTTCGGAAACCTCCTCCATGACGCCCTCGAGCAATACGGACGAGATTCCGAAGCCGCGCAATCTGCCGATGCGAAGGAAATAACCGATTTTCTCAAATCCAAAGTCGACGCGATTCTCTACCAGAAATACGGATCCAACCTGACCACACCCGTTCTCATTCAACGCGAAGCGGCACATCAGAGGCTTGGTTGGTGGGCAAAAATCGAAGCAGCCGAGCGCGCCGACGGATGGCGCATTCTTGAACCCGAGATCAGCATTTCCACAGACGAACATCCCTTTGAGATTGCCGGGCTTCCCATCTCCGGGCGTATCGACAGAATCGAACAGCACGAAGACGGAAGGCTCCGGGTATTTGATTTCAAGACCCATTCCATCTACAACTCGGCGACCAGAAAAAACAAACTCGTCGCCGAGTATCATCACACCGCGATCAAGCGCACCGAAGATCCCGATCAATTTCCCGAGTGGCAGAAATTCGAATGCGACGGCAAAACTCACCGCTGGGTCGATCTACAAATCCCGCTCTACCTTCTATCTCTGACCAAACGCTATCCTGACCGCAAAATCGAAGTTGGACACGTTGCCCTCGGACCGACCCGTGCCGAAGTCATTCTCGATCTCTGGCTCGACCTCGATCAAGAACTGCTCGATTCCGCCTTTCGCTGCGCCGAAGGCGTCGTCGAGGCAGTGCAAAGCTGCACCTTCTGGCCACCCGCGAGCCGCCTCCCCTGGAGTGATCCCTTCGAAGAAATCCTATTCGGCGAAGCCAAAGAATCCGTCGACTCAACCCAGTTGAGTCAGGCACCTAACCCCTTTGAATCAGCGACCTGAACCTGTTGAATCTCTGAAATGCTAACCAACGAAATCATTCTCGCATCGGCTGGTTCTGGGAAAACCTACCAACTTACGAACCGCTACATTGGTTTGATGGCGCTGCAGCTTCGGGCGGGGCATAGTGTCGCACCGGAGCGAATCATTGCGGTCACATTCACACGCAAGGCCGCCGGGGAGTTCTTCGAATCGATCCTCGAGAAGCTTGCCGAAGCTGCCACAGATCCTGACAAAGCTCCCAACATCAGCGGAGAGAGCCTTCTTGCGGAATCGCTGGAGTCGATGAAGCAGGAGGACTACACCCTGCTTCTGCGAACTTTCATCAGCCACATGCCGCGGCTGTTTCTCGGCACGCTAGACAGCTTCTACTCGAATATTCTTCGTTCCTTTCCCGGTGAGTTCGGACTTTCGGGTGATTTCGAAATCATTGATCCCCATCTCGAAGCGATTGCGAAAAAAGAAGTCTATCGCTCTGTCTTTCAACGGCGTTTTTCCCGTGAGGAAGTCGACCCTGCGCAGCGCGAATTTCTCGAAGCCTTTCGCCAGGCTACTTTCGGTAAGGAGGAGTCACGTATTCTCCGGGAGCTCGATCAATTTGTAGACGACCTGCATGGACTCTACCTCGAAGCTCCTTCGGCAAAACGATGGGGAAATGAGAAAGCGATCTGGCCAGATGGTTGCAATTTTCTCGGAGTAAAAACGGACCTTCAAAAGGACTTCGCCGAGCTCTTTAATTTGTTCAGCCTCGCCGATGATCCCGATGGGGGAAAGGAAGCGAAGACAAAAGTGAACTGGGCCTATTGGGAGGAATTTCGCGATCAGGCTCCGGCGCATCGCCCCGGGGCAAAAATGACGAATCGCATTTCCTATATGTTTAGGACGCTGCTTCCGCATTGGAGCGATCTCAGATCGGGTCATGCAGAACTGAGGTTCAACCACATGCCTCACGAATTCGGTCCAAAGGAGTGCTCCATTGTCCTGCGCATCCTCCGACATCTCGCCGGCGCGGAAATCGAGACCTGCCTTCGCCGCACCAAGGGCGTCTGGCAATTGCTCGACCGCTACGAGTCGACCTACGCAGAGCTCGTCCGGCGACAGGGAAAACTGACCTTTCAGGATCTCGCCCTGCTGCTCGCAGGTCAGGGCGACGACGAGGAGAAAGCTCCGATTCTCAGCCAGGTTCCAGGCGACGACAATCGGCTCCGCATCGACTACCGGCTCGACGCTCGCTACGATCACTGGCTACTTGATGAGTTCCAAGATACCAGCTTTCTCCAGTGGAAGGTTATAGCCAATCTCATCGACGAAACGATTCAGGATGAATCCGGCGAGCGCTCCCTCTTCCAGGTTGGTGACGCCAAGCAGTCCATCTACGCCTGGCGCGGGGGAGACCCGACGCTCTCACGCGACATCCTCAATCACTACAATCAATACGAGGAACGCATTAAGAAACGCAACCTCGACGAGTCATGGCGATCTGGTCACGACGTGATCGATCCAGTGAATCAGATTTTCGGAAACCAGGACGTCCTTGAGTCCCTGAAAATCCCGAAAGCCTCACTCGCGCAATGGGAATGGCATGATCACAAAGTCTGCGCGCCAAATGAAAAACTCCCAGGCTACACCGCGCTAATCAATCCAGTCCCGCCGGAAGGTGAGAAGGCGGTCGAGGAAGATCGTTTTGCCATCGCAGTTGCCCTTCTCGAAGAAATCAATCCCATCGAGCGCGGGCTGGAGTGCGCCATTCTCGTCCAAACCAACAAAGTCGGTCGCTCTCTCGTGAATTACATCCGGGCCGAGTCGGATATCCCCGTGATGAGCGAGGCCGACATGCCGGTCGCGACAGACAACGCGCTCAACCGCGCCATCCTCAGCTACCTGCAGCTTGCTGCGCACCCCGGCGACACCTTTTCCCACGAACATCTCCGCATGACTCCGTTTGGTGAGGTGATGGAAAAAGAAGATTGGTCAGCCGGCAAACTTTCCTCGCAAGTTCGCAGCGACGTTTTCGAGAAAGGCTTTGAGCATGTCGTGCGGAATTTCATCCTGACACTGCAGGAATCAGCGGAATTTTCACAGGATGACTTCAGCCAGAGACGTGGCGAAGAACTCGCCCTGACCGCTCGACTCTTCGACGAAAACGGTTCCCGTGATATTGACGAGTTTCTTTCCTTTGCTCGAAACCGAACCGTCCGCGAGCCCGATACACGCAGCGCCGTCCAGGTCATGACGATTCACAAGTCGAAGGGGCTGACTTTTGACGCCGTAATTCTTCCCGACCTCGAAGGCAACGCCCTGACCACCGCCCGAAACGAAATCGGAGCGCGGAAGAATGCTGCTCGTGAAGTCGAGTGGATCTTTGATTTACCCAAAAAGGAAATCTACGACGCCGACGAAACGCTCAGTAAATTTCACGCTCAACGCGAAGCCGATGCGGCCTACGAAAACCTCTGCAAACTCTACGTCGCCCTGACCCGGGCCCGCTATGCAAACTACCTCATTACTCAGCCGCGCGGGAAAGGTGCGCGCTCAAACAACGGGGTCAAGTTGCTGATGGAATCACTCTGCAACGGGGACCCCGTTGAATCCCAGATCGGTGAACTACCCGTGTCACTGCTTTTTGAATCGGACGGAGAAAACACGGACCGCAGCTGGTTCACGTCCCTCGAGAAAAAATCCAAAAGTGAAACCCGCGACCCTGCCCCCCGTGCTCCAATCTCCGCCGAGCTCGCGCGCCCCCGGCCCGTCCGCCGAACGCCGAGCGGTTCCGAAGCCGGCATGGTGAGTGCCGCACAAATCTTCAGCCGAGATGGCGAATACGCTCGAGAGCTCGGCACGCTCGTTCACGGCTTGTTTGAAGAAATCGAGTGGCTCGAGAGCGACACCCTGACCAAACTCGAAGAGCGGCTTCAGTCTCGTGCCTATGTCGATGAAAAAATTAAGAATGATGCAATCCAACAGCTCCGCAACGCACTGGGGGATTCCGAAATCGCCTCCGCACTGAGCCAACCCGAGACATCTGCAGAAGTCTGGCGGGAAAAAAGTTTCGAAATCCTCCTCGACGGCGAGTGGCTTTCCGGAACCTTCGACCGCGCTGTGATTGATCTCGACGAAGACGGAAAGCCAAATGGAGCGACTATCATCGACTTCAAAACCAACCGGGCCGAAACCGATCAGGATATTGATTTCCTCGTCGAAAAATACCATCCGCAGTTGGAGACCTATCGAAAAGTGCTATCGCAAATCACCGGGCTCAACGAATCAGCGATCGAGACTCAGTTGCTGTTCACAAGGTCGGCGAGGCTTGTGGGGTGTTGAAATGGAGACTTGTTCTCTCCACCCCACTCAAAAAAGAAGAGAAAAGCGGTTGAATCGTATCCAGCCAAGTTTAATTCGATAGTGATAATTTTAAGATTTTCACAAGAAACACAAACCAGACTTTTTTGACTGCTTGATCTGAAAGTTTATCTCTCGAACCCAGAGAAGATTTCACATCGGCCTTCGAGTCCAACGCACTCGACATAAATAATCTACCATTCCGCTAGGCAGAGAAATCAGGCGATCAAATCTTCGATCACCGTTCCGCCGAACTGCGACAATTGCTTGTGCCGTCCTGCGTGGTAGTAGGTCAACTTGTTGTCATCAAGCCCCAGCAA
>Ga0181564_10003515_pt1 | contig 13482 bp, 15 predicted proteins | sample 011ome_24_FD_134512 | JGI IMG/M metagenome (GOLD analysis project Ga0181564, IMG submission 134512) | Coastal salt marsh microbial communities from the Groves Creek Marsh, Skidaway Island, Georgia - 011513CT metaG (megahit assembly) | ecosystem: Environmental > Aquatic > Marine > Intertidal...
GTTGCAGCCGTCCTAAACCCTGGAAAATCTACGTACCTGTCGTGATTGCGGCCTATCGGCCGGTGCTGGTTACGAATCGCCCGATCGCAAGAGGCGAGATATTGACCCCTGGTGATGTGCGTATCGATGAACGCGACGTCGCCACCGTGCGCTCGGCCTACTTAACGGATGTCATACAGCTGTCTGGAAAAGTGGTTCGTCGAGCGCTACCTGAAGGCACCCTCATCACCATCGGCCACCTGAACGAAGAGCGGATTGTTAAGCGTGGCCAAAGTGTGACCTTACTCATCAACCACAGCGGGCTACAGGTCAGAATGGCCGGTACCGCGCTGAGCGATGGCATCAGAAATCAGCGTATTGAAGTGGAAAACCACTCCTCTAAACGTATAGTAGAAGGTATCGTGCGTTCCCAACAATTGGTGGAGGTGGTTCTGTAAAAGACGGTGGCAAACCGGCGCCCCTGCACGCCCGGAGTTCCTGTCAGCAACTGAAACATACGCATGACGAAAGCAACGAACCCAGTAATCGCGCATCGCGTCAGGCGCGGAGGCCTCACGTGATAACACAGATGAATATTGAGCGCCTGCAAGCGTCACACAGCGATGTATTCAAATTTGACTTACAAATTGAGTCTAAAGTTATTCGGCAAACTGCCGACAATGTAAATAATCCGGAGAGTATCTGGGATTGAGCAAATATGGTTAATATAATTGACGGAATACCGGGCAGTCGACCCAACGTTTCGGGTACCAACAGCAAACCCCGGCCCGAATCGAGCGAAACAGGCGCTCGTCTTGCGCCTTCTGCTGGCAGCGACGAAGTCAGCCTGACGTCGTCTGCACAGCTATTGCGAGAACTGAACGATGCGGTTGATGTTGCGCCCGGCAGTAACGAATCCCGCGTCAATGCCATTCGACAGGCTTTGTCAGAAGGCTACTACGACATTGACGCCGGCAACATCGCCGACAAATTGCTTCGACTCGACCAACAGCTCTAATCCACCCTGGTAAACATAATGCGCGACACCCACTCGTTGGCCGCTGTCCTTGAGCAGTTGGTCTCCACAGTCACGGCATTAGGCCAGACTTTACACGAAGAAGCTGACGCGATCGTGGGCCGCAATACAAGCGCGCTGGCGAGATGCAATACTGCTAAACAGACCCAACTGAGCGCTATTGATGCACTCGATCATCAACGGCGTACGCTCCTGTCTGAACTCGGTTGGGAAGAAACCTCGGATTTTCCTGAGCCTCGGCTCAATCAAATCTGGCAGGCGTTGCTGATTCAGCTGCAGACCTGTCAGGATGCCAACCAAGCCAACGGGGTCATGCTCGACACGCAACGCATGCATACCCAAAAGACCCTCGACCTCATTGCAGGCAACAACGCCGAAACGCAAGTTTACCAAGCCGATGGCAGTGCGTCTCAGCACGCCACCAAACAGCCTTTCGCAAAAGCCTAACGAACCCCCAACCTTCTCCTTACAAGTCCGTCCGAAACGTCCGTGATTTTCACCTATGATGTGCTCCGGGGCATAACTTAGGACGTGAGATGGAGCGACGTTTCGCAGAGCGAAAACGGGCCAAGACGAAGGTATTTTTACACCACCCAGAACTGCCTGACACGCCTTGCGTGACACGCGATATGAGTGAAGGTGGATTTTTTGTCGAATTGTCAGCACCCAAGAGTCTAACCCGAGGGACTCGCCTCGGTATGACTTTCGCAGTGGATCTTGGCAGCGTTACCAACTTATACCAGCTCAATGTCGTCGTCGCGCAGATATCAGGCGATGGTATTGGACTATCGGTCGACCGGTTGCAAACGAGCCAAGCCCGCACCACCAATGGCCCAGTCAATTCACGAGCGGACTGCGCCATCGTGCCACTGATTCCCAAACCAGTGGGTAGGCATCAACCGGAACGGATTGATTAATCCCACTGGCCACAGAGGCGGCGTTCAATCAGCCAAACCATCCAATTTCCGTCGCGCACTTAAGCGTCAAAATGCCGCACAGACGAGTAACCTTGCGGCAATTTCATGCCGCGGCCCAACCTAATCTCATCGTCCAGTCACGTACTCAACCACGTCATTAAATGATGGCCCGATAGTTGCTTATCCCGATAGACATAGTTTGAACCTGATTCTGGGACGCGATACAGCAGACCATAATGGGTGATTTTCCAGGGCCGGCTGGCGCACCCACCCGCCTGAATCATGCAAATTTTCGCATTAACGGTAGACAGTACATTGGCAGAAATACCCCCATCAGCCTCACCTTTAAACCTGCTCGCTCCCGACCAAACTGCGGCGCCACAAACCGGTGTGAATCTGCGCACCACAATGCCCCCATCATCGCTGGAGCGCCCATCGTCCGGGGATCCATCGGCCACGACCACGAACGCTCTTGGGCCAACCACCGAGTTTGCTTCAGTGCTCGATAATCTGGGCCCAATGCAGACCGGAACGGCGTCAGGGCAGACCCCAATCTCGCCTGCAAATCCAGCAGCAACATCTCAGAGCAGTCCAGCGATCAGCCTCCCCCGAGCAGGCAGTCCTGAGTTAACCGCCGGATCCATAACGAACCCAGCCGATCCAATTGGCCTGCTGAACGCTAATAGCGGCACATTATCTCCGGCCGGCGGCAATAACTTGCCGCTGTTTGCCCCACAGACCGACTTAGCGCTACAGCAGGACCCGATCCAGCCCGCATCTCAAGCCCTTGACGCTAGTCAAACACCATCGGTTGCCCCAGGAGACCCCTCGGCACCCACACGACCCCCTTTGCTGGACGGGTCTCTTGAACTGGAAGAACTGGCAGACAGTCCACAGATCGCATCTGCCGGCGCGTTAGTCACACCGGCCAACCCGCCGCCTGCGGCAACTTCGACCGTCAGCAGTTCAACCCCTGGTGGCTCCGCTGAAGTCAGCAACAACATGGCCCCAACCGGGTCAGCAGACAGCAGAGATTTTGGAAGCTCAGAGCAACACAGTCAGGATCAAGCCAACCGCGGGCTACGGGTGATACCTGACCAAAACAGCGAGTCTGGAGCGGCCGAGGGACGCAATGAAGCCCAGAAAGCCGCTTTTCTTGACACGCTAAAGACAGACTCACTGACCAGCGGCACATTGATCCAAACCGGTCGTTTAGCCGCGTTCGAGGGCACCACCGCCACACAACTGAACTTAAGCCTGCCGGCGGACAAAGCGAACTGGGCACAACCCCTGGCGGACCGAATTTCCATGCTGATCAAGAATGGCAGCCACAACGCTGAGCTGCGTTTAAGTCCACCCCACCTGGGTAGATTGGAAATTCAGTTGTCTATGAATGGCGATCAGGCCAGCATTGTTTTAAGCACCTCAAACCCAGAAATTCGCGAGGCGTTGACACAAACACTGCCGCGACTGGACGCCTTACTACAAAATTCGGGTCTCAAATTAGCCGACTCACAGGTCACAGATCACGGTTCTAACCCAACGCCTAAGCCATCCTTCTCGGGTGGCAGTGCGGAAGTCGCCGAGTCTGGCGAACCTACCCCGACGCCACGCGCCCTCACCATCGGGTTAATTGACACCTACGCCTAAAGCGCCAACTATCTGACGCCCGCCACAGTCAAGGATCCGCCAAAGCGCAAAAACAAGAATATATTGCTATATATTTCAATGACTTAAAACAAATAAAACGATGGTACGTTTTTTGCTTGAGGTAACTGCAAACCGCCTAATCACGGAGCCTTGCAGAAACAGATGGCAGAAAATGAGACCAACCCCGAAGACGTTGAAGCACCTGCACCCACTGCCAAATTGGGGTGGCAACAACTCCTGATCATCGTCGGCATTATTCTGGTCACCGAGGCCGGTATGTTATTTGCCTGGGAAGCACTGCGCCCGACCCCCATGACCCCTGAGGAAGCAGCCGCTGCGGCCGCAGCTGAGGCCGCCGCCGAGGATGAAGAACCTGAGGTTAATGTCGCTGATCTCGAGCCTGCGATTTACATCGCTATGCCGCCAGCCTTCCTCGTGAATATTCAAGGTGGCGGCTCAAGTCGATATTTGCAAGCCGACATTCAGCTGATGACCCGCGACCAAGATGTCAATGAAGCGATCGTTCAACATCGGCCCGCCATCCGTCAGGAATTGCTATTACTACTGGCAGAAGCCGACGTTAGCAACCTCGGCAGTCGTGAGGGTAAAGAGGCGCTCAGCGAAAAGGCGCGGGCTGCTGCTGACGCTGTCTTACTCGAGTTCGCTGGAGTTGAAGGCGTCGAAGAACTGCACTTCACTAGCTTTGTCATCCAATGAAAGATGTCCTGACACCAGAAGAGGTCGACGCACTACTGCGTGACGTATCCAGCGGGCGCATCGAGACCGGCAGCGGCAATCGATTTAACCCCGAGTCGGTTCAGGAGTTCGACTTAAGCGTCACGCAATGGAATACCCAACACAAGCTGCCTGACCTCAGCTACGTCAATGAACTTTTTGTCAGACATTTCCAAACCAGCCTGCAAAAACAGCTCACCGGCGGCATTGAAATCTCGTTGGAAGCGTCAAAATCCGAGAGCTTCGCTGACTACCTTGCCGCACAGCAAATGCCTGCGAGCCTGAACGCGGCTTACACACCAGAACTTAAAGACCAGACGTTGGTCGTCCTCGATGCGGAATTGGTACTCAATTACGTCACTGTTTTTTTCGGCGGCGCCATTGGGGCTGCAAAAGCAATGGAGCGAGATTTTACGGTCACTGAGCAAAACGCCAGCCAGAAAATGATCACCCAAGCATTCAACGATCTCGCCCAAGCCTGGGAGTCCGTGAGCACACTCAGTTTCCAGACACCACACAGCGAATCTGACCCAAACTTTTGCACCACCTATCAGCCGACCGAGGTGGTTATCAGCAGTCGTTTTACCGTTCACTTAGCCGACGAACGACTTGGCTGCATTGACGTGGTCATGCCACTGGCCTGCCTCGAACCGCTACATGAAACGCTGGCCAGCAGCCGCTATGGTCTATCAAAGAGCCAGCATTCTGACTGGAGCGCGGTACTTGAACAACACGTCAGAAACACCCACATAGAACTGGCCTCCGTGCTGACCACCTGCAAGATGAACCTGCGGGATTTGGTGAGGTTACGACCAGGCGACACCCTGCCAATAGAACTACCCGAACACATTGAATTAACTGCGGGTTCCGTACCCTTGTTTGAGGGACGGTTTGGCACCTCAAACGGCCACAACGCTATTCACATCCTTCAACGCATCCCGTCGCGTGCGCAAACCTAACCACTAAAGGAGCAATACCCGATGTCAGCCACAGATGCAGAACAGAGCAACCAGCCATCCGCCAACCCAACGGGTGCCGCAACGGATAACGACCCTGCACAACCGGCCAACTTCGACACTCTCGAGGCCAATGCCGATGCCACCACACCCGCGGACGTTAATCTTGAAGTTGTGCTGAACGTTGATGTGGAGTTGGCCTTGGAAGTCGGCCGCACATCCATCAGCGTCCGTGACCTGCTGCAGCTCACTCAGGGCTCAGTGGTCGAGCTTGACCGACTGGCCGGCGAGCCACTGGATGTACTGATCAATGGCACACTGGTCGCCCGTGGAGAGGTGGTCGTGGTCAACGACAAATATGGTATTCGCCTGACGGATGTCATCAGTCCCTCTGAACGAATTAAAAAGATCCAGTGAATACTACCCAACAACCCATAGAACCATGGTCAACGAGCGGCTTCGACATGCTGATCGCGCTGACCGCGGTTTTATTGTTGATTTTTGCAGTGGCCTGGTTACTCAAGCGCGCTCAACAAAGCACAGGAGCCGACCGACAACACCTTCGTGTCATCAGCGTGCTCTCCATGAGTGGTAAAGAACGCGTGGTGTTACTCGAAGTCGGTCGCGAACAGGTACTCATGGGTGTCAGCGCAGCCGGTATTCAGCATCTACACACGCTTGAACATCCCATTGAACACAACTTACACGAAGCCGGCCCGCTGCCCGGCGCGCCGAATTTTGCAGAAAGCCTGAGACGCGTTATGGGGAGAAACGAACCGTGATCCGAATCCTCCTGACCGGTTTGTTTATGCTGGGAAGCGGCGGCGTATTCGCTGCAGAGGCGCCAGCGCCATTTATAGCCATCGAGGGTATCGAGGGCGAAGGTCAGAGCTACACGCTCACCATCCAGATTCTGGCGCTCATGACGATACTGACGCTGCTGCCTGCGTTAGTGCTCATGATGACGTCTTTCACCCGCATCATCATTGTGCTGAGTATACTGCGTCAGGCGTTGGGCACTGCTCAAACCCCTCCTAATCAGGTTCTGATCGGGCTATCGCTATTCCTCACGATATTTATCATGGCGCCCGTTATGGATCTAAGCTACCAATCTGGGATCGGACCTTACATGGAGGGCACCATGGGGCCTGACGAGGCGTTGAGCCAGGCGATAGAACCGGTCAGGGCTTTTATGCTTGGTCAAACACGGGAAACCGAACTTGAGTTGTTTGTCTCTTTGTCCAATCGGGAGGATATTGCGAGCCCAGCCGACGTACCCATTTCCATTCTGATTCCGGCGTTCATCACCAGCGAACTTAAAACGGCATTCCAGATTGGATTCCTGCTGTTTATCCCTTTTGTCGTGATCGACCTGGTCGTAGCCAGCACCCTCATGTCCATGGGCATGATGATGCTGTCGCCTATGTTGGTGTCCTTACCCTTCAAAATCATGCTGTTTGTGCTCGTTGATGGCTGGTCATTACTGATGAGCACCCTGGCATCAAGTTTTTTCATATGACGCCTATCCAATCTCAGGAGATTTAATCTATGACCCCCGAATCTGTCGTGAGCATTGGACAGCAGGCAATCCAGGTGATGGTCATGCTGGCAGCACCCCTACTGCTATCCGCACTTCTGGTCGGTTTGCTTATTGGTATGCTGCAAGCCGCCACCCAGATCAACGAGATGACGCTGAGCTTCATTCCGAAACTCATCATCGTGGTGGTCGCCTTGTGGTTAGCCGGTCCTTGGATGTTGAGCTTGATCATGTCTTACACCAGCACCTTGGTGGTGAGCATACCAGAGCTTATCGGCTGACCCGTGCGCTATGTTTGCCGAATACTTCGAATTAGAGGCACTGGTCAACGAGTTTGTCCTGCCTTTCTGTCGCATCGGCGCCATGCTCATGGCGGCGCCGATGTTCGGCGCACGACTGGTACCGGCACGCGTACGCATAGTGTTGGCATTGGTGTTGGCCGCGAGTCTGGCGGCAATTATCCCGTCCCCAGGAACCATCGACCCGCTCAGTGCCGCCGGCTTTCTCATGGTCGCCCAAGAGATTCTTATCGGTGCAACCATGGGCTTCATGGTGCAGATGGTCTTCGACGCAGTCATCATTGGCAGTCAAACAATTGCCATGAGTATGGGCTTGGGTTTCGCCATGCTGGTCGATCCACAGCGCGGCATGAACGTGCCAATCTTAAGCCAATTTTTCATCATTCTGACCACCATGATGTTTCTGGCGCTCAATGGCCATTTGATTTTAATCGAAGTGCTGGTCCGCAGTTTTATAACCCTGCCACCCGGTGGTGCCAGCTTTGGTACGGACGGCATTTGGACCGTGGTCAGCTGGGGCACGCAAATGTTCGCCGGCGCCATATTAATCGCCTTGCCTGCTGTCGTTGCTTTATTGGTCGTCAATCTCGCTTATGGCGTGATCAGCCGTGCTGCCCCAACGCTCAACTTATTCGCCGTAGGATTTCCTTCCACCATCTTACTTGGGTTCGTCATCTTGCAATACAGCTTGCAAACTACGCTGGCCGGGCTCACGAATATGCTCGACAACGTGTTTCTGGCCCTGCGGGCCCTGTCCTCGGGGGTCACCTGATGACGTATCCGCCGAGCAGCCTGGGCTAATCGCATGGCAGATAAAGACAAGTCTCAAGAACCGACAGAGCAGCCGACTGCCAAACGGCTGAAAGATGCGCGGGACAAAGGCGACGTACCCCGATCGCGCGAACTGAATACCATGGCGATCACCCTCTGCGCCGCCCTCACCGTCTTGTTGCTGGGTGAAACGATGTTGAACAACATCGCCGAAATCATGACTCGGGGTTTATCCCTGTCTCGAGCGGACGTGACTGATACCAGCCGCTTGTTATTTCCATTAGGCGCTGCCGTTTCAGCGGCTACCAATTTACTGACCCCTTGGATGTTGATCATCAGCGCTGTCGCCCTGTTTGCGCCTATGGCCCTCGGGGGATGGTCGTTCAGCGCATCAGCCATGAAATTCAAGGGTGAACGGATCAATCCTTTGTCTGGCCTCAAGCGTTTATTCGCCATGCGCGGGCTGGTCGAGATGTTCAAAGCTATGGCCAAGTTTTTCTTCGTCGGTGGTATCGCCATCCTGGTATTGCGCTCACTGGCTGGAGATTTCTTTGGGTTAGGACGACAACCTTTAATGGAAGCCTTGGGTCACGCGGGCTGGTTAATGTCTATCTCTTTTCTCCTGTTCAGTATTGCCCTGATCGTGATTGCAGCCGTCGATGTCCCCTTTCAAATATGGGATTACACCAAGAAATTGCGCATGACACGTCAGGAAATTAAAGACGAGTCGAAAGAGAGTGAAGGTCGGCCGGAAGTACGCGGTCGAATGCGCGCTCTGCAACAGGAAGTTGCCAATCGGCGCATGATGGAAGACATACCAATCGCTTCGGTAGTGGTCACCAACCCAACGCATTTCGCTGTCGCCTTGCGTTACGACCCGGAAGAAATGGACGCACCAAAAGTTGTGGCAAAGGGTGCCGATCATCTTGCCGCTCGCATTAGGGAGGTCGCTGGCGAACACAATGTGCCTATTTTTGAAGCACCACCATTGGCGCGAGCGCTGTACGACACCGCTCAGATTGGCGATGAAATTGATGAGCAACTCTATGTGGGTGTTGCCCAGATTTTGACCTATATCTACCAGCTCGACCAGGCGCTTGAAAACGGAGGCTTACCCCCGGACATCCCCGAAGTCGAGGCACCGGATGAGTACAAATAATGCTGAATGATCTGCAAAAAAATCTGCGCATCTATCTGAACACCGGTCTGGGTGCACCCATCTTTGTGTTATTGATTCTGGGCATGCTGGTTATTCCTCTGCCACCGTTTCTGCTGGATATGTTGTTCACATTCAACATCACCTTGTCCCTGATCATCATTCTGGCGGTGATCTACGTGCAACGTCCCTTGGATCTGGGTGTATTCCCAACGGTTTTGTTGCTGGTCACGCTGCTGCGCCTGTCACTTAATGTTGCGTCAACGCGCGTGGTCCTACTCAATGGTCATGAAGGTACCGATGCGGCCGGTAAAGTTATTGAAGCGTTTGGTGAGTTCGTCATCGGCGGCAATTACGCCATCGGCTTGGTGGTGTTTTCCATTCTAGTCATCATCAACTTCGTTGTTGTCACCAAAGGCGCAGGGCGTGTTTCAGAGGTCACCGCGCGTTTCACATTGGATGCTATGCCCGGTCGCCAGATGGGCATCGACGCTGATCTGAACGCCGGGATCATCGACCAGGACGAAGCTGGGCGGCGGCGGGCAGAAATCAGAGAGGAATCCGACTTCTTTGGCTCCATGGATGGTGCCAGTAAATTTGTTCGAGGTGATGCCGTTGCCGGCGTATTGATCTTGTTCATCAACATCGTCGGTGGGCTCGCCATTGGCATGCTGCAGCACGATCTGTCTTTCAGCGTCGCCATGCGTAACTATACTTTGTTAACGATCGGGGATGGTTTAGTCGCGCAAATCCCCTCTCTGTTACTGTCCACCGGCACGGCGATTATCGTAACGCGGATGTCCCGCCCCCAGGACATGGGCGAACAGGTCATCGCACAGCTGTTTCGACAGCCCAGAGTGCTCGCCATCAGTGGCAGTGTGCTGGTGTTACTCGGTGTTATCCCCGGCATGCCCAGTTTTGTGTTCCTCTCCCTCGGCGCCGCCTGTCTCGCCGGTGCTTATCAGGTGTCCAAAGACCGGCGGGCGCCCCCCGAGCCTGACGCCCTGGCAGAAACCCCTACCGAGGTTCGACCTGAAGAGTTGACCTGGGATGAGGTAGGTCCCATGGATGCCCTCGGACTAGAAGTCGGCTATCGACTCATTCCCATGGTTGACCGGGAACAGGGCGGCGAACTTATGGCGCGTATACGCGGGGTGCGCAAAAATCTCACCAGCGAGCTGGGGTTTCTGATCCAACCGATCCATATTCGGGATAATCTGGATATCGCGCCCGGCGCTTATCGTATATCGATACACGGCGTGCCCATTGCCGAAGGAGAAATTCACCCCGGACGTAGCTTGGCCATCAATCCCGGTGGCGCCGCAGGCAAACCCAGCGGGATCGAGACTAAAGATCCGGCGTTTGGTCTCGACGCGGTCTGGATTGACACTTCTTCAGCCGACCACGCCAGAACTTTAGGATATACCGTGGTCGATGCAAGCACCGTCATCGCCACTCACTTAAGCCAATTGATTAAAACCCATGCCCATCAATTGTTAGGACACGAAGAGGCGCAGCAACTACTCGACCGCCTCACCGCAGATGGGCCAAAGGCATTACAGGACCTGGTCCCCAAAGTGGTGCCTCTGGCCACCCTAGTCCGGGTTCTACAGGATCTTCTGCTGGAGCAGATCCCGATCAGAAACATGCGCACAATTGTCGAAACTTTGGCGGAACTGGCCCCCAACAATCCAGACCCCAACACATTATTGACGGCAGTACGAGTGGCTCTTTCACCATCAATTGTTCATAAAATCAATGGTTTAGGCGCCGAAATTCCAGCATTCACTTTAGATCCAAAGTTGGAACAAATCCTGCAGTCCAGTGTGCAACAAGTTAATGCGCCGCCCAATGGTATGCAACAAGATCACACCTCATCTGTACCTGCAGTTTCGTCCCAGGGTATTGGACTCGAGCCTTCACTCGCGGACCAGATTCACCAGGCTTTGCTACAGCAAACGCAACGTCAGGAAGTGGCAGGCGAACCAGCCGTTTTACTGGTACCGCCAGCGATCAGATCCTGGATGGCCCGCTTCGTACGTCAAGGCATACCTGGCTTAAATGTGCTGGCCTACAATGAAATTCCAGACGATCGCAAAGTGCGATTAGTCGCGGCAGTGGGGAGCTGATAAGACATGAAAATCAAACGCTTTTATGCTGAAACCATGCGCCTTGCTCTAAAGCAGGTTCGCGAAGAACAGGGTCCCGACGCGGTGATTCTCTCCAACAGCTCTGTCGAGGGTGGTGTCGAAGTGGTCGCCGCGATCGACTACGATGAATCGCTATTTCACCAGAGCCTTGGTAGCAACAGTCAGCAACCCGCGGCACGCCCCGCCGAGACTGGAGCGCAGAGCAGCCCCATAGGCGCTAACGCTTCAAGCTCTACCTCTTGGCAGCCCGATGTGTGGCTGGAACCAGACCCGGAACCCCGCATTTCACAGTCGAGTCGAACATCTCTGGCCAGCGAAGCCGACCCGTTCAATCTACAAGAACCCATCGCAATTTTACGAGAACCCAACGCCACACCGGATCAGCGACAGCCAGAAACCCGCTCACCCACCCATTCAATGCAGAGCCCGAGCCTGGATGATCTAAATGCAGAGCTGAAATCTCTGCGATCCCTCATGCAGGAGCAAATATCGCAAACCGCTTTCGATAAACTGCAGCACCAGCGCCCCGCTATCGCGCCCATCATCAGGCGTCTGGAGCAGGCCAGGATAGACCCGAAAATCATCGAATCGTTGGTCGATATCATTCCTACAAAAGCAGACGAGCGATACGCCTGGCGGACGGTGTTAGCCCTGTTAAGCAAACGTTTGTCTACCACCGAACAAAACATCTGTGACAACGGGGGCAACTTTGCATTGGTTGGACCCACCGGTGTCGGCAAGACCACTACGGTCGCCAAGCTGGCAGCAGCCTACACGTTGAATCATGGCAACGAGCAGGTCGCACTCATCTCTACAGACAGTGCGGGAATCGGTGCGCAAGAACAATTACTACGCATCGGTAAAATTTTGGGAATTCCTGTACGCATTGCAACCGATCAGGGCGCACTTCAGCAGGCGCTACAGGCATTTTCAAACAAATCTTTGGTCCTGATCGACACCGCAGGCTATGGCCAGCGCGACCCTAAAGTCGTGCAACAATTGGCCATGCTTAATCAGTCTCGAGTGCCTGTTAAAACCCTACTGACCCTGTCGGCCAATACCCAAACCGAGTGCATCAACGAGAGTATCGAACGATTCAGCTGTGTCGATTTATACGGTGCCGTCATCACCAAAGTTGATGAAGCTGTCAGCTTCGGTGGGTTATTGTCTGCCATGATCAGCACACAGTTGAAAATATGCTACCTCACCGACGGGCAGGAAATTCTCGAAAATCTACACTTTGGGTCAGGCATGGCCGCCGGTCTGATCAGCCGTGCAATCAAATCCAAAGGATCCAGCCAGGCAGCCTTTAAACCCAATACAATTTACCAACACGACACACGAGGTCCTGAACCGGACCCCGTGCTTGAGGAGCAAAGAGTGCCTAAGATGTTCAGCCAGGCGGCCATGAATGGGTAAAGTGTTATCCATGAATCCGCGCATGCTTCACAGCAATGACAAAACCTCGCCGAATCCCGTTAAGGTCATTGCCACCACCGCAGGCAAAGGTGGCGTTGGCAAAACCGCCGTGTCCATCAATTTGGCAATGGCGATGGCCCGCTTGGGCAATCGAACGCTGTTGTTAGATGCAGACCTGGGCTTAGCGAATATCGACACGTTGTTAGGACTACAGGCCAAGTACAACTTATCTCACGTTATGAGTGGCGATTGCGCGTTGCAAGACATCATTGTGCCAGTCTGCCCACGCCTTGATCTGGTGCCAGCCGCCTCAGGCGTCTTGCATATGGCGCAAACCGGCGTACACGAGCAAACGGCTATCATCCGGGCCTTTAGCGAACTCACTCAAGACCTTGACGTTTTGGTGATTGATAATGCGCCAGGGTTATCGTCGAGCATGATGCAATTTGTGCAGGCTGCTCATGAAGTCATTGTGGTCGTTTGCGATGAACCCGCCTCCATTACCGATGCATACGCCGTTATCAAGGTGCTGAGCAAACAATACAATGTGAGAAGGTTTCATATCGCGGTCAACATGGTGCGCGAACCAACCCAAGCCAGCGACGTTTATGCCAAAATCGCCCGCGTCGCTGAGCGTTTTCTAGACGTCACCTTGATACCCATGGGTGGTATCCCTTACGACGAATATATGTTGCGGGCAATTCAGGGACAGGTTGCAGTGACCGCCCGATACCCAAGTGCCAGGTCATCCCTCGCATTTAAGAAAATGGCGCGCACAGCCAGCACCTGGCCAATTCCAAACGGTCCTCGAGGACAAATTGAATTTTTCATGGAACGAATGCTCGCTGATGGCGCGATGGAAGGCGTGCCTGTATGA
>Ga0181564_10003520_pt1 | contig 13478 bp, 12 predicted proteins | sample 011ome_24_FD_134512 | JGI IMG/M metagenome (GOLD analysis project Ga0181564, IMG submission 134512) | Coastal salt marsh microbial communities from the Groves Creek Marsh, Skidaway Island, Georgia - 011513CT metaG (megahit assembly) | ecosystem: Environmental > Aquatic > Marine > Intertidal...
AAGCAGCTTGTGCTCAAGAAAACACACAGGATCGTCATCTCTAATGGCTTGCAGCATCAGGCCCTTGGCGTCATAAGCGTTGCTGGGCATAACCACCTTGAGCCCTGGGATGTGGGTCAATACCGGATGCAGCATGCTCGAGTGCTGTGCTGCGGCGCGTAAACCCGCGCCGGCGGTCGCCCGGATGACCATGGGGGTTTTGGCTTTGCCACCAAACATATAGCGGAACTTGGCGGCTTGATTAAAAATTTGATCGAAACAAACGCCAATGAAATCGACGAACATCAGCTCCGCAACTGGGCGTAAACCGGTATTGGCGGCGCCCGCCGCCGCGCCAATGATCGCCGATTCGGTAATGGGCGTGTCGATGACTCGGCCGCGACCGAACCGTGGGCCCAGACCTTTCGTGAGACCAAAGACGCCACCGTAGGCTTCGTCAGATCCCTTACAACCGGCACCACCGGCGACTTCCTCGCCCAGGATGATGACCGTGGGGTCGCGCTCCATTTCCTGGTGAAGCGCTTCATTAATTGCTTCACGGACAGTTTTTATGGGGTGGTTTGTGGATGCACCTGCGTCGGACATTGTTGTTTCCTCTTATTCTCAATAGCTGCAATAGACGTCGCTGTGAAGCTCGTCGAGGGTGGGCTGTGGAGCGGCCAGACCGCGTTGAACCCCCTTTTCGATAGCAGCTGCAGCATCTTGATCTAGCTGATCCAACTCGGCGTCCGTCATCCAGCCTTCCGCGGTGACACGCTGACGGAAAATCTTTAGGCAATCTTTATTGGCCCGCAGGTCGTCTAGCTCGCCTTCCCCTCGATAGGCCTGTGGATCGCCAATGAAATGACCGTCAAAACGGATAACGTCGGCCTCGAGACCGTGAGGACCTTTGCCGGACCGACAGTGATCTATGGCCTTTTTCGCCGCCTCGTAGACGGCAAAGAAGTCGGTTCCGTCAACCTTCTCGCAGGGAATCGCGAAGGCGCGCACTCGATCGGTGATATCACCCGAAACGGCGTACTCGTCGCCGGTTCCCTCGGCTAAATGGTTGTTCTCGAACACAAATAGGTGCGGAAGATCCAGAACACCTGCGAGGTTCAGGGCCTCCATAACGGTGCCCTGGTTGGAGGAGCCATCGCCGCTGAATGACACCGCGACGTTGGGTTTGCCTAGAGTCTTCATGGATAGGGCGGCGCCGTTCACAAGCGGTGGGCCACCGCCCACAATAGCGTTGGCGCCGAGCATCCCTTTGTCGATGTCGGCGATATGCATGGACCCACCTTTGCCTTTACAGAGGCCGCCGGCCTTGCCCATGATCTCGAGGATCATCAACTCAATATCAGCGCCCTTGGCAATACAATGGCCGTGGCCACGGTGGGTGCTGCCAATGATGTCAGCATCGCTTAAATGCATGCATACCCCCACGCCCACGGCTTCCTGGCCGTCGTAGGTGTGAACAAATCCGGGTATGTTTCCAGCCATGAACTCTTTAATCATCCGCTCCTCAAATTGCCGGATGGTGGTCATAGTGGAATACGCTTCGGTCAGTAGCTCTTTGGAATAAGCCATGTGCCTTTATCCTTAGTATCAGTATTCAGCAGTCGAGATACTAGGAAGCGTGCTTAAAAAAAGCAAGCAAGATTGTTTTAGGGTTGGCAAACGCGATTGCGAAAAGCGACAATCTGGTCTATTTACGTATCCCTTGGCCGCCTGAAGGGGCGTCGCGCTGATAGAAGACACTAAATGACGGAAGTAATTCATGACAAAAACAAAGCAGCCTAGTGGGCGAGGGAGCTCTGCCGCGTCAAAGGCAGTGACAACTCGGGCCAAAGCCGTGAAGAAAGCTGCCGCGGCTCGAACGGGAGAGGGTTGGCAAGCGGAAAAAAGTGCCTTAACTCGATCTGCGATCCTCGAGGCCGCGATTCGTTGTTTTGTTGAGAGGGGCTACACCAACACCACAACGGCTATGATTGCTGAGACAGCGGGGGTTTCTCGAGGTGCGATGATGCACCACTTTCCCTCGCGCTCAGAGGTCATTAAGGCAGTCGTCGCTTATTTACATGCGCGACGACTGAACGAGTATCGCTCGCTGATGACCAATATAGACACCCCTGATCAGCAGCTGACTCGTGCGGATATTCGCAAGTCGGTGGCTGCGGCCTGGGAGTATGTGAATTTACCTTCCTTCGTCGCCTATCAAGAGTTGCTGTCGGCAGCGCGCACCGATGCAGAGCTTGGAGAGGTCATTGCTGAAGTTGAGCGGGATTTTGAGCGTGAGTTTTTGCGCACGGTAAAGGCAGTATTTCCCCATTGGAAGAAGGTCAAAGCGCTACAGGGTGCCCATGATTTGGTGCAGTTTGTGATGAGCGGTATGGCGAATAGTTATCGTTCCACCAACCGAAAGAAGCGGGCAGAGCGAGTGATCGATATCGTGACGGATACGTTGGTCGGTATCTATGAGATCGAGGCGGAGAGCTGATCTGCACCCAGTGTGGAAACCTCGTTCTACCTCCAATGTGGGCGCCGGCAGCAGGCTAGCCCTGCTTCATTATCCAACTATTTCGGCGCACCCTGCGTTGGTGTCGTCTGCTGAAGTTTGTACTGAGCTAGGCGAGTCTTTCATGACGGGCTTATAAACGCCAAATCAAGGTGATAAAAAAAATTCAAGGCACGCACCCAAATGTTGTGATCAAAAAAAACATGCTGTATTGTTTTTGCTTGAGCAAACGTAATTAAGAATAACGAGGCTGGATATGTTTGGCGTTTTCAATGGTGAAGGCAAGGTCGTCTCAATAGTTGGTGCAGCGGGACGCGACAATATGGGGCAGGTCATTGCCCGAAGATTTGCGGAGCGGGGCGCCAAAGTCGTGGTGTCAGGTCGTAATTCTGAGGCCTTGGCCGAGCTCGCAGCTGAGATCAACGGCGACTGGGTCCCTTGCGATCTGTGCGACCGGGATTCAGTTGCTCAAATGGTCAGCACCATTGTTGAGCGCCACGGTAGATTAGACGTGGCGGTAAACTCAACCGGATGGGGCCTGTTAACCCCGTTTTGTGACACCACAGCAGAAGAGCTTGATCGGATGGTCGATCTACAATTCAAGGGACCTTACGTCTGGATGCAGCGCTTGGTCGAGGTGATGTCAAAGCAGGGTAGCGGCAATATCATCCAGATCTCCTCGGCAACCGCCAAAATCATGCTGGACAATCACGCCGCCTACATGGGTACTAAGGCCGGGATTGACCATGTGGTACGCACGGTTGCCAACGAATTTGGTGCGGTGGGCATTCGAGCCAACACGATTTCACCGGGGTTGACCGCTACGCCCATGACCGCCGACGCCATGCAAAGCCAAGCACTGGTGCAGGAATTTATCCAATGTTACCCGACAGGGCGCATTGGAACCTCCGACGATATTGCAGCCGCTGCTCTGTTTTTAGCGAGTGATGATTGCTTCATGACTGGCGAAAACTTACAGGTCAATGGCGGTTTGTGCCTGCGCCGCAATCCGCGTGCTCATGAATTGCACGCGGCGATGGTGGCTGCGGGTGAGATTACAGAATAAACGTCGATCTTTTAGTCGCGTACGGTGAGCACCTCTAACCTAGTTGCGGTTGCATCTATGCCGGTATAAGTGGCTATGGGCGCTCTTTAGATAGGTCAGTTTAAAGGGCGTGAAGCAGTGCTTATGGCGCCAGATTCCCTCGCTGTAAGTGCGTAAAAAATAGAAATAGCCAATGTTAAAAAGGAAGAAATCATGGGACTAATGGACGGGAAAGTATGTCTGGTGACAGGAGGTGCATCCAAGCCAGGTTTGGGTCACGCAATTGCGCAAAAGCTGGCCTCTGAGGGTGCTCGCGTAATTGTTACTGATATGGATGCCGAAGGCGCTGAGCGCACTGCGGCTGAGATTCGCGCAGCGGGTGGGCAAGCGGAGTCCTGGCGGCAGGACGTTACCGTTGAGTCCGAGTGGGACGCGACAATGGAGCGCATAAAGGCGCAATACGGCCAGCTAGACACCTTGGTAAACAATGCGGGCATGGTGATCCTTAAGCCTATCGAGGACTTCACCCTGGATGATTTCAATCGGCAGATGCTGGTCAACATGACCAGCGTGTTTTTAGGCACTCAGCGCGCCGTTGCATTGATGCGAGAGAAGGGCACGAAGGGTTCAATTATCAACATGTCCTCTGTCGCGGCCCTTGTTGGCGTGTACGCGGTTTCAGCCTACGCCGCGAGCAAGGCTGGTGTGCAAGGTTTTACCAAAGCTATAGCTGCAGAAACTGCGAAGCAGGGTATCCGCTGTAACACGATTCACCCTGGTATGATTTTGACCAATATGAACGCCCAAGCTAGTGAGCAAAACGCTGAGGAATACGAAGCGATAACCAGCGCAATTCCTATGGGCTATATGGGCCAGCCTTCAACCATTGCTGATGCGGCGCTCTACTTAGCCAGTGATCTTTCCTCTTATGTCACCGGTACACAAATCGTGGTAGATGGGGGCATGATTAACAACTGATGGTTTAGCAATGTTAAGTAACGCTATACAGCGCTTGCGAGCGTCTTGGCACCGCAAGCGCTGCTGTTAAATCTGCGCAGGTTAAGTAGGGGACTTAGGCAGGTAATGCGTGGGTGAGCTGTTAACCCGTCGTTCAGATATTGATGAGAGTTGGAGGAATTGGTATGACTGAAGCTGCCATGATGGACCGTTTAGCCATTAGAGAGTTGCTGGAGCGTTACTGTGACGGCGTCAACCAGCGTGACGCCGATATTTGGGCCAGCACCTGGGCTGAGGATGCCGTTTGGGAGTTGCCGCACTTGGAAATGGAAGGGCTGCGTGGTCGCGACGTAATCGTGGCCGCATGGACAGAGGCCATGAAATTGTTTCCTTTTGTGAACATGTTGGCGCAGCCGGCCAGTATTGCCATCGAAGGTGACAGAGCGACTATGCGTAGCTACACCACTGAGGTTGCTGTCATGCAGGACGGGACGGAAATCCGCCCCCTGGGGGAGTATTACGACGAGTGCGTGCGAGAAAACGGTGAGTGGAAGTTTTCCCTACGAAAATTCCGTGTCCTCCACGGCGAGTAATGCGGGAGCCCGTAGCTCCCTAAACACCCGGAAGACCGGCGGTGGAACCACCATCAATCACTACCTCTGAGCCGGTCATAAACTTCGATTCGTCGGATCCCATGTAGATTAGCAGCGATACGATCTCTTCCATGCTGCCCATTCGGCCCATGGGTGCGATACCACCAAGCATTGCGCGGGCAGCTTCGGGATCCGGGGAGCCGTTGATGGCACCTTCGATAAGCGGAGTTTCGATGACCCCGGGGTGAATCGTATTGACTCGAATACCGGTTTTTTCGCGGGCGAAGTGAACCGCGCTCGATTTCGCCAAAAGCCGCATAGCTCCTTTGGTAGTTGAGTAGGTGACATCTCCCGCTAACGCCAAAATTCCATTAATTGAGCTGTTTAAAATGATAGACCCTCCCGAACCCCCGGGATTGGCTCGCATGAGTTGAGCGGCGGTTTTAATGGTAAGCATTGGCCCCGTCAGATTGATGTCGAGCAAATTCTGCCACGCTTCGACGCTCACGCTCTCTACGTCGCTATCCCCCGCGTTGGTGCCTGCGTTGGCAAAGGCAATATCAAGTCGACCGTGTTGGTCGGCGATGGTTTGCCTAACTGTCTCCCAGCCTGCTACATCTTGGACCGCGTGCCGGAGGAAAGTAGCGTTGTTAGCTTGTGCGATGGCTTGGCCGGCCTCCTCATTATTGCCCGTGAAAACAACCCGAGCGCCTTCGCGAGTGAATCCCTCTACAGCGGCTTTACCAATGCCATTAGTGCCGCCTGTGATAAGCGCAACTTTGCCTTCCAATCTGCCAGTCATGTGAGTTCCTGTATATGAGCCAAATCGTAGTGACGGGTTTTTCAGCGCGTTCAGCGTCGGTGGGTCTCGGCGCAATGAGCACTGACATTGCAGCGTCACCCAACCCAGACATACTTGTTTGCGCGTTTTATTTTATAGGTTTTAACCGGTGTTAGATTATGATCACACTAAGAAAAAAGCAAGCATGCTTGACTTTTTATTGGGGGCCACCTAGCCTTCGAAGGGTAAAAAGAGCGCTGCTAATAGCGTGGTTTTACCCTTTAAACGTCGGTTATAAAAACACCCCGAGATCGTTATCATGCCTCAAATAGCTGTTATCGCTCGCATCGTCTTGTCGGCGGAAAGTGCACCGAAATATGTTGAAGCGGCTCGTGAGATGATAGGGCCCACGCGTGCTGAGGCGGGTTGTGAGCTCTACGGGATGGGGCCTGACATCAGCGATCCCAGTGTTATTTGGGTGTCTGAGCAGTGGGCCTCCCAAGAGGACCTCGATGCGCATTTGAAGGCGCCCCACGTTCAGAAGTTTTTGGCACGAATAGCTGACTTGGATATGCTTGATATAGAGGTCAGAAGCTATGCTGTCGATGAAGTGGGCACCGTAGTGATGCCGGAGTAGTGCGCCATTTGGGGCTCAGATGAAGGGACTGCCGTTGCCGCCTAGTGTGGCGAGGGCAAGTGGAAAATAAGTAGGGGATCTGAAATGACTAATGAGGAAAGACAGGCGCTATACAACCGCAACGTGAAGCGCATGATGGAGCATGTGGAGAACGGCACCACCGATTGGGCCGAAGACACCATGATCATAGCCTCTACAGAGTACACGGATCAGAACTACTGGGAACGTGAGATGGACGCCACTTTTCGGAAGTTGCCCATACTGGTCGGCATGACCCAAGAGATACCCCAGACCGGCGATTTCAAAAGCTTAGACGTGTTAGATATTCCGCTCATTATGTCCAGACAGGCAGACGGGTCGGTTAAGGTATTCATGAATGTCTGCTCCCACCGGGGCATGACGCTGGTACATGAGGAGTCTGGTAACAAAAGAGTTTTCTCTTGTCCTTACCATGCTTGGTCCTTTAGCAATGATGGATCTTTGCGCGCTGTTGCAGAGGCGTCAAAGTTCGGCAGCGATTGCAAAGGTCGGGATTTAGTTCAGTTTCCTTGCTACGAGGAAGGCGGCCTAATTTTTGCGGTTTTGGATCCCAATTCAACTATCGACATCCGTGGCTTTCTAGGCGGGATGATGGATGATGTTGCGGCTAAGCAGTTTGAAAATTGGCATTACATCGGCAATCGGGTTATCAAGGGAGCGAACTGGAAGATAGCTTATGATGGCTACCTTGAGGGCTACCACTTCAAGGCTGCACACCCTGAGACTATTGAGCCGCGAACTTTCTCCAACATCATGGAATTCGATGCTCATGGGCCGCATCTGCTTATCGGTTTCCCGCAAAAGAGCGTGCTCAAATTACGGGATGTGCCCGAGTCTGAATTACATCAGCATGAAAATGATGGCTACGATTTCATTCGCTTGTTCTTCCCCAATACCTCTGTTTTTGTTGCGCCGGAGATAACCTCTGTATCCCAGTTGATTCCCGGCCCAACGGTCGATCAGAACACCACCATCGTGCATTTTCTCAACCGAGAAAAGCCTAACTCTGAGGAGGAGAGCGAGGGCATGGTGCAGATGGCTGACTGGTTGATTGATGTCATTGACAAAGAGGACTATCAGGTAGGACTACAGGTCCAACGAGGGCTGGCCTCAGGTATGCAGCCCAATATTATTTTCGGCCGTAATGAGCGTGGAAATCAGTTTGTTCATAAGTGGCTGCGTTACTTTGTAGCTGGTGACACGTCCAAGCCCGAGCCAAACCTTTGAGTTTCCATGGGCACTCTTTAATTGCGTTAATCGCGGTTTTACTGGATGCCTGAGGGAGCCGGGACCGCCTTTGTTGGCAGGATCAATCTGCCAAGTTGTTCGTTGTGTCCAGTTGGCACAATTACTTTAGCTCTGCGGCGGCCGAAGACGGGCGCTGAGATCAATTAAGTTGGAGATAACGCCCCATGCCCGAGTATTACGCAGCATTCCCCGCGGCGGAATTGGCGAACAATACGAGTCGTCCGATTGAGTTGGGCGGTAAAAAAGTATTGGTTTGCAGGGCGAGTAATGAGCTATACGCGGTGGAAAATCGCTGTAGTCACCAGGAGGCTGAGTTGGCCGGTGGACGCATCCGTGGGTGTTTTATTTCCTGTCCGTTACATGGTGTGCGCTTCAATCTCAAAGATGGTGAACCCATGGGGCAGCTTACTAGGGTTGCCATTCCTACCTATCCTGTGCGCGTGGTTGATGGAGTGATTGAAGTCGAGGTCTAGGCACTTTAGACCATTCTTCATCCTGCCCAGGGCACGGCTACGCCGTAGATATAGCCGCAGTAATCGCAACAGGTAAAGCAAGAGCGCCGGCGCTGACATTGGCGCTCAATTCATTCATGGGTTGAAAATGATCTTGCAAGCGCTCTTTTAGAGTGCGGTCCAGCCTCCGTCGGCGGCCAGCAGTGCGCCTGTCATAAAGCTTGAAGCGTCGCTGGCCAGGAAGAGGGCGCAAGCAGCAATTTCCTCGGGCTTGCCCAAACGTTTCATAGGGTGACCGTCCGCGAGTTGCTGGCGAATGTCATCGCTCACCGAATTCTGCAGTAGCGGCGTGAGGATATTCCCGGGGCAAATTGCGTTGATTCGGATGCCTTTATCGGCATATTCAACGGCTGTGTTCTTGGTTAGACCTGCAACAGCATGCTTACTCGTCGTGTAAAACCCCGACCCAGGAAAGCTCTTCTTGCTCATGGCAGAAGCCATATTGATGATCACGCCTGCGCCTTTTGGCTCCATATGCCGCAGGGCCTCCCGCATGCACAGCCAGGTTCCCTTAAGATTCACGCCCATGACTCTGTCGTAGTCTTCTTCTGTGGTTTCTCCCAGCGGGCGTAGCGCGGAGGCTATGCCAGCATTGTTGAGCGTGATGTCGATATCACCAAAAGCGTCGATGGTACCCGCAAAGAACGCTGCTACCTCATCGGCTTTGCTGACATCACACTTTGCCCCGTATGCCTTAACGCCCTCGTTGCTTATCTTCGCCAATGCAGCGTCAATAGCCTCGACGCTAACATCGCAAATACTGACATTGGCGCCTGCACGGGCGAAGGCGAGGGCACAGGCCAGCCCCAATCCGGCACCGCCACCTGTGACCAATGCATTTTTTCCTTTTAAGCAGAGTTCCATGATCTCTCCTAGAAAAGCGTGTTTCATAAAAAAGGCGATGGAGTCACGGGGATTCCATCGCCTTTTAACTTTGCGTCGCGGTCGTCGTTAGAAGTTGAGACGTAGCTGCAATTCTACCGTGCGACCTGGACCACCATACCCAATGAGGTCAGCTTGTGAGCGACCGGCAATAGCACCTGAGTTAGCGCCTTCCAATGCACCCGAGATAACCATTTCTTCGGAGAGGTTCTTACCCAAAAGCTTGACCTGCCAGTTGTCCCCACCCACATAGGCCATGGCGTTGTACAGCGTGTAAGAAGGACGCCACCCCTGAGGGTGTCCCATTGCCGAAGCGTTGTAGCGGTCGCTATACATCATGTCGCCGCCGATACCGAAGGTCCAACCATTGTCGAGTTCGCCGTCATAGCTAAAGCCAAGGTTACCTGACCATTCCGGCGCCATGCCGGTGGCTTCACCGCTAATGTCGTAACCGGGCTTGCCGGGGTAGCCGGGCAGATCCGAGCTACAGCCTTGAGCTGCAGTTTGTCCGTCGTAGCAAGGCGCGATGAATTCATCATACTCGGCAATGTTGTAGGACAAATTGCTGCGGATGGTGAGACCAGGGACTGCGATGGGCGCATACTCAATGTCGAACTCCAGACCTTCGGAGGTGGCTTCACCCGCGTTGATGGTCAGGAACACGATTGCAGCTGAATCGAAGTAATCCAGTTGCAGATCCTCATAGGAGTAGCTGTAAGCGGTGGCATTGAAACGCAACTGATTATCCATCAGGGTCGACTTCAAGCCCACTTCAAAGCCGGCACCGGTCTCAGGATCAAAGGTGAAATCCTTAACCTGGCTAACTGCGGCGTAAACAGCACCGTTTGAGAAACCACCCGACTTATAAGCTGTCTTGTAAGCCGCGTACACGGTCATTTCATCGCTGATGTCGTAAGAGATGGTGGCTTCTGGTTGCCATTCCTTGAAGGTTTGGTCAGCATCAACGCCACCCTCGGCCCATCCTAGTGCTAGGACGCCAATAGGGTGAACATAGGGCTGCCTGAAGGAGGAGGTTTTGGTTTCGTCTATGTAGCGAACACCGGCGGTAACCTCTAGCTGCTCGGATAAGGCCAGCTGCACCTCAGCAAATGGTGAGAAGGTTTCACCGTCGGTATCACTGACCTTGTAATAGGTCACGAACTCGCTGCCAGCTGGCGCGAGGCTGTTCCAGTTAAGCGCGCCACCTCCGCCGAAGGTTACCCACTGATTAAATTCACGGCGGGTATCTTGATACAGAGCCCCAACCATGAAGTTAACCATGCCGTCGAAGTCGCTTTGCAGACGAATCTCTTCTGACCAGGCTTCCCATGTAGCGTGTTCGGTTGCAAAAATGCCATCGTTGGTATTCGCAAAATCCCCGGGAAGCGCCCAGTTATTCTCATTTTCCTGAATGTTGGTGATCGAGCTCAAGGTGAAGTTATCAAACTCGTAATCGATCTCGGCATTCAAAGACCAGCTTTCGTACTCGTTATAAAGATCGTTGCCTTTGGCGTAGGGAAGCTCCCGCGCTAGGGTGTTGGGCAAACGGTTGTGGGCAATGGTGAAGTTGTCACCACAGGGAACACCCCAAGCACTGGTTGGGCCGTCACAGCTGAAGGGAATGTGGTTGTAGGCCGAATTCAGAACATAAACATCACTGTACTGAGCTGTGAACACTATGCTCAGCTCTTCGGTAGGGTCTGCGCTTACTGTAAGACGGGCCAGTGTTTCTTCTTCGGCGGGTGTTTCGCGGTTGTCCCCAGGCGCTGCCTCAGTGAATGTGTCCGCAAATCCGGTGGCGACATCCATGTAGGTATAGGTACCCGCTGCTGCGTTGTTTTTATACCAGCCGCCATCCATTTGTGAGTCGCGAATGGCGAAGCGAACACCCACCGTATCACTTAGTGGGCCTGAGGCTATACCTTCAATGCGTGTTTGTTCGGTCTCAAATTCATAGCCAGCGTTGAGATTGAACTCCCATTCTTCAGTGGGACGCGCGGTGGTAATTGAAATCACACCGGCTGTCGCGTTTTTCCCAAAAAACAGCGATTGGGGTCCTTTGAGCACCTCGATTTGCGCTAGGTCAAACATACCTTCATTCAATACGCGGCCCTGACCGTAGTATGCGCCGTTCAAAACTACGGCGACCGATTGCTCAATACCGATACTGGTTGCGGCAGAGGCCCCAATGCCGCGCATGGTGATCTGAGCACCTGAGCCATTGGATACTCGTCCCACGTACAGATTAGGCGTCATCTGTTGAATTCGCTCGAGGCTGGTGATGTCGTACTCGGCAATCCGCTTGCTGTCATACGCTGACACCGTCAACGGGGCGTCCTGTAAGCTCTCCTCGCGTTTACGTGCGGTGACGATCACTTCTTCAAGCCCGCCCATGGCTTGCTCTTGGGACCAAGCTGGCATTGCTAGAAATGCGTCCATGGTTACAGCGGCTGCTACCGCTGAGTATAAGGCCTTGTTCTTCATATTGAGTTTCCCCTGCAAATTAATCTTGTAGTTATGCGAAGCGCTTGCTCAGCTTTTACTGCTACTGCCCAGCGAAGAACCCCCGCCGCCATGGTCACTTTACTTTCGTCAAGGTTTCAGCATATGTCCTCGAATAAAAACAATCAACATTGTTTGTAAATAAATTGAGCGTATGCGATATTCAGAGCGTGAGCTGGTTGGCTACTGCTGCTTGCCGCGGAATGGTCGTTGCTCAGATCACGCGGAATGGTCGTTGCTCAGATCACGCGGAATGGTCGTTGCTCAGATTAATGGTCGGGTTAGATGCTGCGCGTCTAGATAGGAAGGGAACGTGTCCGAGATAATCAAGTCAGGGCTCGCTGCATCAGCCGGCGCGACGACACAGCGCGATGACCTTCATTCACGGCGACGTTTGCTAGTTAGTGCAATGACGGCGGGTATGTTGGGAGCAATGTCTGTTGCCAGCGGGTCTACCAAAGCCGCTGAATTGACGCCCGGTAGTACCATCAAATTGATCACTTTGCTGCATCGCAAGCCGGGCATGAGTCGAGAAGCATTTGTGACACGCTATGAGACTCTGCACAGTAGGATTGGAGAAAAATATTTAAAAGGCTATGCCAGCCGGTATTTTCGACGTTATTGCAGATCTGCTGGACCAAAAGATAATGCTGAAAGCGAGCTGCCGGCCGATGTGATAATGGAAATATGGTTTCCCAATGCAGACGCGTTCTCCGCGTGCATGGCATTTTTAATGACGGAAGAAGCACAGGCAGAAATCGTCACCGATGAGGAAAAGATGTTCGATCGTACGCGCATGGTGAGCTTTCTAGTTGACGAGTACGAGTCGGATCTGACTTCCCAATAGGCATCGTAATTGCCCACAAGTTATGGAGACATTGATGAGTAAAGCTGTTGTTCTAGCGCGCCACCCCGAGGGTGAGGTGAGCGTCGACGATTTCGCAGTGCGTGAAGTTCAGACACCTGCGGTTGCCGATGGCTTTTTCAAGACTAGCAATAAGGTGATTTCCCTTGATGCAGGTTTTCGAGCATGGATGACCGCTGGCGCGGGGGACAACTATCTGCAGGGTATGGCTCTCGAGGAGCCCGTGCAAAGCATTGTGTTGGGTGAGGTCATCGAGTCAAAGCACCCCGATTACCCCGTGGGCACCATCGTTAATGCCCGCACTGCGTGGGAGGAGCACAGCGTACTCGATGGCAGCGATCTGTGTGCGCCATTAACACCAGCCGCCGATATTCCGCTGTCAGAATATATGGCGACATTGGGCCCTACGGGTATGACTGCATGGGTCGGCCTCTATGAGATCGGTAAACCCCAGGCAAACGAAACCGTAGTGGTGAGTGCTGCTGGCGGCGCGGTGGGTACGGTTGTGGGACAGCTTGCCAAGGCCGAAGGCTGTCGAACCATCGGTCTCACTAGTAGCGCCGAGAAAGCAAAGTGGCTGGTTGATGAAGTTGGGTTCGATGTGGCGATCTCTCGCGAGTCCGACCCAGACTTGGCCGCTGCACTGCAGCGCGAAGCTCCCCAGGGTATAGATCTGTTTTTTGATAACGTAGGCGGTGCTGTGCTCAATACGGTCATGGGTCACTTAAGCGAGGGTGCTCGGCTGGTTTTATGTGGTGCCATTTCCCAGTACGAGGGTGAGCCGGAGCCGGTGACTCAGTGTTGGGAGTTGATCACTAAGCGAGCGAGGATGGAAGGCTTTATGTTTTCCGACTACGCCGACCAATTCCCAACTATTTTGGCGGACCTAGAGGCGCGGATGCGTGCAGGAACCTTGCGCG
>Ga0181564_10003526_pt1 | contig 13467 bp, 11 predicted proteins | sample 011ome_24_FD_134512 | JGI IMG/M metagenome (GOLD analysis project Ga0181564, IMG submission 134512) | Coastal salt marsh microbial communities from the Groves Creek Marsh, Skidaway Island, Georgia - 011513CT metaG (megahit assembly) | ecosystem: Environmental > Aquatic > Marine > Intertidal...
ATATCTGATCGCATGCTACATGCCATCCACCGTAACAAGAACCATAATATCTTATCTCTATCTTTTGTAATTTATTTTTTAATTTTAAAAATAAAATCTTTAATTTATAGATATATATTTCTAATTTAAATTTCATGAATAAACACATGTTTATCAAATTGATTAATAACTGTTTTATGAATTGCAAGAAAGTTACTGTATATCGAAAAATGTGGGATTGATTCAATTTCATTTATTTTTATAAGTCCATTAATGTCTATGAAATGAATGATAAAATTATTGTTTTTTAGATATCGGAATGTTGAACAAGGAGAACAGCCTGATAATTCCCATGAAGATGTTACTTCGAATTGAATTATTTTTACTATATTATTACTAAGTGAATTTCTTAATCCAAGCAGTGCATAATGTTCAAAACCTTCGATATCAATTTTTAGTAAATCAATACTCGAATTGATATATTTACTTAAAATAGTGTCTAAACAATCTGTTTTGGTTTTTTTACTTGTAAATAAATAATTTACTTTATCTTTTGATATATTAGATACAGTAGCTTGGCTAAGTTTTTGGCCTTCAATATTTAGAAATAGTTCGTCTTTTCTGTAATCTAATGCTACTCTACTTATTTTTATTCTTTTATCTTTATGATACTTTTTCTCAAGTAAATTAACTAAATCTATATTAGGCTCGATGAGAATAATATTCTTCGTTGTTGGAAAACTTTCTATTAAGTAGTCTATCCAATCACCTTTATTTGCTCCAGCATCTACTATTGTGTTTAATTTTAACTTATTTTTCTTTAACCAATAGAATTCTCCATTTATGTTTGGGTTTGCATAACTGTTAAAATAGGATTCAACTAATGACCTGCTTAATCTAACTAAAAGCCTTGCGATTTTGATTTTTAAACTTTTGTAGATTAAGTTTAAAACTAGATTTAATACTATTTTTTTTATTTTAATTGCTATAATTTATTTTATAAGTTTCGAGAATGGAATAAATAAGTCTTGTCTTTCTTTATAAATATTATCCTTTATTGAGTTGTGAACAAAAAGAACATCTGCTTGAAGAATTTGACCATAATGGAAATGTTTCTGATAAAAATTAAAAATGTAAAACCCATGGTTTTCTAGAAAATACATTAACTCAGTTCCATAAGATTGTTCTTCGTAGGTTCTTTCAAACATGACCTCGCAAAGTATGCATTTAATTCGTTGCTCCTCCAAAAGTTTTTTTGCACCTTTTAAAGCATTAAGTTCACCACCTTGTAGGTCTAGTTTAAGTATATCTATTGAATTGCTAGGAAATAAAGTATCTAGCCTTTTGGTTTTTATATTAACCGTTTTTATTGGTTTTAATAAATCATGATACGGATGATCTTTGTTTGACTTTGATTGAAACAAAGAGTTAGTACCCTCGCTTTGATTTATGTGTAAGAGATTTTCTCCATCTTGATTTGATAGGGCAAATGGGTATGCGTGTATTTTTGTCGAATTCTTGCATTGGTTTTTAAGTAAATTATAAAATTTTGGATAAGGTTCAAATGAGCGTATTATCGAATGTGGAAGTAATTTCGAAAATTCCATCGAGATGTCTCCAATAGATGCACCTGCATCTACAATTAAAACACTATTATAATCATAAAAGAATTTCGTTATTATATGATATGGATTATCAGAATCTGACAATTTCTTCTTTGATATTAAATCATAATTAAAAACATCTAAAAAGCTTTTCAAAAGTTTTTTTATTTCTCTTATCACTTTTTTAAATTTAGGTTATCTATTATAAATTGGATTACTTTTACAATCAACAGGATTTAGAAACCTGAAATTGATTTATTGAAAAGACTTTTGTATCACGATACAAAACTAATCTAGGTACTTCCCCGTACCATGAAACCCATGTGCCAAATGAGCTAGGTGGGCCTAAGTTGTAATCGCACATAGATAGTATGTTTATATCCTCCATAATTTCTTCACCTTTACTTAGGTGTATAAATTGATCTTTAGCTAGTGAAGATGGTAGTTTTTCATCGGAACAAATAATAATTCCCACTTTATTTTTGCTTGTTTGCTCCAAAATTTTCTTTGTTTCTTTTGCCCACTTTATGTATGCGTCCCATGGGTAATAGTAGATTCCGTTTAAATAATTTACGTAGTCTCCTCTTCGAGCATGTATGCCAATTATACAACCATATTTAGATCTCAAGTAATTAATAATATTTGCGGAAGATTCTAAAATCCTTTTTGTCGGAGTAAGGAAATTTCGAATCTCTGTTTTATGTTTCTCTAACAATTCACTGCAATTAATATCCCAATTTCTAATAAGATTAATTTTCTTATGGTGTATCTGACTATTGATATCTGATACTTCTATTATATTACTATCATTACTTCTGACCTGATTAATAAACCACGATAGTCTCACAATCCACTTATCGCTTAGAAGAATCTTTCTTGCGAATTCCTTACAAGAATTTAGCAAGAAAATATTATTAATTAAATTTTCTTCTTGTTGAAAAATGCCATATTTGTGTCTTGGATCCCTTTCAAACATATAAGAGTATTTGCAAAAGCTTAAATTTATTAAGTTATAGTTATTTTCAATACACCAAGCTAATGCATTGATATGAGTATGAACTCGGTTTGCTAGCCTACCATAATCACAATAAACAATTAACAAGTTTCGAAATACTAGCATTTTATATGGCAGAGTTTATACTAATCGAGTTCTTTAATTGAATAAGACCTGTTACTACAGCTAGTGATATTACCACATTTAATTCGTGGTATACCCTAGCTTCCATTATATTTGCATACAACAGTGCGGGTATTAGGTAAATTGGCACAAGCAACAAAAGCCTTTTGCAAAATGCGGGTATATGTTTGCGCAAAAATGGGATAGCTACCCATACGCATCCAAATAGGGTTAAAAAGCACCTAGGATTACCAAAAAAACTTTCATTATTAAGGTAGGGCCAACTTGGAAGTCCAGCAAGCATGTTCCAAAAAAATTGTTTTATTGAGTAGGTAGCCTCGTAGGATTGCCCCGGTGAATCTTTGACAAGCGTATTAATAAAAAAAACAAGAAAAAGCCAAAGAGTTGTTTGTGCCAATAAATGTCGGATTGTATATCTATTTTTCTTAAAGTTATTTTTTAAATTAAAATCACAGAATAATAGAGCTATGCTAATTGTAATAAAGCAGGTTGATTCTCTGTTAAGAGTAGCAACTATAAAAATAATGTAAAATAAAATGTATTTTCTGTCTATAAAAAGATATAAGCAAGCAGAATAAAAGAACAATGCCGGTATATCATATGTATGATAAATCGAGTTTATAAACATGTAATTCCAGGAAACTGGAATAAGTAAAAGTAAGGACCAGAAATGGCCAATATAAGTATCAGTTAATTTTTCTAAAATTTTCTTGAAATAGTACAATAATCCAAAAATTGAAAGTACAGTGATACATTTTAATGATTGATCAAATGATAATGGGGTTACTCGGGTTAAAATATCTGCACTAATCGGAACAAGAAATCTTTTTTGAAACACCTTGTCCGCTTCAAAATTCGCAATTTTATAGGCATATGCAGGTGGATAAAATTCGTTAGTGAATAAAAAGTAATACTTTGTGAAAGTTAGTGACGCCAAGGCGAAGATGGTTATCCAAGTTAATGGAGATGAGTTAACCTTGCGAACCAGTGATGAAGAAATATTTAACAAAATCTACTATAAATAAATCAAACCTCAATTGTAATAAAATAATGAATAATGCCTGTGTTTATTTTATTATTAAAATATTAATGATAAAATTAACTTTTTTCAATTTTCTGATAATCCCCTCTGCTAAAATATTTCTCTAACCATAAATATGCTATAATAAAAAAGTAGCGGGATCCCATTTCTCGAAGTTTCAATTTTGCTACTCCCTTGGTTCGATTTTTCCATGTAATAGGAGTAATTTTCCAATTATATCCACGAATGATTGCTTTCAATGGTATTTCTACTGTTAGGTTGAAGTGAGGTGAAATAAGTGGTCTACAACCTTCAATAACTTCCCTTCGATACATTTTGAAGGCGTTTGTGATGTCATTACATCTAATTCTAAAAGCAAACCGAATTGCTGTATTAACCAAGCGGTTTAGTATAAGTTTAAATTTTGGATAATCTATAACCATACTGCCCTTCATGAACCTACTTCCAAACACACAATCATTTCCTTGTTGGAGGATGTGCCAATAAGTTACAAGATCATTAGGCGAATCGGAACTATCTGCCATCATAATTGCAACTGCATCTCCATTAAACTTTTCTAAGCCTAACCGGACTGCTCGACCGAATCCGTTCTCTTTTGTATTAGTAAAACACAAAATAGATTTATCTTTTTGTGAGAAATCTTTCATTATTTCTCTTGTATTGTCTGTACTTCCGTCGTCAATTACTATAATTTCATATTTTATTGTTTCTTGTCTTAACTTCTCTCTTATTTTATTAATACATATTGGGAGGTTTTCTGACTCATTTCTTGCCGGAATAATGACTGATAATACTTTCAAAATAATCAATTAATAGTTTTACTTTTTCGATATAAGTTCTACATTTAGCCAATTTTTAAATACGCAGAATGTTAGGGTTTCTAGTGATATCGATATAAGAGTTGCTCCGGGAATAACTAGTTTTAATGTTTTACTATAGTCTAGTGATCCGAATGAATAAGTTTTCCATTGGATGAAGACCATTACCCACATCATTAAACCAGCAAAAAATAAGCAAAAGCTTAGCCAGAATCCGGATCGAGATATAATATCTTGTATCTTTGATTTCAATGATAGTGTATTCAATTCAAGTTTTTTAGAAATATCCAATGATAAAATGTGTATGAGAAAGGCTTGATATCCGCTAATTATAAAAAGAGATGAGCCAAGCATAGTATGAGCACCCAATGATATGCCGTTCCATGACGCACCAAAATAACCCAATGCACTTCCAGTTAAACCTAGAAAGATCATTAGTGTTCCTGGTAACAGAAATAATTTTGAAGGGGCACATATAAGAAAAAAACATAGCGTTTTCCAACCATCCCTTATGGTTCTAAGATGTGGTGGATGCTGAATTCTGCCATCTTTGTGCAAAGTTATTGGTAATTCTGCTGTCTTTGCCCCGAGATTAGCTGACTTTATTATCATTTCTGTTGCAAATTCCATACCTTGGCAACGCATTTTCAACTTTTTATATAAATCTATTTTAAAAGCTCTTAAGCCGCAATACACATCATTTACGGGGGAATTGAACCACCTTCTTACAAGAAAAGTGAAAAGTGGATTACCAAAGTATCTGTGAGTAAAAGGCATAGCATTTTTTTCAATAAAGCCACCGCCTTTGGGCAGTCTGCAGCCTTGTACAAGATCATAACCCTCCTTTAACTTACGATAAAATTTGGGTATTTCAAGAAAGTCATAGCTATCGTCCGCATCTGCCATTAGAATGTATGGTGCCTTGGCTTGGGAAATCCCACCCATCAATGCAGCTCCATACCCTTTCTGAGTGACTGAAATAATCTTAACACCATGTGATTTAGCGATCTCAATTGATTGATCTTTACTACCATTATCTGCTACAATTACTTCTAAAGAAAAGTTTTCATTTCGTTTTACTTTTTCTATTTTAGCCAGACAAACTCCCAGAGTGTCCTCTTCATTTAGGCATGGAATTACAATAGTAATATCTGGGTCAAGTGCTTCGGGTGAATTTTTTTCAGGCATTAACTTTTACTGTTCAATTGTATTTTTATTGTGGTAGGGTCAAATTTAGAAATTTTTGAGTTGTTCGGAAATTTACCTTTTAGATTATTCACAAAATCGATGTCATTCGCTAAAGATTTATCCATAAGACAGTAGATGATAAGGGGTTTAGAGGACTGAAGTCTGTGATATTTATTCAAATTATCTTTGGCAAAATGAACAGAAAGACTACGCATTTGTGTTCTTAAACAATGATCTGCCTGATCCCCAGAACAAAGAAAGAAACAAAGATCTAACGAAGAATTCGTGTCTTCGGAAATTAATTGCAATGAATTTGAGAATTTGCTGGGTCCAAATCTTTGCTGCTGCTCGTATGTGGAAATTGGAACTTGATCGAAAACATCAGTAATTAATGACGAGTATATTTTGACATTGTAGATAAGGGGCAATGCAACAAAGCCCCCCAAAATCAAGAATTTCAGAAATCTTTTAAAAAGATTTGGGTTAGATGTCTTTTCAGAACGGCTTAAATATATTAATGAAATTAATATGAAGATAACACCAAACTCCTTAGTGTAAGAATGATATATCAGGTAGTTATATTTGTGGTGGAAAGAAACAACTGCTAATCCAAGAAAAGGGATGGTCGCGAGGGACAATGACAAAAAGAAGCCGGTTAAACCTACACTTCTTCTCGAAGTTATGATCATGGTAAAGATCACAAAAGTGAAAGGGATTGAAAAGATACAACATGCCAAGATTCGTGGGTTTATGCCAGAAGACTCCATTAATTCTGTATATGATTCAAATTGAAGAAGGAAGTCTCTAAATTTATTAGAAAACATCTGAGTTGGTGACGCATAACCAACTGAAGCAACTAAGGATGCAGCAAGCACAGATCCCCGGGTACTTTCTTCAAAAAAGTGCCCCCACAATTCATGTTGAGCATTAAAATCTTGCCTTGAATACAGTTCATCTGAAGAGATTCCTGACATTCTTTCATTAAATTTGCTTATCCAAAGATAGGGGAGAATGAAAAGAAGTCCCGAGATGAATACTTTGCTAAATATTCTAGTTATTTTTTTTCCCTTAAATGAGATAAGGATAAGAAAAGGGAGACTCGCTACTGCAGTCAAAGTGAGCAGACTTGATAGCTTAAAAAAAGCATGGCATCCCAAAAATAAAAAAAAAACAGGAAAACAGATTTGTGTTATTTTTGAAACATTCTGGTTCTTCCATTGGTTAGCAAATTGAATCGCACCTATTAATAGCCATGGAAAGGTAGCCCAAGCAACAACCGATCCCGTTGAAAGTTTAAGTGAGTTAACGGTAGCAATTAATGCCAATAACAATGCCAAAAACCTAATTAATGGAGATGGTAGACTCAAAAGTCTAGCAATCCTTAACCATCCGAGCCCAGAGACCAGACCGAAAAGGAAAAGTATGATTTGAATCGATGCACCTAGGCTGAATCCCAGAAGCAAACCTGGAAGGCTAATCCAAGAGCCTCCGGGTGGACGTAAAATCCAAATCGATTGATCTTTTGATAAATCCTCAGGATCTGGAGAGGTTAATAAGTTGGGTAGTCTGGTCTCACCATGTATCCATTGCTTAGATGAGAATACTTGTTGCCCCATATCCTCGCCTACGGAGCATGGGTATTGAATGAGCAGTACTCTTAAAATGATAGCCGAGAAAAGAAATAGTTTCCAACTAGGCCAAAATTCAAACAGTAAGTATTTCAAATGCTTTTTTGAAAAATTGTTTAGCCATGGAGAGAGAAATTTGAATGAGAGCCAGCTTAATGTTAGCAAGACAAAGATCGCAAAAAACTTCTGATGAGAATATATGCCAAGCCACTCAGGTTGCTTGCTTCTAAGTAAAGAAAGCTCTAAAGCCTCCCAAAAAAATATAAAACCAGGTAATTGGCAAAATATGAATCTGATGCTTGTAATTGTGTCTAGGTTGTTAAATTAAGCCAGTCAGGATTGTTTTCAGCATAATCTGCAATCTCCTCCAGTATTTGTTCAATGTTTGTTTTAATTCCCCAATTCCAAGCATTTTTTGCAACCGATGAATCCATCACGATCCATGGTGCATCCATTGGACGATCCTCTTGCGATGAAATAACTTCGTTCGTGCCAAACCTGTCTGCACACCAACTACTCAATTCTTTGAGGGAGAGAGAATTCTGAATTCCTCCTCCCAGATTTATTATTTTTGGAGCCTCCCAATCAGGCTCTTTTATTTGTTTTATCAACAACGGAACAAGATCCCTCGGATGTAATGCATCGCGCACCTGATAACCTGTTCCTCCAAATCCAATATATTTCAGTGGATTTTTTTCTTTAAAAGAATGAATCCAATAAGAGAAAATTCCTTGGTCTGCTTTACCAAACTGTCCGGCACCCGCGAGTACACCACAGCGGTTGATCCAAAATGGAAAATCAAATAAGTGGGCGTACTCCAAAATTAAATGTTCAGAAGCTAATTTTGAAGCACCATATAGGGAGCGCGGGGCAGTGGTCGGGAAATCTTCTGAAATTCCTGAACTAGAAGCACCCTTAACATTAAATTCTTTAAGATCAAATCGATTATTAGATGATTGCACGGGTAATGTCGCAAGCCCTAATGCGGAGTAAACGCGACTGGTGCTTAGTAATATAAGCCCTGCCTTATTGCTCTTACAATACTCCAGGAGGTTGATTGTCCCCCAAAGATTATGTTCCATCAATTGCCTGCTAGTGGACTGCCCATCCAAACCCGCAAGCACGGACGGATTGGCAGCACAATCAATGATCCAGTCTACTTTGGGAAGGGTATCAATATCTGATTGAGAACGAATATCACCTCTAATGAGATTAACTCCAAGGTTGCTTAATAAGGACGCATTTAGTTCAGATCCTTTTCTTGAAAGATTATCCGTGCCGAAAATTTTTAAATTGGTTTGATTCTGCAAAAGTGACTTGGCAATTGAAGAGCCTACAAAGCCGCAAATGCCTGTAATGAGAATTTTCATTTAATATGAAAGATCCAAGGCTTTGAGTTTGTACAACCTCCAATTGGAAAGCCCAATAGGAGCCGGAACTTCAGTCAAATCGCCTAAATACTGCTCTAGCGTTTTGCATCCATAACCAGTTGGAGATGTTGCAAGAAACTTTGCACTTTTGGGAATGTAACTGAGATCAAATTTGATTTTATCAGGTTGATTCATACCTACCCAAATGGGTACCTCAATGCTAGTCAAATTTACACCCGAGTAGAGCAGGTGTGAAATTGGGTACCAACCAAAATAAACATCGTCATTACCTGAACTTAGATAATCAAAGGATTGTTTATGGGGAGCATTATCTGTTGAAGTAGGAAGAGCTTTAGCGGTACGTAATGAAGGTAGTAATATCAAACAAGATAACGAAAAGATTACAATTTTGGAAAGTTCTTTCGATAAGCTGGTTTGAATTAAATGAACAATCAAAAGTAAGAATCCTAAAACGGAAAAAGCGTTAGTAAAAATTAAGGCATTTTCAACAGCCCCAAAGCGAGCCAAATGTGCAATGCAACTTGGCAAAGTGAGAACTGCAATCAGAGGTACACATCTGAATATAAATTTGAGATGAGTATTAACATGTAGAGAAAGTAATATTAGAGCTAGATTTGAGGCAACTAAGTACCAGTAATCTGCAAGATACATAACAAAGAAACGAAATAATAGAGGAATTCCTTCGGTATAAGAATGTCTTTTATAAAGGGCATTTGTGCCGTCAAATAGATCGTTTCGGTAGCTCCACATACTTCCTGATGGAAATTGAATGATGTAATAATAAACATCATTGAATCCATAACATAGAAAAATAAAGGCAGATATACCAATAAATGTTAATGATAGGAGCAATAAGAATTTTAAAGACTCTTTAATTCTTCGGTTGAGAAATAAATAGATAAATGGAAAAAATAATGCGGGTAGGGTGGGTAATTTAGACCAAACTGCTAAGGAGAGCGAAAGGGATGTTAATAATACAAATTTGGTTGATTTATCTGAAACATAGCGTTGAAAGAAACAAAGTCCAATTAAGATGAATGACAAAGCGGGAGTGTCTGCATGAATTTTGAGAACCCCGGAGGTTGTCTTTTCTAATTGCAGGCAAAATAACACTAAAAAAGCAGAAATTAATGGAAGTGAAATCGCGTCTAAAATAGAATTCTCCCGATCTAGGTACAAATTTCTTGTAAGAAAATAAAACGGAATCATTAAACCGAGAAGATTCGTGAGATATGCAATGGTTATAGCCGAGGTAGGATGGGTTACTAAACCAGATAGCGAATAGAACAATGCCATGCCAAAGCCATACATTGTGACCATTGGACCATTTTGCGTTTCATAGAGATCAAACCCTTTGACCAAAGCTAGACTTGGGTAGAGCCCTCGCCCCGTCCATTCTTGAAAATGCGTATTTATCCCAAATTTCCAAAGACAATATAGACTAATCGAAAAAACAGATATCGAAAGTATTAATAAACAGAATATTAAATAATTAGGTTTCAGAACTATTGAGCGTTTTTTTTCCTTGGATGATCAAAATGCCACCCATGTTTTTCACTAATGGTATTCGGTTAAGTAAGTTATCTGAAAATGCAATGAGCTTTTTAGCGTTTTCATAGCCAAGCAAATTGTAAAGATGGGGAGGAAAGAAAACGCTGGATTTAATTTTTACATCAAGATAAACCTTATTTGCCCAAATCGTAAGTTCAGATTTTGAAATTAGTGGGTGGTTTCCGGCTTCCTCGACCCACAACCGCGAGATACACATGATAAAATCGAATATTGGCCTAAGTATGGTTTTATTATTTTCATGCCCAAAATAGATGCCTCCGTTCTTTAAAACTTTACTCATCTGCTGAAGCATTTTTTGAGGAGTTGGCACATGGTGTAGTACTCCAAAGGCTAAAACCGCATCAAAAGAATTTTGCCTGAAAGGTAAATTTTCAGAATCTCCAACTACATAATCGACATGGTCTTTTATTCCTAATTTTTCACTTTTACGCTTCGCTCTTAAAACCATTTGCTCGGAGATATCCAAACCGATTACTTTTACACCATTTTGGGCAAAAGGGAGTGAGGCTCTCCCGCTTCCACAACCTAAATCTAATAATAAATCATCTTTTCCAAGCTTTGGTAACCATTCCTTCAGACAGTTCCAATCATTTGCTTTCCAAAATGGTGTATTTTCCATATTTTCATCGTAGATATGTGTATCGGCATCAAAAAAATCTATTTGTAATTTTTTATCTTTTGAAAAGTCGCAATCTGTAGGTGTGACTCCTTCTACGAAATTAATTTGCCACTTTTCTCTAAAAGAATCTCTTCTAGATTTGTCTGCCAAGTGTGGAGGCAGGAAATTGGCGATACCATCGTAAATTGGATACCAGAGGTTGCATAGCTTACATCTAATTATACCCTCAGAAATAGAATTTTCAGAATTATTTTCATACACTTCAATATGAAAATTATTGGAGCATTTATCACATGCAAATAAATCTAATATCTCTTTATTCATAATTCTATTTTAAAAATCAGTATTTCGAACTTCATTCGTATTCGTAACAATCGAATCAGGGGGAACATCTTTTGTGATAATTGCACCTGCCCCAACAATTGCATTTTCTCCAACAGTAACATTTGGAAGGATGGTTGCATTTGCTCCTATCGAGCATCCTCTTTTCAATATGATGGGGGCAAACTTAGTTGGAGTTTTTTTGCTTCGTGGGTATTTGTCGTTGGTGAAGGTTGCGTTGGGACCAATAAATACATCGTCTTCTATTCGCATTGCATCCCAAAGATATACTCCGCATTTGATGGTCACATTATCGCCAATGATTACATCGTTTTCGATGAAAGTATGATCACAGATGTTGCAATTTGTTCCTATTACTGCTCGAGGCAAAATATGAGCGAATGCCCAGATTCGTGTATCCTTTCCAATGTTTTCAGATTCTACGACTGCAAGTTCGTGCTGAAAATAGTTCTTACTCATCTTGCTTGTTTTTCTGTAAGAACTTTTTTTCCTTGATGATAAAGCCGGGTCTCGCTTTTACTTCATCAAATATTCGCCAGACATACTCAGCGATGATGCCCAAACTTAGTAGGATTAATCCGCTGAAAAAAGTAAATGTAATTACGAGTAAGGTCCAACCTGGAATCTCTATGATGCCAGTTATTCTAGCCGTTATGTAATAAGCAATAAGCAAGATGGTTAGAATAAATGATGAAATGCCCAGGCTGGAGATAAATTTGATTGGAAAAGAAGAGGAGGAAAAAAAGGTGTCCATTGCCAAGCGCATCTTTTTTCTTAAAGTCCATCGGCTCTTGGAATTGTTACCCACCGGTCTATTAGAGGGAAGATAAACAGGATCAAAACCCAATCTTAGAACCTCAATAATAGTAGAAGTATTCTTTGGGTGTATATATTTATTAAAAATTTCGATAATCTCTCTGTCTGCTAGAAAGATATCTGCACCACCCTTGGGGAACTTTACCTCAGATAACCTATTCATTAATGAATAGTACAGGTTGGAAAAGGTTTTGGAGATTATCGAGTCATCCCGATTATCGCGATAGGGGATTACTATCTTTTTTCCTTTTTCCCAAATTCGGTACATCTCTACAACAGTGTCTAAGGGTACCTGAAAGTCATCGGGTAAAGCTACCGCACAATTTCCCCGCACCTTGGAGAAACCGGCAAAAATTGAGTAATGACTGGTGAAATTGCGACTTAATTGAAAAGCCCGCACATTCTCGTACTTATTTTCTAATTCTAGTGCAACTGTATGAGATTCGTCATTTGAAGCATCATCCATAATAATGCACTCAAATTCGATGTTCTCTTTAAGCATTCTTTTTTTGAGGGCATCAAAAATCTTTTCGATTCGTTTTTCGCTTTGGTAAGAAAGTAAAATTATACTGAGCATAAGCTAATTAAATCATAGAGAGTGATAATGCGTCTAGCACTCTTTCATGCTCATCAAAACCTATCCACATTGGTAGGCGGATAATCCGTTCGCTAATATCTTCTGTTACATCCAGAGTGCATTGTGTTCGTCCATGCTTTATACCTGCTGGCGATGAGTGAAGCGGCTGATAATGAAAAACGGCATTTACACCAAACTTTCTTAATTTTTTTAAAATTTCATCTCTTTCATATCTTTTATTTAAGAGTAGGTAATAGATATGCCCATTGTGTTGACACTCTTTAGGAATGATTGGTCGCCTGACTTTTTCGGTATTTTCTAAATCTTGGAAAATCTCATGATATTTATTCCAAATATTCAATCTTTTTTGAGTAATCTCTTCAGCACATTCCAATTGTGCGGCCAGAAAAGCAGCTGTTAGTTCCCCGGGTAAGTAACTTGAGCCAATATCTACCCAACGATACTTATCTACCTGTCCTCTAAAAAACTGAGAACGATTGGTACCTTTTTCCCGTATGATTTCAGCCCTCTCAACATACCTCACATCATTTATGAGAAGAGCACCCCCTTCTCCACAATGTATGTTTTTGGTTTCGTGAAAACTTAAACAACCAAATGTCCCGATGCTTCCAAGTGGCGTGCCGTTGTATTTTGCCATTATGCCTTGGGCAGCATCTTCAATAACGGCAAGATTGTGCTTGTTGGCGATCTTCAGAATGGTGTTCATCTCGCAAGCAACTCCAGCATAGTGTA
>Ga0181564_10003530_pt1 | contig 13462 bp, 8 predicted proteins | sample 011ome_24_FD_134512 | JGI IMG/M metagenome (GOLD analysis project Ga0181564, IMG submission 134512) | Coastal salt marsh microbial communities from the Groves Creek Marsh, Skidaway Island, Georgia - 011513CT metaG (megahit assembly) | ecosystem: Environmental > Aquatic > Marine > Intertidal zone...
CACGCTGCTCCACCACATGACCGAGCGCGAGCGGCCGCAGGGCCTCATCACCGTCTCCAACCACAGCTCGACGTTCGACGACCCCGGCGTGCTGTCGTACCTCATCCCGTGGTGGTACTTCGCCACCGAGCCCAGGCACGAGGGCGTGCGGTGGACCATGTGCACCAAGGAGATCTGCGCGGCGTCGCCCGCGGTGCACAAGTTCTTCACCGCGGGCAAGACCGTTCCGGTCAACCGCGGCGGCGGACTCAACCAGCGCTCGTTGCTCGTGATGAGCGACCGGCTCGCGCGAGGGGACTGGCTCCACCTGTTCCCGGAGGGGCGGGTGAACAAAAACGCCAACGAGCTGGGCCGCCTGAAGTGGGGCCTCGGGAAGATGGTCTGCGACGTCGTCGCGTCGGGCGGCCCGCGGCCGACGGTCCTGCCGTTCTGGCACTCGGGGATGGAGCGCGTGAAGAAATACGGGCGATGGGGCTTTTGTCCCTTCAACCGCGTGCACGTCACCGTGGGCGAGCCCGTCGACCTCGCCGACCTCGCCGAGCGGTGCGGGCGGTGCGACACCGAGCGAAAAAAAGAATTGCTGTACGCCGCCATCGCGGCGCGCGTCGAGGCGGCGATGCGCGAGACGCGAGAAAAGAACCTGGCGGAGAGGGACGGGGCGCGGTGACGTTGTACGTATGAGGGGTGACCGTGTTACGTTGGGAGCGAGCGTACGGTGACGCGCGTCGATGGGTTTTTTTGTGTCACCGCCAAACAAACACACTTCATCTCACGACGCTTTGCTTCGCTCCGACTGCGCGACGAGCGCTCGTCTTTTCGCGCGCACGGCGTCGAGTTTCGCCGCCGCGGCGGGGTCGTTTCCGTTCCAACTCTCAAACCACGAAGGTTTCGCTTCTCTCTCCAGCTTCCGCAGCTTCCGAAGTGTGTCCGCGTCGCGCAGAGACGCGCGCCACGCGGCGTCGCCCGCGAGCCCCCCGAACGCGGCGTCGCGCGAATCCTCCATCGCGGCGAGCGCGTTTTTCCGCGCCTCCGCCAGCGCGCGCTCCAGCGCCTCCGCGAGAAACGGCGAGCGCGCGGAGACTTGGTCGCGGAACGCGTCAGACACCTGGTACAGGTGCGAGACGCCCAGCGTCGGGCCGAGCGTCCACAGGCCGCCCATCGCGGCAGCTCGCCCGAGCACGCCGCCCACGCCGTACGCCACACCGAGGGAAAAGCCTCCGGCGCCGGGGAGGCCGAACTTGATCGCCTCCGCCATCTCGTCCATCGCCCTCCGCGAAGCCGCCTCGGAAGACGCGCCCGAGATGTCACGCACCGTGTCCCGCAGCTCGCGCTCGACCTTCTGCCAGTCGACCGCGACGTAGCCCTTGTACTGAAGGCCCTGCAGCGCGACGAAGCCGGCGCCGGCGAGCGCGAGGCCGGCGGTGCCCGCGACGCGCAGGGCCACGCCGGCGCAGTACCCCGCGACCGCGCCGAAGCCGACCTGCGTGCCGAACGGCCCCGCGTTGGCCAGGATCTCGGACGTGTCGGGGAGCACCCCGAGCTGGAGGGCGAGGTCGGGGGGGGCAGCGCCGTCCCTCGCGCGTCTTCGCGCCGCGTCGGGCGCCATCGCGTCGCGCAGCCCCGGCGAACGCACGCCGCGCGCGTGTCGAACTCACGACGAGGCGTCTCTTCCGAGACGATCGTCTCTCACCGCAAAAAATAAACGGGCCAAAAAGCGAGCGTTTCATGGTGTAGTACTACAGCCAATTTGAGCTCAGTTCGCCGCGGGCGATTTTGCAAAAAAATGAGGCTGTAGAGGTGTAGGTCGCCGCTCGACCCGGAGGAGGACGCGATGAAGCGTTCGTTGCTCGCGGAAGTGGAGAGATGGGGCGGAGGTTCGAACACCGCGGTGGTCTCATGATGGGTGTCGGGGTAGTCTATCGCGTTTGGAAGTCGCGTTTGGCGTTTTCTTTTTTCAGTCAACGGAGCGCCGTCGCGCGTCGAAAAAAAAAGTCTCTCGCGCGCGAGGGACATCGCGGTGTCCTTTCGTCTCTCACTGCGCGCTCGTCTGTCTCGCACCGTTTTCCAAATGACGCTCGGGGAACGTCACGATACGGCGTGTCTGACGGGGGACTACTCTGGGAGTTTAGCGCCCCCAGCCGTTGCCTTTCTTCCCGTTGCCGTTCTTGCTCGAATAGCCACCGTATTTCTTGCTCGAATAGCCACCGTATTTCTTGCTTTTCGAGCCCCAGCCTTTGCTCTTGGAGGTCTTGGACTTGCCGAACTTGCCGCCGGTCTTGCCGGTCTTGCCGCTGCCAGCGCCCTTGCTCTTGCCATTCTTGCCGCTGCCAGCGCCCTTGCTCTTGCCGGTCTTGCCGCCGCCCTTGCTCCCGCCGTTCCCCTTCTTGAGGAGCACGCGGCGAGCGCCGGTGAGGTCGTTGACGCCGTCGAGGCTGGCTTCTTGGAGAGAGCGCGTGGCTCCTCCGTCGAGGTCGTGGAGGAGGCGGGCGTCGCTCGCCGCGGCGGAGCACGCGCTGAAGATGACGACGAGGAAGGCGAGTAAGACCCCGCGAGGGGAGAAGACGTTGGAGATCATGGTGAAAGGTGGGAGGTGGAGATGGGGTGTGGTGTGCCTCGGTAGAGGTGCAGTTGAAAGTGAGGACTCCTGTGAAACGCTCGTGAAACACGGCGTGTGCCACGCCGCGTCCGAGACCGTTAGGCGTGTGCCGCTCCATGTTCCAGGCGGCGACCAAGAAGTCGCCCGCTGATAGCCAATGACGTCCCGTGTTGGCGCGAACCTCTCGGGGGCATCGTCTAGGACCAAGGAGGGACTTCTCGGGGCGACCGAAACGAACAAGAAAACAAGAAAACGACCGAGGAAAAGGAAACCGGACTGCGCTTTTTCTGCGTCCTTCGTCGGCGGTCTTCAGATCGGCGCGCACGATGCGTCGCGACGACCGGCGCGACGACCGGCGCGACCGCGACCGGTCGCGCGACCGTCGCGGCCGCGACGACAGACGCGGCTGGGACCGCGGGGCGGACTACCACCGCCGGGACGACCGCGACGACCGGCGCCATCACGACAGGGACCTACGACCTTTCCGTGTGAAATATGCACAACACAACACCACTTTCACGACTCGGCGCGTCGTCGCCTCCACGCGTTGCTCAGCCTGGCGTCCGGCCCGTCGAGCCACGTGTGCACCCAGTGGTGCACTGCGAACGCGCCGCGCCGCACCATCGTCTCGCGCGGCGGGTTCACGAACCCCTCGCGCGACAGCTCGCAGCAGACGCGCCGCGCGTCGGGAACCTCGCCGGGCGCGCCGACGCGGATCCGCGACGACAAAAGCTCCTCGTCTTCGTTTTCCGAATCCACGGATTGCCGCACACTCGATCCATCCCCGGTATCATCCGGTATCCGCAGCGCGCGCGCGGGGCACGCGCGCGCCGCGACTTCACGCTCCACGATAAGGAGACCCATATCGAGGCAAATCTCGCGCGCGCGCGCGAACTGGCTCTTGTCCATCGCCGGGAAGAACACGTCGGGAGGATCGGCGACGCCGCATCCGCCGTCGCGCGCGTCGAATCCCGCGCGTTCCAACGCCGCCGTCAACGCTTGCGGCCCCGTGATCGTTGGTGGGTTCCATTTCGTGACTCGCGTGGCGTGTGCGCGAATCGCCACTTCATCCAGCACAGTTTCCCAAAACTTCAAACCCGGCGCGCTGGCCATCACCGCGTTGCAGGCGCGTCGCGTCGTCGCGCCGCGCGCGAGCACGACGGCGTGCGCGTGCGGCTCCTGGCCGACGAAACACGACGCGCGCGCGCGCCACCGCGCGCGTTCGTTTTCGTTTTTTTCGTTTCCGTCGGACCCTGAACCGGACCCTAAACCGTGATACAGAAGCGGCTCTATCGACCGAAGCGCCTCTACGTCCACATCCACGTACACGCCGCCGATCTCGAACAGGACCATGTACCGGAACACGTCCGCGCGGTTCACGGCGCTCGGGAACGCGTCGTACGCTTCGATTCGTCCCGGGAAGCGACGGCGTACAAAGTCGCGCATCGTGGCGTCCGTCCAGCGCGCGACGCGCCACGTGGGATGGTGCGCGCGCCACGTCTCCAGGTACGTCTGCGCGAACGCGGGCAGCGCCTGCGTGGCCCACGAGACGTGCAGGACCCGGGGGACGGCCTCGGCGGCGAGGGATCCGGCGGGGGGAAACGCGCTCGGGTACCCCGGGATCTCCTCGTGCAGAAAATCGATCACCTGCTGCGCGGTGGTCGCCTCCGTGAACGAACGCACGGGCTCGACGTGGCCGGCGTGCTCCACGCCGGCCATGTCGCCGGGCCGGGCATCCGCGCGCGTCTCCGACGCGCGCGCCGCGCGCATCGCGTGCGCGTCGCCGTCCACGTCCAGCAGCCGCGGGGCGACCGGGAGGCCGGAGACGGTGCCCACCACCCCGAGCGGCCGCGAGTAGACGCGCGCGACGAGCGCGAATAGCGTCGCGGCGACGACGCCCGCGCGCATCGCGCGACCTCGCGCGTTCAACACGCGCATCGCATCGCCTCGCAACGACACGGGCGCGTGAGGACGTCTGGTGTGGTTCCGCGAGGCGTGGGGAAACGAACTCATTTGGTTGGCAGTTCCGAGGACAAAAAAGGCCCCGGGCGACGCGACCATTTCGCCGGGTTTCCTCTCGCGCTCCCCCCGCCTCCCCCTTGTGATCAGTCCGCCCCGCGCGGCCGCCCGCGTCGCGATGTCGCATACGTTCCAGCACCGCCTGAACGCGTTGCTGACGTTCGCCGTGACCACGCTCGCGGTGCTGTGCCTGCTGGCGAGCATCACGGACGAGTTCCACCGCTCGGATCCGGTGGCGGACGTGCGGGTTTTGGAGATCGAGCGCTTCGCGAGCGTGGGCCGCAACGACGAGGCGTACCTGGTGTTCAGCGTCGACGCGGACCTGCGGTCGTGCTTCTCGTGGAACACCAAGCAGCTGTTCGTCAGCGTGCAGGCTGAGTACGAGTTCGACCATCCGCGTAAGGGCCGGCTCACGAACGTCGTCAGCATCTGGGACCGCGTCGTGGAGTCGAAGAAAAACGCCGTGCTGAGTGTTCCGCGCGCGAGGAACAAGTACAAGCTCAAGGACCGCGGCCACCACCTGCGCGGCGCGCACGTGAACGTCACGATGCAGTGGAACATTATGCCTATCGCCGGGCGCGTGCGCGCGGAGAAGCGGGTGTTCCCGGGCGTCACGTTCCCGGACGAGTACCGCGAACCGAACGACGAGCGAAATGAACGACGCCGCGCCCAATCAGCCGCGCCGCGCGAAGCGCCGACGACGCCGCGACGAGAAGAAGCGCATACCGAAAGCAACGCGCGGTCTGATCCCGAGTTGTGAGACAACGCGTGAGACACACATTCGGTTTATTTAACTACGTATAGTCACACTACGTATCGTACCGGTCTTCACTCCACTTTCCGTTTCCGTTTCTTTAAAAGATGGCTCGGAAGACGCGACGCGCGCGCCGCGCGCTCGAGCTCGGAAACGGAGGCGCACAGCGTCGCGCCGGTTCCCGGACCGCTCGTTTTCCCCGTTTGGAACTTTTGGCGCCACGCCGCGGCGACGCTCGCGTTCGCGCCTCGCGCGCCGCAGTGCACGTGCCACACCACGTCGAAGGGCGCGACGCGCTCAAACGCGCTCGCGTCGCGATTCTGAGAATCGCCGCTCGCCGTTTCCGGCGATTTTGGATCCGCGGCGGCGTCGCGCGACGGATGCGCGACGTGTGCGAAGGGACACGCGTCGCCTCGCGGACATTCGCCGTCCCTGGCGAAGTGCCTGCATAGGGTGCGGCTCGCGTTGGCCGATCGCCCCCCGTTTCGCGCGACGAACGCGTACCTGGTCCGCGGCACGATGAAGAGCATGTCTTCGAACTTGCGCGCGAGCGGCGCGAACCAGGCCTTGCGGTGCACGTACTCGGGCGCGAGCAGCGCGAACGGTACGTCGCGAGGCCGCGTCGCGAGAAACGCCACCAGCCGCCGACAGTGGTCGCCGCTGAATGGGGGATTCGTGACCAGCACGTCGTGCGCGGGGAGGCTGGGTGCGTTCGTCGATCCGTCGTCGACCCGGGACTCTGTGTCGCCCAGCGCCGCGTAGAAGTCGACGTCCTCGTTGCACGCGCTCGCGAACCCGAGCGCGCGCAGGCGCTCGGACGCCGCGCCGGCGCAGAAGTACGGGTCGTACACGCGCAACGCGCTCTTGCGCACGTTTTTCTTTTGCGAGATCTTCGAGAGGACGAACGCGACGTGCACGTACGCCTCGAGCGGGGTCTCGCAGTCGTCCGCGGGGTCCCGCCTCAAGTCGTGAGGGCGCGTCCCCGCTTCCCTCGGGCGTTTCATCGCCCCGGCGCGGCGAGCGCGACGCGCTCTGTCGCCGAAACCCGCCTCACGCGCGCCGAAAAGAAGCGGCGTTGGATTCGACGTAAGAAGTTTGGAACGACTTACACAGACGTGCGTGACAAAGTTGACGTTCTCTTCGTCGCGCGAGAGACGGCGTCGTCGCGGTGACCATCTCTGTCGCGCGACACGACGCACGCGGCGATACCGCACGCGCGACGACTCGCGCACATCGCCGCCTCACCTAGAACTCACCCGCGTCCGGTTCCGCGGTTTTCCCCAGGAACCCGTTCGCCAGGCGCGACGCGCTCGGCAAAGCGCCGAAGACGATCTCCGCGAGCGCCTCGGCGGTGGGCACGTCCCCGGTTTCGTCCTTCCAAAGCACGCGCCCCTCCCCGCTGGCTTTATCGAACGCCCAGACGGAGGGCACGCCCGCGTCCAGCACGTCGAGGTCTTGCGCGAGCTCCATGCCGTCGTCAGTGTCGATGTTTACCTGCCCCAGCTTCACCTCGCGCCCGCGTTTCGTGGCGAACGCCTGCCACGCGGGCGCGAACGTCTGGCAGGTGCCGCACATGGGCGACATGAACTCCACCACCCAAAGCTCGTCCGCGTCCAGCGTGCGCTGGAAGTTGCCGATGTGCAGGGGCTCGCCGGAAGCGACGATCGCGAGGGGCAGCGCGAGCAGCGCGAGCAGCGCGAGCAGCAGGCGGGGTATCAGACGACGCGTCATCTCGTCGGCGCGGTGGTTCACGAGGCTCTTCGTGCGCGCCTCGGAGTGATGGGAACCTCGCGGTTTTTCGGTCGTCGACGACGGACCATACGGACGACGGAATGAAGACAGAAATCGCGTCCCAATGTGTTCCGAAAAGACACGTTGAAAGAGATTGAACCCTCTTGGAGCTGCCCAGTGTGAACTGGGCGGACGCGATGGCGTCGCGCGGTGAGCCCCGCGCCGGCTTGCTCGCCCGCGCGTTCTTCTGCGTGGGCGTCTCCGTGGACGCCTCGGGCGCGCCCGCGCCCAAGCTGCTGCTCCGCCGGTCGTTCGCGGCGGATGGCAAATCAAATGCGTCGGACGACCCGCTGGTGACTGTGGCGTTCGAGAAGCACTTCTGCTTCCCCGAGTACGTCCCCGGCAACCTCACGTCGCTCGTGCCGGAGACGCGCGCGAAGCCGTCCGTGTACACGTTCGCGCTCACGGAGAGCGACGGGAGCCAGACCGTAGGGTTCTGCCGCCGGTTCCTGCCCCCCGGCGACCGAGCGCGGTACCCGATCGTGACGTGCATCTTGTCCAAACAGCCGTGGTTCGCCTTCTTCTTCGAGGCGCTGGAACCGCTCGACGCGCACGTCTGGCCTCTGGCGAGGCCCGCGCTGTTCGACACGACCGGCGCTCGGCCAGAGAGCACGAACCCGTCGTTGCCCGAAAACGCGCACGTCACGACGTACCTCACCGATTTGTGCGCGCGTCCGCCGCCGCCGCCGAATGCGGAAGTTTCGGCGTCGACGCCGTGGCACCCGCCGGGTACCGCGCTTCCGCAACGCGCGACGTTGGTCGCCCCCGACGACGGCGAAGGCTCTTCCGGAAGTCGCGTCGCCGCCACCGCGCGAAGAGGCGTGCGCTTCGCGCCTTTGCTGCGAGGCAAGTTCACGGACGTGCAGTGCTGCCTCGCGCTGTTCGCGGCGCTGCTCTTCGAGCGGCGGGTCATCATCGTCGGGACCGACCTCGCCGCCGTGTCAACCGCGGCGCACGCCGCGGCGGCGCTCGTGGCGCCGTTCAAGTGGCAGCACATCTTCCTGCCCTCGCTGCCGCACCCTTTTCTGGAGGTATGCACGGCGCCCATGCCGTTCCTAGTGGGCGTGCACGCCGCGCACGCCGCGGCGCTGGACCGGATGCCCAAGGAAGAGGTGTTCCGCGTCGACCTGGACTCGGGCGAGTACACGTACTTCCCGGCGGACCTCGACGCGCTGCCGAGCAAGCCGCGCCGCGCGCTCGAGCAGAAGCTGGAGTTCCAGCTCAGGGGCTCGAGCCGCATCGACGACGCCGCGGTGGCGCGCGCGTTCCGCGTGTTCCTGAGCACCACCGTGTCGAGCTACCGCAAACACGTCGTGCCCGAGACGAGCGAGCGGCGCGTCCCGACCAACGCCGTCGTCGCCGACGGCTTGTGGCTGGACCAGAACGCGTTCGAAGCCGCGGCGGCGACGCGGCGCACGAAGATGATGCTCGGGAACCTGAGGGGCACGCGTCTGTACGAAGTGTTCGTGCGCGGGCGGCTCGAGGCGATTGCGCGCGACCCGAAACAGACGGGGTTCCTGGGCGCGCGGCTCGGGAACAGCACCGCGGGGGAGGCGGTGACGGGGTCGCTGATGGGCGGGGGGGGCGGGAGCTCGTCGGACGGAGAGTTGAGCTCGTCGGGCCTCAACTCGGCCGTCTCGGCCGAGGCGGCGCTCCTCGCGTACGCCGCGGAGGATTTCCAGCACGAGCTCCCGCAGGACGCGGCGTTCACGGCGGTGTACCGCGCGGGCTCGGCGAGCGCCGCCGCGGGCGCGGCGAGCGCGGCGGCGGCCACCACGCGCGCCGCCGCGCAGGCGGCCAAGTCGGCGGCGTGGGGAGCCAAGACCTCGGCGAAGATGTTCGACGCGTTCGTGGGGAGCGCCCGGGCGTACGGCGCGAAGACCTACGGCAACACCTCGCTCGCCGGCTCGACCGCGGGCATGCACGGCAGCAGCGCACACAGGGGGGACTACGGGGCGTTCGAGGGCGGCCACGACGAGGACTCGCCGGCTGGGGGGCCCGCGCGGAACGCGGGGGCGTTCGTCGGCGTCGACAGGTTCAGACGAGACGATGAACGTCGAAACGCGGAGGAGACGTCGGCGTCGAAACCGCCGCCGGCGCCGTCGACGGCGACGACCGCCGCCGCCGCGGCGACGGCCGCGCTGGCGCGACACCAGGCGCCTCACAGAGCCTCAACCTCGCCTGGTGGCATGTCCATCGACGTGCACGCGGGCGCGTACCACTCGGGGACGCCGTCGCCGACGGCGCCGTCCCCGTCGCCGGCTTCCAATTTCTCGCCCACCGCGTTTTCGCCGACGCCGTCCGCCTTTTCGCCCTCGGGCTCAGCTTCGGGGTTCGACTCGGGATCGGGGGCGGGGATGGGGATCCCGCGCAGGCAGTCCTCCTCCGGGTCCATGGCGGCGGCGATCGCCGCGGCGACCGCGCGGCGCGCGCTGTCCCCGACGGGCACGGCGGGCACGTCCTCGCCGCAGTTCTCGCCGACGGCGAACGCCGCGTTTTCGGAAAACGGCGTCTTCGCGGGTGACGAAACCGCCGCCGTCGATCCGTTCGCCGCCGCGGTGCTCGGCAATGTCCCCCCCGTGCTCCAGGCTGCGCCGACGAGCAGACGCACGCCCTCACGCGTGGACTGGGTGGACTTCGACGCGGGGACGCCGGGGATGCCGGGGTCCAATCCCGCGTCCCCGACGGACCCGAACCCGGGGGTGTCCCCGGCGTCGCCCTCGGCGGCGAGCGCGGCGTCCCCTTCGAGCGCCGCGAGCCTCGGCGGGTCCGCGCCCCACGCGCTGGCGGATCCGTTCGCGACGCTCTCGGTGACTGACGCGGTGCACTTAGCCCAGCAGAAACGCGCGCCTTCGACCGTCCCCGTCCCCACGCAGACGCCCGCGGACCCCGGGGACGCGCTCGCGGCGGCGCTCGGGCTCGACTCGCCGGCGTCGCAGCCCTCGCTCATAGACTTCTGAGCTCGACGCGCGCGCGCGAGCGTCGTCACGGTGACGACGCGCGCCGCGAAAAGAGTCGACTACTGTGCGTGCAATATCATAACCTTATAGTGAGCTACCTACCGAACGCTCCGAAACGTTCACAGGAGAGAGTCCTCTCTTTCGTCCTCGAAGGCGAGGACGCGATCGGCCTCGCCGCGCCCCAACGCGACGTACGCGACGACGCCCAGGAGCGTCGGCACCAAATACACCAGCGCGGGCTGGCCTTCTTTGGTGACGACGTTCGCGACGACGGCTAAAAGCAAGCCGACGACGTACGCGGATAACGACGAAGAAAAAAACGCGCGGCCGCTCAAGCTCGACGGAACCGATATCGGTTCGTCGAAGGGTTTAGAGTCTTCGCCGGCTTCGTCGTACGCCGCCACCGCCGCGTCACCCGCTCGTTTCCCGATGCCCGTCCTGTACCCGTCCTTCTCGTACGTCCGCGCCGCGTCGTTCTCGTCGAAGCGGTTCTCGACGCTCGCCACCTCTTCCTTCTCGCTCTGAAACACCTCCATGAACGCGTCCGCGGCGGCGTTCGCGCGCCCCTGTAAGTTCCCAGCCCGCGACGCGTCGTAGCGCAGCATCAGCGCGATCAGCGAGCCCGGGATGGCGACGTCGCCGAGACCCAGGAGCGAAAACGGAAACGCGTCGAGGGGAAGCGGATCGAGGACGTCCTCGAAGCGCGGGAAGAGTAAACGGAACGGTCCGTTGAACGACGCGTTCGCGGCGACGGACATCATGACGTTTTCACCAAAGACGGCTTCGGAACGGAAAACCCAGAAGGCGTCGTACGCCAGCAGCCCGCACAGCGCCGTCGCGCAGCTCTTGAAACTCCCGAACCCGATGACGCTGAGGAAGTCGCTGACGATGCACGCCGCGATGAGGTTGTTCAAAGTGAAGTCCTGGTGATTCGCGCGCAGGTCCAGCGTCGCCAGCGCGACGCCGACGACGACGCCGACCATCTGCGCCGAGGTCACGTCGATCTCCGCGTCCTTCGCGGGCTCCCTGGTCACCGGGTCGATCGCGAGCCCGTCCGGCACGGGCAGCTTCACGATTCCCTCCCGCCAAAACGCGCCGGCGGCGTTGAGGGGCTCCGCGGCGTTGCCGGCGACGGCGACTGCGCCGAGGACGAAGAAGTACCCGTTCGCGAAGACGCTCAGGTCCAGGTGGAGCAATTCGAGCGCGACGTACGCGGCGAACAACGCGGCGCTCAGCACGAACGGCCCGAGCAGCGAGCTCTGGAAAGAGATGGTCTCGCGGAAGTCGCGGGTCAAGCCGCGGTGCGCGCCGACGTAGATGGCGCACACCGCGAGCGACGTAAAATAGGGCACGTAGGCCCAGCGTTGGCCGGCCAGCGCGCCGCTGCTCCCGACCGCGAGCACGGACGCGAGCGCGCCGTAGGACCGGAACACGTCGAACGAATCCCAAGAGTACGTGCGCGCGGGGCTCTCCTCGACTTCGGGCTCGGTGTCCTCGGCGCTCGCGCTGGACGCGCGGCACACCGAGTCACACCACGGCACCGAACGACGATCGGTGCCGAACGAAGAAGGCAACGCGATACGCGGCGCTGCCACGGCCGCGCGCGCACGCGCGCCCGCGGCGGCGCGATGCCGCTCGACGGCGTTTCTGCGTCGCGCCGAGCCCGCGACGGCGAAGCCGACGCGGGGGGACACGCACGCGCGCATCGTGTGCGTCGACGTGTGGTGGCACGTGTTTTTAATCATCATCCAATCGTTCTGACAGATGTACTGTACGTAGACTATTTTCCACAAGGAACCTTCCGCGTATTACGCATCGCCTACCGACCTACCGACCTACACCTTCCCGTCGTACTTGTGCGTTCTCTTGTGCTCCTCGACGAGCGCGGCGAGCGCGACGCGCCGCGCGCCTCCCGCCTGGCTCCCGAACGCGGCGTGGATCTGGCCGAGCTCGCGGTCGCCGCACGCGTCCACCAGCGCGAAGATTCCCGGCTTGAGCGCCGCCGCCGCCGCCGGCCCGATGCCCGCCGCCCCCCCGCTGGCGCACGTGACGGCGTCCGCCAGCAGGTGCGCGCAGTACCGGTTGAGGCCGGACGCCACAGCCTCCTCGTACACGCACGCCAGGGCGGCGCCGCCGCGGCGGCACGCCGAGTCGATGTACTCGGCATCGAGCACATCGAGTCCGTCCGCGCGCGACGCCGGCTGCGCGCCGTCGCCGGCGGCGGCGTGCCAGGCGCGCAGCGCGTCCAGCAGCGCGGCGCACGACGCCACCACCAGCGCCGCGGCGCGCTTCATCTCTTCCCTGCGCGTTCTTAGGACCGCCGTGAGCAGGTCGCACGCGGGCACGAACACCGAGGCGCAGGCTGCCGCGCACAGAAACGCACGCGTTTCTCCGCCGCCGCGCGGCGCGAGCGTCGCCGCCAGCGACGACGGCGTCGCCGCCATGCGCGACGCGCACCGCGCGCTCAGCGCGACGCCGCGGTTGGCGGCGAGCGCCGCCGAAAAACGCAGCGACGCGCCCGCGACGGACAGAGCGCCGAGCGCGTTTGCTAAACCCACTTCGTCGTCGTGTGCGAAAACATACACGCCGTTCGTGTCGTTCGCGTGCCTGGCCGGCGCGACGCACGCGTCGAACGCCGTCTCGGCGTGCGCCGCGCACGCGGCTTTGGCGGCGCCGCCGCGCAGAGCGAGGAGGTGACGCAACAGCCAAAGCGGCGCGGAGGCGCGCGCGGCGACGTCCGACGCCGTGTACGCGCTCGTGCGCGCCGCGCCGGACAGACGGCGGCACGCCGCGTCCACGTCGCGCAGGCGCTCGACCGCTGCGCGGTACCCCGCGCCGAGCGGGCGCTTTCCCGCGCCGCGCGTCAAAGCCTCCAGCGCGGACTCGAGCGCGCGCGCCAGGCGCGGGGACGGCGCCGGGAGCTCCGGCGCCGACACGACACCTTTTTCGTGTTTCGTCGTTTCGCGTTTCGTGTTTATGAACACGCGCGCGCGGTTCCGCCTCGCCGCGGCGTCGTACGCCGCGACGACTGTCGCCAGAAACGCGGCGTGCGCGTTCGCATCGAGCGCGGGCCCCGTCGCGTCCAGGAGACCGACGCACGCGGCGAGGGCGCTCGCGGCGGCGACCGCCGCCGACTCCGCCGCGGCGGAGTCGTGACGCGACGACGAAAAAAGCGCGAGCGTCTCCGCCGCCGTCGTCACGCAGACGCGCGTCGCGTCGGCGTCGAGCGGGTCCTCGCGCAGCGCGCGCTCGTCCGCGTGTCTCGCACAGAGCTCGGCGAGACGCGCGGAAACGCCCGCCGCGGCGAGCGCGCTCGCCGCCGCCGCGGACTCGGCGGATCCG
>Ga0181564_10003542_pt1 | contig 13441 bp, 10 predicted proteins | sample 011ome_24_FD_134512 | JGI IMG/M metagenome (GOLD analysis project Ga0181564, IMG submission 134512) | Coastal salt marsh microbial communities from the Groves Creek Marsh, Skidaway Island, Georgia - 011513CT metaG (megahit assembly) | ecosystem: Environmental > Aquatic > Marine > Intertidal...
AGTGCTAGCAAGCGTAGATCGCTGATCAAACCCGTACTCTCTATACAGTCAACGACACAGTCGGGGGTTAGTGAGTCATAGGGATGTGTCATTAATAGCAACGGACGTTGTTAAGCAGTGATAAGAGTCTAACAGTTGTACCTTCCATCCTGTCCTATTCTGTCACCAAGATTTAAACAAGAATCGTAGGCGCAGGCTTTTCCAAAACGAGGCATTATTGAGCGGGAGCCTATTTTTCGAAGGATCATGGTGTTCGCGAGGGGCGCCTTGCGACCTACGGCTAAACGCAAAGAAGGACCTAATCGATGTTATTGGATCACATTGTTCTATTCGTGGACGACCTAGAAGATGCAGTGAATGTCTTTTCGTCGTGTGGCTTCACCGTGACGCCCGGCGGAATCAATGGACCTACCCATAACGCACTGATTGCTTTTGAAAACGAGACCTATATCGAGCTGATTGCACTGCGAAAAGGAACGACACGCCAGCTCTTCAAGTTGATGCGTCACTCAGGCTTTCTGCGCCTTCGCAGGTTTATGAAAACAGACCTAAATAACCGTCTCTTTGGTTGGTTCAGTCAACCTCAGGGTTTCCGTGATATATGTTTCCGTGCCTCATCGCTCGATGATATTGTTCACGAGTGCCAGACGAAAAATATCGCTCTCACACCCATCATCCCATTCAACCGCTATCGGCCTGACGGTGTCACGGTGGCGTGGTACTTGACTGGTGCCATAAATGATACGCAACCGTTCTTTATTGAGGACAAAACACCGCTTAATTTCCGTATTCCCGATGGGGCCGCTCGACTCCATGATAATGGCGCGGTGGGTATCACAGAGGTTGAGACAAAAGCGCCACTCAACATTTCGGCCGACAACGCAGCAATATTTGTGAACTCGCGCGTTCGCGGCAAATTCGGTATCTCAATTAAAACCGGATCATCTGCACGAGAGCTAGATATACCGAGCAGCTATGCGGCCAGCCTTCGATTGATAAATTGACGTACCGTACTTTAGTTCCAACGAGGGCACTCACTCCAAGGCTTACCGTATAACAGCGCGAGGCAATCTTTAAGGACTCACAATGCAGGGCTATTCACCGGCGGCAGACAACAATAAATCGGCGATTCTTTCGGTTCTGAGTCACTATCTCTCGGCGGGCGATCACGTGTTTGAGATCGGTAGTGGATCCGGGCAGCATGCTATTCACATGTCAGCATCACTGCCGAAAATTCAATGGCAACCCAGTGACCGCGCGATCAACCTTCCCTTACTCAGCTCGAATATTCTTGAATACGGCCCACCTAATTTACGGCCACCCATTGAACTTGATCTAGAAAAGCCGCCTCCAGCAATTCCGTCGCGAGTGCAATGTGTTTACGCCGCGAATGTGATGCATATCGTTAAACAGCCTCTCGGTGCCGAACTCATAAGCTGGGCGGCCGAAAGCCTCGACGAGAGAGGATATTTAATTCTTTATGGGCCCTATCGATATGCTGGAGAATTTACAACGGAGTCGAATAAAAACTTCGATGAATGGTTGAAAGGCCGTGATTCAGAAAGCGGGATCAGAGATTTCGAATGGGTAATTAGACTCGCCAATGAACGGGCTTTAACCTTAGTCAAAGACCATGCAATGCCGGCCAACAATCAGTGTCTCGTATTTCGGAAAGGCGACTGAGTCGCAGCAGCAAATGGGGCAGTCGCACTCTCTAAACGTTGCTCAGGCTTACATTGACCATCTAATGCTGCTCATTCATCCATTTCTACCCTTTTTAAAAGGGGTAGTGAGTCACGGTGACATGTGCGATTACTCCACGTAGCTGACTTTCCCTAGAAACAAAATTTATTGCTAATCGTGGACTTTCTACCGATCCCTATAGACAGGTGTGCGCTTTTCTACGAAGGCCCGCATACCCTCTTTGAAGTCTTCAGTGCCCGAGCACATAATCTGATTTCGGTTTTCGATAGCCATGGCAGCCTCAAGGCTCGCAGCGTCGATTGCCATGTTAAGGCCCTCTTTTGTCATTCGCAGGCCCATGGGCGACGCGGCGAGCAGGTCGTCAACGTAGCCCTGAGCTGTGATCTCAAGCGCCTCGTCGGGCACCACCTCACTCACCAAACCTATAGCCAACGCACGCTGGGCGTTTACAAAACGCCCGGTCATCATCATTTCGGCGGCCACGCTGACTCCGACGAGGCGCGGGAGGAAATAACTGACGCCCATATCGCAGGAAGACAGACCTAGCTTGATGAATGCCGAATTCATTTTAAGGCTCTCACCAGCAATTTTGATATCTGTTGCCAGTGCGAAGGCAAAGCCTCCGCCGCTTGCCGCACCCTGGAGGCAAGAAACAATCGGCTGTGGGCAACGGCGCATCCGAACATAAACGTCAGCAAGATGCCCCTGGAAACCAAAACCGCCGCCAAATGGCGCGTCCCTAAGACCCTCGTGATCCTTAATGTCGAGCCCAGCGCAAAACGCTCGCCCAGCACCTCGCATTACTACGACACGACAATCGCGGTCCTGAAATAAATTGCCAAAGTAATCTCGCAGTTCCGTCGCCATTTTTGTATTAATTGCATTGAGACTGTCGGGTCGATTTAAGGTTAGCCAGTGCGCTGCACCACGCACATCAACCGTGATCGTTTCATAGTCATACATAGCACCACTCCCTGAGAGCTAATTATTTTACCTAGTGTGATTATTGTAATAAGTGATAGCAAACGATGCCCGCACCAAACATTCTGAATAGAACACGGCGTGCCATGAGGGACAGATCACAGCTCCGCAAAAGACCACTAGTAGGAATCCCATTTTCTGTTACGGTTGCTCACATACAAATAAGGCGATGGGTGGCAAGTGGTCATGCAGTCAAGCAGTGAGCAACCGAATGAAGAACGTCGAAAAGGCGAGCGCCGCCAAGGTGAAAGGCGACTAGGCGAACGTCGCGAAAAATCTCGCGATACGCCTGATCGGCGCAACGACGATCGACGCGAGGGAGAACGACGAGCCGGAGAGTGATTAAAGCTTCGTTCGACTGTGAGTAGAGTTACATTTAACCGCGGTTTGCCTTACCGGGTGCGGTTTAGGAGTGTGAAAACCTCGAGTTTCTCGAAAAACCTGATACGCAGGAATTCCGATGTTACCTCCCGTAATCAGTCATAAACAACGCTTTAAAGGCCCTTCCCCCAGAGCACTAATACTCAGGTTTTGCTACACACTTTTGCTCAGTGCGCCGCTGGCTGCAAACGCGGCAGGAGAGACAGGCGGATATACAGCCGCTGCTGCGAGCGGGGAAAGTCTCGGCAACCTCGCTCAATATCCGCCAGAGCGACTGATATTGACGATTACCACCTCTGAGACCGGACAACCCATACTGACTCCTCAATCATTGGAACTAAATTCAGAGTGCTACACGTAAGAAGGGCGACCGACGCAATTGGCCGAGGGGCTTTAATTTCTCCAACGAGAATAATACCTAGCCAACAACCCAATAAGATTCCCGAGTTTTGAAGCCTTGAAATTGCTATTATGCGAGCCATCGTAAAAATGGCGCTCGCCTTTAACCTTCGCCAATGAAAACCACGCTAGCAAAAACAAAGGCAACGCTAATAAAGGCGCGGGCACGCTCTGGCTTCTGTCGCAGTGATTCCGAAACTTTCACTGAGAGAGCGTCCATTATTCGACGCACGCTAACCGCTCCCGCCCTTGTTCGGTCAGCTGTCTACAGCACCCTAGCGCTCGTGTTAACCGTTGTGCCACTGGCAGTCGCGGACTCGTCTCAACTCGAGGAGGTTCTCGTCAGCGGAGTCGCAGATCCGCGCATGGGTTCACTACTAACAAGTACCGGAATACGGACCACGTCGGAAGAAGTACAAATCACCCTACCCCTCTCCGCCGCGTCACTGGCAGAGGTACTGCCCGGAGTCGCACTCAATGGGCAAGGAGGTTTGTTTCAAAGCTACAGTATGCGCGGTTTCAGCCGCTGGAGAATTCGAACTGAAATCTCGGGCGTGCCCATTCTCACCGATCGACGCGCCGGTAATTCGCTATCGTTTTTGCCGCCTGGTCTCATAGAATCTATCCAAGTGAATATGGGCCCCGCGTCCAGTCTCTATGGCTCAGGTGCGATGGGTGGTGTCATGAATGTGTCACTCCGGACGCCATCCGAAACCTCTCTAAGCGTTAGTGGCTCGTCTATGGGAAACGCTCGTGACTTGTTGCTGAAGACGCCGATAAACGACCGCACCTCCGTGGTAGGCAGTATTCGCAAGGCCAGTAATGGCAAATCAGCTGACGGCACTCAATTGAATAGTGGTTTCGAGCAGTCAGCGCTCTACGTGCACGACAAGTCCTATTTCAATGAGACGCTAGTTGCCACTGAAATGCTTCTGAGTAATGGCAGTGATATTGGAAAGAGCTCCGCACTTTATCCCGATGCGCGCGTGACGAACTACCCTCACGATAATCACAGATTACTAAATTTCCGAATAATAACTCCTAATCAATCGTTCATTCAGGCCTATGCGCACCAACAAGATTGGGCATCGCTCACGCTTCGTGATGGTGACATCAAGAACACGAGTGAATATTCAAGTAAAACGATAGGTGGACTATTCTCTCGGTCTACAGGATCCAGTCACTTTACTCAGCGCTACGGCGTCGATATTACGCGTCGGCATGGCGTTGTCATCACGGAGACTGCTGAGACACCTATGGTTGAGTCCGCGTCTCGAAAAGTGGTTGATGATGGGTCAGAGTGGACAGCTGGACTTTTTTGGGAGCGCACGTGGTATTGGGATGGCCTTTCTTTGCAGGGCGGCTTGCGCGCTGACAGAGCCGAGGCAAACGTCGCTTTGGCATCTACGACTCACTCGGACCTTAACTTACAACTGAAAGCTGACTGGCGACTGAACAATGCGTGGGATCTCATTGCAGAAGTCGGCTCTGCATATCGATTACCAACGCTCAGTGAGCTCTACTTCGAGGGTGAGACGCCACGTGGACGCTTAGTAGGAAATGAAACGTTGCAGAGCGAGGAAACAGTCGGTGCGCAGCTCACACTCGTCTACGAAACGGGTGACACCTTGTTTGAGGTCACTGCCTCTGCCAACCGAGTGGATCGATATATCGAGCGAATTGTCCTGTCTGAAGGCATTGAGTCCTACAGGAACCTCAAAAGCGGTGATCTCTGGGGTATTGATGGTCAAATTCAGCGGCGAGAAAAGAACATTGAACACACAGTATCTTGGCAATGGCAGCACGGCGAGGCCGAGGCTGGAGAGCCTATTGCTGACTTACCCCCACCAAGTGTTCGTTACGCCGCGACATGGCAAGGCTCAAATTACGTTTTGGGAATGGATCTTCGGTATCGATTTTCTCGCAGCAGATCAGGCCCGGGCGAGGTAGCACTAGATGGCGCCACGATACTCGGCGTTTCAGCTCAGTGGATGATTAATCCGCATTGGACATTAAAAACATCCGTGACCAATGGCCTAGCACGAAATTATCGAATAAGCGCCACTCAAAACGCGCCGTTTGATATGGGACGCGCAATCAATATGAGAATTGACTGGCGCCCGTAGCAATTAACGCTTTTCCGCTAAAACATAGCATCCCATAACAGAACTCAGAGCCCGATAGGGTCTCCGACAGTCCAGGGAGCGCCCGCCGCTTGAAGCTCTGCTTTTAGGGAAGGAATCTCGCTCTCAATCAACGCGTTCAAACGACGTTTGGCTGGACCAAAGGCGTCCCGAGCATGCTGCACACTCTGGCGATGGCTCGGCGTTGGACCATAACTCGAGTTGGATACCCCGCGCATCGCATGCCCCAGCCACGTTGTCACGCTGGTAGGACCATAACCGCCTATCTCCTCCTGCATGCTGTTACCAAAGATCGTTTCCTCGATGTCAAACAGTGTTGCCTGGATTGCCACAACCTTTTCACCGGCACCCGGCACAATAGTCTGCATACGCGACATCATAGTCTCAATGTCCGTAATCTCTTTGCGGGCGGCTTTTATCGCATAGCGCGCTGCCTGAGACTGACCATAGAGTTCGCTTAACTCGTTGTTGAAGGCTTCCATCTCCGCAAGCGACGCGCCTTTCAGGGCGCCTTCACGCAATTGATTGACCTTGACGGCCACCGGGCCAGCGAGACGTCTCGTCTTCCCTTCCTCGGTTACAACCAACTCCGCGCTGTAAGTACCGGGCACCACCATAAAACCACTAGGTGAATCGCCACGCCAATTCTTACCAGTTTGCACAGGCCCGAGGTAAGAGCGACGCAGATCCCATGCCACTCGATTGAGCCCCTTACTGTTACTTGCGGCTACACGACGCAACACTGTGCCAGACTCGTCAGAGACCACTAACTCAACCGCAGGTGTTTTTTCGCGGACCTCACCGGTGACAGCACCCCAGCCCGGGAACGTCACTGATTTCCCCGCTTTTTTGGCCTTTTCCTCTGCAGCTTGACGCAGCTGCTTCTGGGTTTTGAAACTATCAGCTAGGTAATAGGTGAAGACAGCACCAAAAGGAGGATTCTCTGCTACATAAAGTGAATCACCTTGCGAGCCTTTAGGGCGATAACCGAGTGGTCGTTTCTGGAAGTACCAATGGGCGTCGCGCGGCTCAAACAATACAGCCTTCTGCTCGAAGGTGTCTGCATCCATCGAGCGGAGCGCTGTGTAGTCATCGAGCACGAAAAATCCTCGACCAAAACTTGCCGCAACAAGATCGTTTTCACGTCTCTGAATTTGTATATCGCGAACTGAGATCGTGGGCATCCCACCGGAAAGCTTGTGCCAAGACTCACCACTATTGAGAGTCACATAAACGCCGAACTCGGTTGCCGCGAACATTAACGAAGCACGCTCATGGTCTTGCACGAGTCTCCACACAAGGTGTTTGTCAGGAATCCCATCGGTGATCATTTTCCAGCTACGCCCGCGGTTCTTGCTCACCAGAAGATAGGGCGTGAAATCACCGTACTTGTGGTTATCTAGGGCTAAGTAAACTGTGTCTTCATCGTGTAAGTCAGCGCGTATATCGTTCACAAAGGCGGTATCTGGGACGCCCGGTAATGAGCCAACATCTACAGTACGCCAGCTACTGCCGTCGTCCTGAGAAATGTGAATCTGGCCATCATCGGTCCCGGCGTAAAGTAATCCAGCCTTAAGTGGCGATTCAGCAAGAGACGTGATCGAGTTGTAATTCGACATGGCATACATATCCCAAGGCGAGTCCCAACTTTGGGTGTCTCCCATGATAGGCATGGCAAAGCGCTCTTCGTTCCGAGTAAGATCGCCCGAGATAGGCGTCCAGCTATCTCCGCGGTCTTCTGACTTCCAGACGCGCTGGGACGCAAAATAGAGCCTAGTTGGCTTGTGTGGACTCACTAAGATGGGTGCATCCCAGTTATAGCGCTCCGGAGGCTCGCCAGGTCCCGCTTGAGGCTGTATGTAAACGGTCTCACCCGTGCGACGATCAATCCGGGTGAGGTTTCCCTGCTGAGATTGCGCATAGACGATATCGGGATTGCCAGGTTCGGTTGCCGGCTGATGTCCATCCCCACCCAGGATAACAAACCAATCTGCGGTTCTGATGCCACTTACGTTGTCAGTACGCGAGGGACCGCCTTGGGTGTTGTTGTCCTGAGTTCCGCCGTAAATATTGTAGAACGGCTCCGCGTCATCAAGTGCCAGCTTGTAGTACTGCGTGATGGGAAGATTCTCCATGTACCGCCACGTAGCACCTAGATCGAAGCTCTCATACACACCGCCATCGGTACCCATCATGATGTAATCAGGATCCGCGGGGTCAAACACAATCGCATGCATATCGCCGTGCTGATTGGGGTGCTCCATATAAGTAAAAGTTTTACCACCGTCGGTCGACTTCTGCACCGTGGGTCCGACTAAATAAAGCCAGTCAAAATGATGCGGGCTAGCAAAGATCTCTTGATAGTAATGGGGCCCAGTTCCGCCACCCACGGCGTCTGCACCCTTAACCCAGCTCGCCCCGCGATCATCTGAACGCCAGACACCGCCCTCTCTGCGATTGAGTTCGATGGCTGCGTAAACAACGTCGGGATCCTGAGGTGAGATAGTGAGACCGATTTTTCCCATATTGCCTTTCGGTAACCCTGTCTCCAGACGCTGCCAGGTTTCTCCACCGTCAGTGGACTTGTGAATACCACTTTCAGGACCACCACCCATGTAGGCAGCAACGGTTCTATGGTGCTGCCATGTGGCTGCGTAGAGAACATCAGGATTTGATGGGTCGATCACCACGTCCGTAACGCCTGTCCACTCACCAGCGCTCAATACGTTACGCCATGACCTACCACCGTCGCTTGTCTTATATAGGCCACGCTCACCGCCCGGGGTCCAGAGCGGCCCTTGCACTGCAGCCCAGACCACATCCGAATTGTCCGGGTGCACTAAGATGGTTGAGATATGCTGAGACTCCTCAAGCCCCATATTGCTCCAGGTCGCGCCTCCATCATCAGAGCGATAAATACCATCGCCGAACCCAACATGTCGTCCACCAACGTCCTCACCCGTGCCGACCCAGACCGTACTGGGATTCGAGGGATCTACCGTCACATTGCCTATCGAGTAAGAGCTCTGAGAATCGAAAATCGGTTGCCAAGAAACACCGGCATTATTCGTTTTCCAAACACCGCCTGAGCCAACTGCCACGTACCAAACGCTCGAGTCTTCTGGGTCCCAATCGATATCCGAAATTCGACCCGACATAAATGCCGGACCTATGTTTCGCCACTTAAGCCCGCTAAAGTCCGGTGACTCATTGTTCTCAGCCACTGCCACTGCCGTAAATGACGCACTGAAAAGTGCAACGAATGCGAGGAAAACAGATCGCCCCATGTGTGTACTCCTACCTAATACTTATAATTACGTTAGCCAGACGAAAGACTAGCACTGGTTGGCGCCCGCTGGCAGGTTTTTGACCAAAACTGAAAGGCCAAACAGATCAGCGGTCTGTATTATCGGCATCAGTGGCTAACCCCTTTAAGGCTGAGCAAACCTCTTAATTCAGAGGATTGATTCCTTAATAGTAATCAAAAGTCCAACTGAACCACGAACGATTTATGTTGAATCTCAGTGTGAACAACCCGGAATAAAACGACAGTATGAGCGGCGGAAGGTGTACGCTTAGGTCGGTCAGTAACGAGATAGCCCAGATAGAATGGCCAATTCAGAAACTCACTAGCGCAAATGATCGAGCACGAAAATATGGCACAACCTAGCGTTCTTGAAGACACTCTTAATCGACTGGATATGCACATACTGGGCAAACCTACCGAGGTCAGACTAAGTCTCGCGTGTCTACTCTCGCGAGGGCACCTATTGCTTGAGGACGTGCCCGGTGTTGGTAAGACGACGCTGGCTCAAGCCTTAGCACGAGAACTTGGTTTAGATCATCATCGAATTCAATTTACGGGGGACCTGATGCCGTCAGAAATCACTGGCGGCACCATTTTTGAACGAAATTCAGACAGCTTTGTCTTTCACAAGGGTCCTATCTTTACGCAGGTGGTGATCGCCGACGAAATAAACCGTGCAACCCCGCGAACGCAAAGTGCGCTGTTAGAGGCCATGTCCGAACGAGCGGTCAGTGTAGAGGGCATAACACACCGACTGGATGACCTGTTTACCGTAATTGCAACACAAAATCCGGTCCATCAAACGGGAACCTATCCCCTGCCCGAGTCTCAACTTGATCGCTTCAGTATGTGCCTGAGTCTCGGATATCCCGACTCGGGATTTGAAAAACAGCTGCTAGCCAAGGGGCCGGCCCCGGTAAGTTTTCAAACGAACAACGATATAGATCTTGCGGAACTGCAACGACAGGTATCAGAGATCCACTGCTCTGACGAACTGATCCAGTATTTGCATAGACTCATTACAGCAACCAGAGTCGAGCCATCTATCGAGCTTGGGGTCTCCCCTCGCGGGGGGCTTCAGTGGCTCGCCATTGCTCGAGCATGGGCCTTTATAGAAGGTCGCGACCACGTTTTGCCCGATGATCTTCAAGCGATTGCTCTGCCCGCAATAGCGCACAAATGTGTACCTGTAGCCGGAAGCACAGAACCCATCCAGCAAGTGCTTAGACGCCTCGTTACTCAAGTGTCTGTCTACGGCTAGCTTACTCGTGGTGAAGAGCGCCTTCTTCTCGAAATTATGGCATGCCTGGATGACCCGTCGAATTCCAAGGGCCAGCACCGTCACACTCGACCAGCGACGCCTTTTTATCTTCCCCTCTGGGGCTGGGATGGGTTTTTTAGTTCTGCTCCTGCTGCTACTGTTAATTGCTATCAACTACCAGAACAATCTTATTTATGGACTGGTCTTCCTGCTAGCAACGGTCTTCGTTATCACCATTCATCTCACCTTTGCGAACCTTCATGGGTTGACTATCAGAGGCACAGCGAATGAATGCGTCTTCTCGGGAGAGTCCGGTTCCATAAATTTCGATATCGAGACAAATACTCGAGCTAGAAGCAGCATTACACTTAGGCTAGACGGCAATGCTGCTCTTTTAGACTTCGCGGCAAGTGACGCACGAGTCAGTATTGCTGTCGGCGTGACGACAAGGCAGCGCGGGCAGTTTCCGGCGAATCGATTACTCGTAGAGACACGCTACCCACTGGGGTTGGTGCGTTGTTGGACATGGCTGGATGTTGCGGCGCCTCTGTGGGTTTACCCAAAGTCGATGCCGACTACGATCGCACTTCAGCGAGACCTCACTGATACTCAAGGGACTTCGCCGAGATTCGCGCCGGGCGGAGAAGACATACACAACTTCAGAGAGTATCGACATGGCGACGCACTGCGTGACGTACACTGGCCCTCGGTCGCTCGAGGGGGGGCTCCTGAAATCCGGGTGCGCGGAGATCAGGTTTCCGAGTCACCAGACATTATTGATTTTGAGGATTATCCCAATACAGATATCGAAACTCGCCTCTCGTGGCTATGTTTTCGTGTGTTGAATGCAAGTGCTGCCGAGCGTCGCTTCCTGTTAAAACTTCCTAACCGAGAGATCGTATCTACTCCTCAGCAGGATATGCGCCCAGAGGCCCTCATGGCCTTGGCGCAGTTTGATCAAAGCGAAGCTTCGGAGATCAGCTCTGCGGAAAGAGTCACATGAACGCCGTAAATGCCCCCCCTTTTTGGATAGCGCGACGATTTCTTCCCATCGCCGCTATGCAAATGCTGCTACTCCCGGGCCTCAGTCAAAGCCTTGGTTGGCCGATCCCACTGCTCGTATTGAGCGTTATTGCGTGGCGTGCTTGGCTAATCCTAACCTCGACCAAGAAACCAAAGAATATTCAAAAACTATGGATTAACACTCTGGTGGTGTGCTCTTTGCTGCTGTGGTGGTGGTGGTTTCCGTCCAAACTTACGCTCGAGCCAGCTGTGGGACTTTTGCTACTAGGCACCGCCTTGAAACTCGCAGAGGCGCGGCACTTTCGCGAGATCTACGTCCTGATTTACAGCACTATCGCACTCGCAGCGAGTCTATTTTTATTTGATCAATCGATATGGGCCTCTCTAACGGTTGTAGTTGTTGTGATCCTTGTCCTACTCGCTTTGATCGAGGCAAATACGTCTATCGATCACAACAAACCGTTCATACAAAAACTAATTTACCCGGTAGTGATGGCGACAGCGGCGATACCACTAACACTCGCGTGGTTTCTTATATTCCCGCGCGTGGCGCCGCTGTGGGCAATTCCGGTAGTCGGTGACAGTGTGAAAATGGGCATGTCCGATACGCTGAAACCCGGTGACGTTGCCAAGCTTAGTCAAGACGCGAGTGTAGCGTTCCGCGTCGAATTCGCAGGTGAACCTCCCCCTTACGATCAGCTCTACTGGCGCGGCATCACCTTAGGTGATTTCGACAACGGCATCTGGCGGCAGCACGATCACCTGAGAAATCGCCGCCCATCGTCGACTGGCTCGACGAGTAGCCAACCCAGCAAACCCACCTTCAAGGCTGAGGATGCGAGCGTTTTCAACAACTACACGGTCCTTCAAACTGCCAGTCAACGTCCGTGGCTGTATCACCTGCACCCCTCAGTAACATCTGATGATCACACTATTTTTGTAGCCGACAACACATACAAAACTCGCTGGCCAATCACCTCTGATCTGGCCACGCAGTATTCATACGTGATCGAGGTTGCAACATCTGGAGCGACATCAACTTCACGTCAAACACTTAACACTGCAGAGAGGCGTCAGCTTCATCTGGAGAGCGCATTTCCAACGTCACTCAATCCAAGGGCTGCCATGTTGATTGAGCAGCTATTAGTGCCTGACGAACCACTTACAACCGTTCAGCGAACCCTCGACTGGTATCGAGCTCAACCCTTCGTGTACACATTGCAGCCTGAGGTAATCGCTGAAAGTAACTTTGTAGATCGATTTCTGTTCGACACTCAATCTGGTTTTTGCGAACACTTTGCCTATAGCTTTGTGGCATTGATGCGTCTAATGAATATTCCATCGCGGATCGTCGGAGGCTACATGGGGGGAGAGGTGAACCCACTTAATGGCACTGTCACCGTTCGTGAGCTAGATGCACATGCATGGGCAGAGGTTTGGACTGATGCCACTGGCTGGATTCGCATCGACCCTACTTCAACCGTCGCGCCCGAACGCATCGAGCGAGGGTCGCTGGAGTCACTTCAAGGGACTGCAGGGTTTTTAAACGCGTCACCACTAAGCCTCCTTCATTTGCGTAACTGGCAGTGGATAAACCGCCTTCGCCTTGAACTCGACGTTATAAACTATCGTTGGCAGTCTTCTGTCATGAGTTACAAACAAGCCCAGCAAACAGCATTTTTAAGTAGATTACTGGGCTCGATATCCGCAACCAGAATTCTCCTCTTCCTGGGCGCTGCCATTACCGCAACATTGCTGCCCCTATTTTTTTTCTTGGCAATAAAATATGCGTATAAGCGACGAGGGGCAAAAGCAAGAGCGCATACCCGACTGACTCGAACTCTAAAAGCACATGGTGTGATGAGGTCGCCAGGAGAAACAATGCGCCAGGCCGTGACACGAGCAATCTCCCAGCCCCTACCTACAAACTCGAGGGAAAAATTACTATCCGAACTGCGCCGACTAGAACAGGAGTGGTATCGACCCAGCGCGACTTAACGACCACGGACAGTCTCAGTCAAAGTCCGAGGCCAGGATCGAAAAGATGTATGGATGCTTGCAGGATGCATAGAATATCCCGGGCGATATTAACCCTGATGCGTATCGAGGTACTCATCGGTTTAGCGCTATTCACTTGGGTGTTTTGGCTGGAGTTTGGATGATGACAGGTGTTGGAGTCGCATTAGGCGCTGTTGGATTCGTACTAAGTGGTAATGTGCTCTGCTCAGCGCTTGGGACGGC
>Ga0181564_10003544_pt1 | contig 13439 bp, 10 predicted proteins | sample 011ome_24_FD_134512 | JGI IMG/M metagenome (GOLD analysis project Ga0181564, IMG submission 134512) | Coastal salt marsh microbial communities from the Groves Creek Marsh, Skidaway Island, Georgia - 011513CT metaG (megahit assembly) | ecosystem: Environmental > Aquatic > Marine > Intertidal...
ACCTAGCATAATCGCTATTACTGATGTTTCACCAACTGATCCAGGAATAATTCCAATAAAAGCATCCAGAGCACTATACTGAGAAACACCGGTAGTAGCGTATTCGCCAAGTGCTGTGGCGCCTGAAAAACCATCAACCGCCATCATTCCCTCTGTACCAGTGGTGTTAATCCAAACTTTATCACCTGACATGTAGGTTGGATAAGCAAAAAAGGCAAAGGCCCTAGCGAGCAAAGCTGGGTTGAAAATGTTCATTCCAGTACCACCAAACACTTCTTTTCCGATGATTACCGCAAAAGCCACGGACAACGCCAACATCCAAAGGGGTAAATCTACCGGCATAATAAGTGGTATTAGCATTCCGCTTACTAAGTAGCCCTCTTCAATTTGGTGCCCTTTAATAACACAAAACAAAAATTCTATACCAAGACCTACGCCATAAGAAACAACCACCATAGGTATAACTTTAATGGCACCAAATAAGAATTGCTCAAAGAATGTTGCGTCTATTCCGATTGCATTAAAGTGATGGTATCCGACATTCCACATCCCAAAAAGAAGCGTGGGTATCAATGCGGTAATTACCGTATTCATAGTGCGCTTTAAATCTACCCCATCTCGTATATGCGCTTTTCCATCGGCTGTGTGGCCGGGTGTAAATAAAAAGGTGTAAAAACCGTCATATACCGGCCAGTACTTCTCTAATTTAGATCCCTCTTTAAATAATGGGTGAACATTACTGTCAATGAATTGGTGTAAAGCTTTCATTGGAAATTGAATAGTTTATCGTTTGAATTAACCTAGTACTAATTTAGCCTACTTCGGATCGTAACAGATTTAGTCCGTCACGCACGATATTTTGAACATTTATTTTGGAGGTACAAACCACTTCACAAAGAGCAAAATCTTCCTCTACGAGTTCGTATAATCCTAATTTCTCCATGGCATCTATATCTTCGTTCAAGATGGCTTTCAGTAGTTGTACTGGAAATATGTCAAAAGGAAATACTTTTTCGTATTCCCCACTCACCACAAATGCCCGGAGTTCTCCATGATTATTTGTATCCAAGTCGTATTTCACTTGGCCTACTTGTCTCATAAACCACGAAGGGAGTGCTCTGGAAATACTAAACTTATTTGGCTTGGGAATAAGCCATCCAAATAACTCTGGCTCGACGCCTTCTCGAATAGCCGTTATTTGGCGCTCATAAAATCCCATATATCCATCTTCTTCTATCTTTGTGCCAGTTAACACATTACCAGAAATAATTCGGACGGGGACATCTTCAGATAAATTGTTCTCTAAAAGCTCTTTTACGCAGGCTCCAACAACCGTTTGGATATAATGTCGTTCTTTAATTTCCTTGCCTGATAAAGCCACAACCGTACGCGCATCGTACGTTCCTGTCAAAAATAGACGCCCCAATATGACTACATGCTCAGGTGCAATCGTCCACACATGCTCACCTTTATCTATAGGATCTAAATGATGTATATGAACACCTACTAAACCGGCAGGGTGTGGCCCTTTGTACTTGGTGACTTTGACTCCTCTAACCGAAGCCAAGGTTTTTCCCGTTGGTTTAGATTCACTAAGCCCTAAGTGCACTGGACCATCCGTCAATTTTGCAAGAGCATCTACCCCTGCTTGAAACTCTTTTTCCTGGCCCTCTAAAATTATCCCCATATCAGGCGCTAAGGGCGCGGTGTCAAAGCCAGAAATAAAAATTGCTTTAGGCGTTACTTCTGGATTTGCTGCAACGTTATACGGCCGTTGTTTAAGCATAGGCCAAACTCCACTCTGGAGCATTTTTTCGATAACAGTGTCACGATCTATGCTATGTGGGTCTGCTGCGCCAAAATCTTCAAACTTGGTTTTTTTATCCGCCAACACCCGGACTTCTAATATTCTTCGTTGGGCGCCTCGAACGATAGCAACCACTTCACCGCTCACAGGTGAGCAGAATTTCATTGCCTCAACATCTTTGTTATAAAGAAGAGGTGAGCCCGCTTTTACCTCATCCCCTTCTTTGACGGACAATTTGAATCGAACGCCTTGGAAATCAGAGGGTTTAAGAGCTGCAGTGGAGATGGAATGAGGGGTGCCTAGTTCAGGATTGGTTTCCCCTACGAGATCAATATTGACGCCTCGCTTTATCGTAACTACGTTTGACATGTATGTAATTCTGATGGTCAGTTAATACGTAAAACCAAGTGGTTTACAACAGTTTTATATCTGATTACCTAAAATAAGACTTAAAGATAATAATTTTCGATGGTGTTTTTTCGGTCTTTTATAACTTTTTATCGGAAAAATTAACCCTCGCTTAATTCTATTCCCAGCCAAAGCCTAAGATGGGCTTATCTCAGTAGATTTATCTCAATAACATTGCATCGCCAAAGGAGTAAAACCTGTACTCTGAAGCTATGGCGTGAGCATATATGCGATGCATTTCTTCCAGGCCCACAAAGGCAGCTACCAACATGAGAAGGGTACTTTTTGGAAGATGAAAATTGGTGATTAGTGCGTCAACCGCTTGGTAATGGTACCCTGGAGTAATAAAGATATCCGTGCTACCGCTTCCCGCTTCAAATTTTCTATTAGCCCCAGATTCAACATCCATACTTAATGCTACCACCGACTCTAAAACCCGAATACTGGTAGTGCCTACCGCCGTAATATGGGGTGTATTATTCAATCGCTCAGCAACCTCTTCCGGTAAAAAATACCTCTCCTCATGCATGATATGCTCTTGAATTCGCTCGGTCTTAACGGGTGCAAAGGTGCCCATGCCCACATGTAATGTGAGTTCTTCAACAGAAATACCAGAATCAGCAATTCGTTGCATTAATTCTTGGGTAAAGTGCAATCCTGCAGTTGGCGCCGCCTTACTTCCCTCATCTTTGGCATAAATGGTTTGATACTCTTCTGATAACGCTTCGTTTTGTGCAATATAAGGAGGTAAGGGGGTGTGCTTAAATGGCTCAAAAACTGCGTCGCCAAGTGAGTGAGAAAGTTTCAATGTCCGAAGTCCATCCTCGGTTATTGAGAGCACCTCGGCATAAAGGTCCGGTGCCAACAATACTCTTTTTCCCTTTTTAAACTTTTTTCCAGGTCTAACCATAGCCTGAACGTGATACGGGTCTATCGTATCCAACACAAAAATTTCTGTTTTTCCACCCTCAAATAATAAACGGCATTTTTCGACCCGTGAATTATTTAAGACCAATGTGGTATCCGCCTCTAGCAAGCTATCTAATTCGTAAAAGTAGCGATCTTGAATATGTTGAGTTGCACGGTCATACACCAACAATTTGGCGTGATCTCTAGGATGGGCCGGCTGTTGTGCAATTAGTCGCTCCGGTAAATGGAAATCAAAATCGTGTATTCCTAAACTCATACAAAAAGCTGCTTATCAGGCGCTAAATTCAGAGACTTTTTGATGCGCCAATATATAAGCTATTTTTTCCGATAAACCGTCTGGCCCTATACCCACTTCATCATGTAGTTCACGCTGGGTTCCATGTTCGATAATTCTATCTGGCAAACCCATGATGTGCAGCCTAGGTGGATGATTTTTATTTTCTCGGGCCGATGTATCCGCTATAGAATCCATATCTATTGTAGCATAATATTCAGCCACTGCACTTCCAAACCCACCTACCACCGCTGCATCTTCCAATGTAATCACATGATCAAATTTCAACGCAATTTCGTTGAGTAATTGTATATCTAAAGGTTTAGCGTATCGCATATCATAATGCGCAATCTGAATCCCCTCGGCAGCATATGCCTCACAAACTTCAATGGCATATTTACCAATAGGGCCAAATGTTGCTATAGCAATGATCTCTCCATCCTTAATTTTTTTTCCTTTACCAATGGGCATTGACTCAAAATGCTCTCTCACACTCATACCGGTTGATGCTCCTCTTGGGTAGCGAATAGCCCATGCCGCTTCATCATACTCTGATGCAGTAAACATCATATCCCTTAGGTCCTGCTCATTCAATGGCGAAGAAATAATCAAATTCGGAATCGAACGTAAATAACTTATGTCATAAGCCCCATGATGTGTTGGTCCGTCAGCACCCACTACACCCGCGCGATCAATACAAAAAACAACGGGTAGTTTTTGAATGGCTACATCATGAACCAATTGGTCAAAGCCACGTTGTAAAAAGGTAGAATAGATAGCACAAAAAGCTTTTTTACCCTGTGCAGCTAAACCCGCCGCAAAGGTAACGGCATGCTGTTCCGCTATGCCAACATCGAACGCTCGATCGGGAAAAGCCTGCATCATAGGCAGCAAACTAGAACCACTTGGCATGGCCGGCGTCATGCTAACGATTTGTTCGTTTTTTTGAGCTAGTTGAACTAACGCCTCGCCAAATACATCTTGATACTTTGGAGCCTTAACTTTCACCGGTGGTGTAGCTAATGATTTCCCCGTTATTTTATCAAACGGTGAACTTTGAGCATGCCACTTAGTTTGTTCTCTCTCAGCAGGAGCAAAACCTTTCCCCTTGACAGTAACTACATGCAGAAGCTTGGGTCCTTTGACATTTTTTAAATCTTCAAGTGTTTTTCTAAGACCATCAACATCATGACCATCAATAGGGCCATAATATTTGAAGCCAAAAGAACGGAACAAGGACCCTGGAGTCACCGCCGCGGTAACGGCCGACTCTAAGCGAGAAGCTATTTTACGTATGGTATCACCGGCCGATTTAAAGTGTCCTAACAGGTCATAAATTTCGTCTCGGACCCTATTAAACGTTTTACTGCTGGTTATATCCGCTAAATATTCGTTCAAAGCCCCCACATTGGGATCAATGGACATATTGTTATCATTAAGTATAACTAATACATCTTTCTTCATGAACCCAGCGTTATTAAGCGCTTCAAAAGCTTGCCCACCAGTCATTGCGCCATCGCCGATAACAGCGACTACTTTATTACCTGTACCATCAAGGTCGTTTGCTACCGCCATACCAAGAGCCGCCGAAATGGAAGTAGACGAGTGACCTACTCCAAATGCATCATGTTCACTTTCCGAGCGCTTCGGAAAACCCGATAGACCTTGATAGGTACGGTTTGTATGAAATTGATCCCTTCTACCCGTTAAAATTTTATGTCCGTAAGCTTGGTGTCCAACATCCCAAATAATACTATCACTAGGTGAATTGTAGACATAATGCAATGCAACTGTTAATTCAACCACACCCAGAGAGGCCCCAAAATGTCCTCCATGCACCGAGACTATATCGATTATAAATTGGCGTAATTCGTCTGAAACTTCTCGCAACTGTGTCGGTGAGAGCTTTTTTAGATCCGCAGGCGATTGAATATTCTTTAATAATGGGCCCGCCGTAGGAACAGACACTAAAGACTCATTATTCACGGTATGATTGATAGAATCCATGGTTTAACCCAGAAATTAATTCGAGCTAGACTGAACCTCTTGAATTTTTAACTCTGCTTTTTCTAGTAAATCAGAGCATTTTTTTGAGAGTTCAACCCCTTTTTGATACAGTTCAATAGACCTTTCCAGAGACACATCATCTTTTTCCAACTCTTGAACTATATGTTCTAACTCTTTTAAAGCTTGTTCAAAGCTTGGTCGTTCCCTTTCTGTGTTATTTTCTACATTCATTTCTTGCATAGGTATAAAATACCACCTATTCCTCTAAAGAAAAAACGAGGGATTCCTCCCTCGTAAATTCATTAACTAACTAATCGGAAATTAAAACTCATGCCATAAAAACTATCTAAGATGCCGCTTTATAGTATTTAAGCGAGACAGAGCCCCCGGAGGTCCGGGCTTTTAAAGGTATCCCACCCCCATTCATTGCTCCTCTTATTGCATCTCTAGAAGAGCTCCCGGTAAAATTTCTTAACTCTGTTCGAACTCGGCTCCCGGTTAGCTCTAAGTCATATCCAAGGTTCTCTGGGACTTCAACTGTTACATTCCCCCCAGAAGTTGAAACCTCTATATACTCAATGGGATTTATTAAAAATACTTCTATGCTTCCTCCCGAAGTTCTGGCTTCTAAACTTCCTGATATTTCCTGAAGATTTAGTGAGCCGCCACTGGTTCTGGCTTTTAGTCCTTGAGTTACGTTTCTAGCACGTATTGATCCACCGCTAGTAGCTACTTCCGCTTGGCCTTCGATATTTTCAAGTCGTATTGCCCCGCCAGAAGTTCTTAATTCAACATTCCCTTGAATATTGTTGGCTTCCATGTTACCACCTGAAGTACGAGCAAACTGGTTTCCAGATAGGTTTTCAATACTGACCGAACCCCCTGAGGTTCTGGCACTGAGCTCAGTATTAACCGGAGTTTCAATTTCGAACGCAATGCTCACGTTATTACCGCCTCGTAACCAACCCATATTACTATCCTTTTCAGCTTTTGCCACTATTTTGCCCTGAATTTCTTCTATGGTTATAGACCAGTTATCCAAATTTGCGTTTGAGGATCGCCTTCCATTCACGTATGCAATCGCGTTTACGGTAACATTCGTCGTATTTTTACCGATCACTTCGATTCGTCCACCACTTGTAGACACTTCTACCTCGGCATAATCACCTACTGTAAACTCTTGTGAGGCAACCGGTGATTGAGCAAAAGCCAGATGCGAGAAGCTCATAATAAATATAAATAGGCCTAATAGAAGGGGGGAAATGTGCTTGATGGTTCTAATTGTATGAAACTTTTGGGGCTGGAGATGCATAATCTTGGTGTTTATAGGGTTTGTTTGAGGTCCTTTGGCGGTAATTTTTTGTCTTTTTTGCTATGCTATTATTTTACTATTTCATTCTTCTTCGTTCTTTGACTTTTTTTGTGTTTAAAAGCGTTTACCAAAGCTTTGGCCCTTCAAAACTGCTTTACATGGAAGCTTAGGTGCTAAATGTGCCAAAATATACACCCGCAAGTGGACACACATTATTTAACGCTAAAAAATAAACACATGAAACAGTACGGAATGAATAGAAAAAGGTTACAGTTACGTGGATAATTTGAACGAAACTCGTACCTTTGCTCATCCTATCTCTGTTTGTGCTTAGGATCAATTGGTTTGTTTTCCCTCACTCCTCATCGATAACAATTAATTGGACGTTAAAAAGCCTTACTTATCTTTATGAAATTACCGTTTGTTTTCGCTAAGCGATTTGTTGCTGGCGAAGAATTCTCATCAAGCGTACCCGCTGCTAAACAACTTAATCAAGCCAATCATCAGCTTACCCTTGATTTGCTCGGAGAAAATGTAACCTCTCGTTCAGAAGCTGACCACAACATAAAGGCCTATATTGACGTCCTCAAAGGAATAGAGCAACACAAATTATTGAGTGGAATCTCTATCAAGTTAACCATGCTTGGATTAGATATTGATGTGGAGTATTGTGCAGATAATCTGTTTACTCTAATGGAACATGCGCGATCACAAAATCAATTTGTTCGAATTGATATGGAGAGCAGTGCGTATACCGAACTTACCTTGGATTTGTTCAAACGAGCTCATGCCGAATACGGAGCTCAACATGTAGGCACCGTAATTCAAGCAATGCTGCATAGAAGTAAGGAGGATATTGCTGAATTAGCTAATTTAGGGGCAGATATTCGACTGGTAAAAGGAGCGTATAAAGAGTCTAGATTAAGAGCCTATCAGCATATGTCCGATATCCGAGAAGCCTTTAATGCGTATGCAGAAGTGCTCATTAATAATACTTCTTTTCCACGATTTGGCACCCACGATGACCAGCTTATTCGTGAGGTTAGATCCTATTTAGCAGACTATGATATCCCCTATTCAAGGGTTGAATTTCAAATGCTTTACGGGTTGCGAGAACAAGGCTTAATGGATCTGAACCAGCTTGGATATCCTACTCGAGTTTACGTGCCCTTTGGTACGGATTGGTTTCCTTATTTTAGCAGAAGATTAGCCGAGAGAAAAGAAAATATTTGGTTTGTTATTAGTACTTTATTTAAGCGTTAACAATAAAGCAGGCAATACTGCGCTGCTTCACTAAGGTGGGATTATGAAAATCCCATATCGTTACTTTCGTTCGTTACACATAGATTTCTTCACAAGCACTTATATGATCAGGGTCCCCCATGTCCTCACTATTCTTATAGCTGGGATAGGTGCTAGTCAGCTTCCGCTCATAGGTACGCTTCATGTAGACTTGGCTTTTGTTGCATCCATTCTTTCAGGCTTGTGGGGAGCTCTTCGAGAAGCGCGTATTCAAAGCAGGTTTTTATTCAAACCTACTCTTTCCTATAATCGTAGGCTTATTCGAGATAGTCTCCTACTTAGTTTTTTTGCTGGGGTGGTTGTCATTTTTGACCTGTGGAGAGGATGCTTTTCTTGGGAGGGGCTTTTATTTTGGATTTTGGGCCCTTATTTAAGCTTATTCCTAGGAAGTACAGTAGGCCGTTATATTTCTATAAAAAGGTTTGCATTTCCAACCGTATTTGCTGGCTTATGGATTCTAGGGATTGGAGTTGGCAGTTGGCTGATTATTTTTTTTAACTCCCCTCAACTGTATTTTTTTAACCATCTTTGGGGTTATTGGCCTGGTCCTCTTTATGATGTACTAGCCCCTTTTCCAGCAGCATACATTCCCTTTCGTATGATAACTCTTCTTTGGGGAGCTCTCTTCCTTTTACTTAGCACCAAACAAGTAAAGGGTGGGCCTAAGCTAAGCAAGCGCTTAGGTATGTACAGTATCCTAATTGCATTACTAGTTGGGTATTCTACCGCCGGGTATTGGGGCGGTGTTACCACCTATTCTTCGCTTAAAAAAAATCTTACTACTCATGTTCAAACGCCTCATTTTAGCTTTTATGCGGACGATACTATTCCAATTGCTGAGGTTGAGCGATGGTCTTTTCGTCATGAATTTTATTTGCAAAACCTACTCGATACGCTTGAATTAGAGTGGCCTGAAGGGAAACAAATTGAGAGCTATATCTATGCAAATGAGTGGCAAAAGAAGGAACTCGTGGGTGCTAAAGAAACCAGTTATGTACCCATTTGGTTAACCAAAGATCAATTGCATATTGCGCATAATCATCTAGCAAGTGTTTTAGAGCATGAATTGGTTCACGTGGTTGCCAAAGATTTTGGGAACTTATTGTTTAATGGGTCTTGGAACATCGCGCTCATAGAAGGTTTAGCTGAAGCAGTAACTCAGGGGGCTAGTCAGCATAGCACACTGAATGAGCTTGTGGCCGCTCAACCCGAATTTCCTCCGATCGAAACCCTGCGGAAATTATTAGGTCCATGGGGGTTTTATTCGGAATCGTCTGGATTAAGCTATACAGTAGCGGGGGCGTTTGTGGGATTCTTGCTTCAGGAATATCCCGTAGCCTATCTAAAGGAATCCTATCGTAGCTCTAAACTATCCAAAAACTATCCCCCTCTTGAACAACTCGTAGAGGAATGGCATCAATATTTAAATACATTAAAGGGACAAACCAATGAAACTGATAGACGGCGTTCGAATGCGCTTCTTGAGCAAGCCTCGATTTGGCAGTTAGCTTATCCTCGTAATCCTGCTTCGGATTATGCCTTACTTGATGAATGGAATTACTATTGGGAAACAGGTAGAGTTGAACAAGCGAATGAAGTATTGAACACAGCATTTAACTCACTAAGTACTGCTGAATCTGCAAGGCTTCGTTGGTTCACTTATGCTCTATGGCTAGATAAACCTGCATTGCTGATTCAAAACATTAGCTTGCGTGATACCTCAGAGTCTGCAACACGCCTAATGCGGGATGCATTCGTGATGAACAGGGAATGGGTTCGAGCAATTCAACTAGATAGCAAGCTTGATTCGACTAGTAGGCATCGGCCTATTCGGCGAGCTATGAGTCTAAAAGATAGTTTACTTTGGCAGGATTATGTTGCCATAGAGTATGGTCACTATCTGCCAGATTCATCCCAATTTAACGGATATGACACATGGTTGCTAGAGTCTGCGGTGTTCCGTTATTGGGACGAAGAATTTAATCGTTATGCAACTTTTTCCACTCTCTCCGGCGTAGATAATCATAAAACGGAATCCTCTCAACATAGATCAAATCATCTATCTGGCTTGCTTTCACTCTGGCTAAATGAAAAAATAATAGATGAACGATCGAATGACCTTGAGAAGCTTACCATAGATGACTCTTCTCATACAGCCGAAGTAATATGGAATTTCTCAAACCACTTAGTGATTCTTGACCGAAATATTGGCCGACTGGATTCGGCTTCTGTTACAACTTGGCTAGAGGGCATGGCAGATCACCCCGCCCTACAAAGTGGCGGTGGGCGGGTACGTTATCGCCAACGCTACGAGTCGACCAAAAAATGGTGGGATTTTGTTCAAACTAGTCGGTTTCCTGTTGTTTTATCCGAAGTTCCTGTAGATTAATGGTGGTATATTTATAGTATTGAAATAAACCAGATGTACTGATTTGACCCTTAATCAACCTAACCTCCTGCCTTATGCCAGATTCTGCTCCTTTCCGTACTTGGGATGAATATTCCAAATATAGCCCTGATGAGATGCGAGCACGGTCCAATGATTTTTATAAACTTGTAAAAAAAAGACGGAGTGTTCGTTCTTTTTCGTCGGAAAAAATCCCGTTGGACGTACTCGATGCGTGCATAAAAAGTGCTGGAACCGCTCCTAACGGAGCGAATAAACAACCGTGGCACTTTGTAGTGGTTACCGATTCTCAGGTCAAGAAAAAGCTTCGGATTGCGGCTGAAAAAGAAGAACATTTGTTTTATAATGGCCGAGCTACTCAGGAATGGTTACAAGATCTAGAAGCCTTTCAAACTACCGAGGAGAAGCCATTTCTAGAGGAGGCGCCTGCACTCATTGCTGTTTTTAGTGCTATTTATGCCCATAAAGATGATGGCGCTAAAGAAAAGCATTATTACGTGAAAGAATCGGTTGGAATTGCCACCGGTATTCTTATCACCGCCTTGCATAATGCAGGACTCGCCACCCTAACACACACACCTAGCCCAATGGGTTTTTTGAATCAAGTGCTTAACAGACCTTCCAATGAAAAGGCGTTTTTATTATTGGTTTGTGGGTTTCCTAAGGAGGGGGTAAAAGTGCCGGACATTCAAAAAAAATCCTTAGATGAAATTAGAACGATTATCTAGGAGTATAGTGGTTCGCCTGAGATTTGTTGCGACGGCCAAAGGGCACATATCAACCAGTTAAAACTGTACATAATACATGCGTATGAAAAAAAAAAGCACCACCAAACGAACATGGCGCCGGGAATTGAGTGAATGGGGAATCATTATTGCTGTTGGGCTTATTCTGTATATCGGAGGGTGGCATACCGAGGTGATTGGATTTGCACAACGCATACTACTAAGTACACATATCATTCAACCCAAAATAACAGCTGCTGAAATCCAAAATTATGACGATTTAGCCGCTAATTTTGAACTAGTCGACTATAATTTCTATCTAAGTGATGAACTTGGCGCGCCTGTGTCGTTGGCCGATTTTAAAGGTAAAACTATATTCATGAACTACTGGGCTACTTGGTGTCCACCTTGCATAGCCGAAATGCCCAATATTCAGGCTCTATATGAGGATATGGCTCGAACCACGGAAACTAAAGAACAGATCGTTTTCATGATGGTTTCACTGGACGAAGACCCTAAGAAGGCGCTAGCTTTTATTGAGAGTAAAGGGTACAGCATGCCGGTTTACTTTCCGCGCTCCCGAAAACCTCCTATTTATGATACCTCCGTCATACCAACGACCTATGTAATTAATAGCGACGGATACATTGTCATGAAAAAAAGAGGAATGGCGCAATATAACACGCAACGCTTCAAAGACTTTTTGCGAAATTCTTCTGACTATTCCATGGACGCAGAAAGCCTATTGGACGAAAAGGCAGTACATTAATGCAATTAGTACCGGACATAGAAGAGGCGCCCTGGGTGTACGATCATTCTGAACCAAAAGCTCGATTTACTTTGGGTAGGAAAGGAACTCGCCCTTTTGTTTGTTTTGGGGTAAATCCAAGCACGGCCACTCCAGAGCGCCTAGACCCTACTGTCGCCTCTATTGCTAGATTTGCTGAGAAATATGGGTATGATGGCTGGTTGATGTTGAACTTATACCCTCAAAGAGCCACCAATCCTGATAAAATGCATAAAAGATTTCAGCCAGTGCTTCATCGAGAAAATGTACGTTGGATTCGTCATTATTTGCATGAATTTAGTCAGCAGTCACGGGTTCATGTATGGTGTGCCTGGGGGGCTTTAATTGAAAAACGCCCTTATTTGCTTCGCTGTTTATCGGATATTCACGATGCGATTAAGGATTTAAACCCTCATTTTTATACAAGAGGAGCTCATTCAAAAAATGGCCATCCACATCATCCATTGTACCTTCGTAAGGACGCACCACTGGAGAATTTTGCCCTAAATGACTATCTACAAAAAACCTTGAACCGTTAAGTATTCTTGTAGATTCAACCCAAATGCACCTTGGTACAATGGTTGGTTTAGCATTTGCTAGGTTAAAGGCCTCATACGAGATAATGATAGGGCCTGAAGCATCCATTTTGGCAGTGATTTTTCGGGATCTCTCTTGGTCATATCCACAAAAAGGCCAAACTTTTTGGCGATTGGTACCTTATGAGTTTCTACAAACTCAATTAACGTCCCATCTGGATCTTCAATGTAGGTAAATCGACCCGCTGCTTCTCCCATATCAAAACTACTCGCACTATCGACAGTAAAGGGATATCCTTTCGATTCACATTCATCTTTAAGTGCATCCATTCCTTGTACGTCGAAGCAAAGGTGAATAAATCCTGGATCTCCCCAGTATCGGTTATGGTACAATTTTTTCGGGGGGCTTAGTTTGGCCTCGGTTTCGATGCGTTGAACCAACTCAATTTCAGTTGGTCCAAAAAGTGCACTGAATCCCCCTTTTCTGGGCTGTGAATGTCGAACTAAGCAGCGTCGATAGGAAACATCTGCCCCATTAAGCCCTTCAAAATCATCGCAAATCCCTTCCTCATCATAGATAACAGTGTCATACCCAAGAATATCTCGATAAAGAGTTAGGGATCGATCTATATCCGACGAGCCAATTAACGCACCAGCAACCCCCCCCGTAAGCATTCGTTCTTTTTTCCGGAAAAAAGATTGCCCCTGAATAACCTGAAAAAGATTCCCATGAAGATCTTTGACAAAAAAATGTGGTTCTCCCATGGGATTGCTTTTTAACGATGTAACCACATTTAGGCCCTTCATATTGAACTCTTTGTAGCTCTTTTGAGCGTCCACGCTTTTAATTTTGGCGGCGTTAATACCAAGATCGCCTAAGTAAACTTCTCCTTCCATTTCAGTAGGCTTTCGAGAGGTATACTGCCAAATTTCAAAGCCCCCTC
>Ga0181564_10003547_pt1 | contig 13432 bp, 5 predicted proteins | sample 011ome_24_FD_134512 | JGI IMG/M metagenome (GOLD analysis project Ga0181564, IMG submission 134512) | Coastal salt marsh microbial communities from the Groves Creek Marsh, Skidaway Island, Georgia - 011513CT metaG (megahit assembly) | ecosystem: Environmental > Aquatic > Marine > Intertidal zone...
ATCTCGTTCTTGAACGCCATCTCCGTGTACAGGCGGTAGCACGTGCCCGGCCCGGTGCGCCCGGCTCTGCCGCTGCGCTGGTTCGCCGCCGCGCGGCTCGTCGGAAACACCTGCAGCGCGTTCATGCCCACGCGCGGGTTGAACACGGAGAGCTTGCAAAACCCGGTGTCCACGACGTACATGACGCCGTCCAGCGTGAGCGACGTCTCCGCGATATTTGTTGACACGACGCACTTGCGCGCGTTTCCCTCGGCTTCCTGGAAGATCTTCGCCTGCAAATCGCTCGGGAGCTGCGAGTAGATGGGGAGCACGGAGAGGGGCGGACACCCGTTCTTGGAACCGGCGGCTTCCGCCTCGGCGGCGAGCTGCTCGAGGCGCTCGTTCAGGCAGTACGCCACCGCCTCGATCTCCTCCTGGCCGGTCATGAACACGAGGATGTCCCCCGGGGGGTACGCGACGTGGATGGCGAGCGCCTGCTTCACCGCGCCCTCCACGTAGTCCTCCACCGGCGTCTTGGCGTAGAGCGTCTCCACCGGGAACGTGCGCCCGGGGATGTTGAACACCGGCACCGACCCGAAAAAGTCCGAGAAGCGCTCGGCGTCCAGCGTCGCCGAGGTGACGATGAGCCGGAAGTCGCGCCGCCGGGCGACCACTTTCTTGAGGATCCCGAAGAGCACGTCCGTGTGCAACGAGCGCTCGTGCGCCTCGTCCATGATCACGCAGCTGTAGGAGTCCAGGTCGGGCTCGCGCAGGGTCTCGCGCAGCAACACGCCGTCGGTCATGTACTTGATGAGCGTCTCCTCCGACGTGCAGTCCTCGAACCGAATGGCGTACCCGACCTGCTTGCCGAGCTCCACGTCCATCTCCTCGGAGACCCGCTTCGCCACGGACATCGCCGCCACACGCCGGGGCTGCGTGCACCCGATCACGCCGAACGTGCTGTAGCCCTCCTCGTGCATGTACTGGGTCATCTGCGTGGTCTTCCCGGACCCGGTCTCGCCGACCACCACGACCACGTTGTTTTCGCGAATCACGTGCATCAGGTCCTCGCGCGAGCCGTACACGGGGAGGAACTCCCGCTGCTGCTTCATGGTCTTCGTCTTCGCGAACTCCGAGCGTTTCGCGGTCGGCCCAGTGGACATGTGCGTCGAGAACTTCGCGCCGGACTTGAACGCCGCGATCTCGCTCTCGTCCGTCGCGCGGTTGCCGGGGAGCGACTGATACGTCTGATCATTCGCGTCGTCGGCGGCGTCCCCCGTTTTTTTCCGTTGCTCCTCCGCGTTCCGCGCCGCCTCCTCCTTTTCCGCCCGCGTCGTCCCGGTGACGTCGCCCATCTTGGTGCCCTTCATCTCCCAGAACCGGTCCCGGCTCTTGTTTTCGTCGCGCTTCACCCGAACCTCCTTCAGGAGCGTCGAGCCGCGCCGCGCGATCATCGCCAGGTCGCTGGTGGGGTCCTTCACCGGCAGAACCGACGCGTCGTTTTTTTTCGACGAAGCGCGTAGCCCGTGCTCGCCCTCCAGAAACGGCGGCCGCGTGTCGTGTACGAGCAGCATCACCTTCTGCTCCTCCTCCGTCTCGAAGTCCAGGTCCACTTCGCGCACGCGCACGACCCCGGAGGTCACCATCCTGTTCTCCTCCCAGGCGTTGTGGTCGGCGTGGATCGACGCCATGCGTTTGGACTGCGCCAGGGTCATCGGTCGGCCGTCGCGTCGCGTGAGCCGTTTCTGGTACGCGGCTTCCTTACGCCGCGCCGCCGCGCCGTCGTATCCCGCGAACGCGGTCACGTACGCGTCGCCGTGCCCACCCCCGCCTTCGTCGTCGTCGTACCACGCGCGATCCAAATCCTTCACCGCGTCGTTCGACGGTTCGTTCACCGCGTCGAGGGGCGCGAAAGACGGCGAGGAAGGCGCGCTCGTTCGAACGTCGCCGCCGGCTCTTTCGGTTTCCGCGCCGGAAGACCCACGCATCCACGCGTTCGAGCGCCAGGAAGGCGTGCCTCTGGGCGTAGCCGCGACAACGCTCGAGTTCGAACCGCGGCTGCCGCCCCGGGCGCTTCCGGGACGGCTGCCCCGGAAGGACCCGCCGCCGTCGCCGCCGCCGTCGCCGCGCTCGGTTCGGTCCGTCCACGGCGACGCGTTTGGCGCCGCCCGCGCCGGGGTCTCTTCCCACTCGTCGCGCCGGACGGAGGCGTCTCCCGTCTCGCGCGCGGGCGCTCGGTGGCCGGGTGTATCCGTGCGGTCGCGCCATCGGTCCCCGCCGCGCGCGCGCGCCAAGATGGCCTCCATGCCCGCGGTGTCCCGCCCGGAGGCGCCGGCGGCGCCAGCGCCGCGTTCGCGGGTGTGGGATCCTCGGCGCGCTTCTTCGCGGTGGTACTCCCGGCGGTGCGAGTCGCTCCTCGCGGCGAGCCCGCGGTCGCCGCGGTCGCCCCGGTCGCGCCGCCGGTCGTCTATGTCCCGGCGCACGTCCTCGTCGATCCCGCCCGGGTGGCTGGGGGTCTCGACCCGATAGCCCCGGAAGTTTTGCCGGGGTCGTTTCGGCGCGCGCGCGAACCCTGCTCCCGCGCGGTCCGATCGGTCCGACCGGTCGGCTCCGTCCCCGCGACCGTCCTCGCGTCCGTCGCCGGCGTCCCCGTCAGGGCCGTCCTCGGCGAAGGACATGGACGTCACCGGACGCGCGCGCTTCACCGCCGCGCCGCCCTCGGAGCGCTCGCGCTCCATCTTCTTCTCCCTCGCGAGCCTGTCCAGCCCGAGCAGCGAAGCGCGCGGCTTCGGCGCCTGGAAGACGTGCGGCGGGCGGTCGCCGCCGCCGCTGGGGGGACGCGGCGCTTCGCCGGACATGCCGGGTGTCCCACCTCTGCGCACCTCGGGGTGGTGCTCGGCAGATCTCGGAAGGAGTCGGCGAGCAGATTTCATTCATTTCGTCGGCGCCGAGAAATCATCGCGGGTTGCGACAGCGCAAATCTCCTCGCGCAACTTCACGAGGTGCGTCTTCCGGTCACGAAAAAACGCTCCGATCGATAACGGTCACCCGTCTGCACGATTTCGGGAAACAACGAGGGTCTTGTTTTCGTCACGACAGAGGCGACCCGCGGTGTGAACGCGGACACACACGCGCGCGCGACGCCATGGCCGCCATGGCTCCCGAACGCGAGCTCCTCAAGCGGTTCGAGGTGCAGAAGTTCCTCGGGAAGGGATCGTACGGCTCTGTGTAAGTGCACGCTTCTCGGCACACATCTCGTGTCGTAATCTTTTTGGACCCGTGTTGGCTTTTCGTGACGCGGGTGACATCGCGCGCGAAGACCGCGCGTCGCGACGGTCGCCGAGCGCGCGCGCGGGCGAGAAGGGGTGTGCGGCGTGCGTCAAGACATTCGTCGAATGTCAGACGCCTCGGCCGTCGTCCCCGCCGCGCCCGGTCATCGCGCGCACCGCGTTTCAGGGCGCGTTTCGGTCCCGGGACCCCGCGCGCCGCGGGGGAACAAGCCGGTCCGCAGTCTTGTCACCCAGATCCGCGCGTTTTTTTTTCCGAGTCGCGACGCGACCCATGTGGAAGCGCCGAATCGCGGCGTCCGCTCCGCTCTGTCTGCTTCGCCCTCCGTCCCGCGGCTGACCGACGATCCGCCCCGATCACCACACGCACGACCGAACACCGACAGCTACCGCGTCCGCCGCCTGAGCGATGACAAGGTGTACGCGCTGAAGGAGACCAACGTGCGTAACCTGAGCCAACAGGAGAGGCAAGAAGCCGTGAACGAGATCAGGCTCCTCGCCTCTGTGCAGCAGAACGCCGCCATCTCCGGGTTCCACGAGGCGTTCATCGACGGGAACAGGCTGTGCATCGTCATGGAGTACGCGCCGTTCGGGGACCTCTCTCGAGCGTTGCGGAAGCGCCAGGCGCAGCGCAAGCTCCTCCCCGAGGACCTCATCTGGTCGTACTTCATCCAAATCGCCCGGGGGCTGCAGGCGCTGCACGCGCAGAAGATCTTGCACCGCGACGTGAAGACCGCCAACGTGCTGCGCATGTCCGGCGAGATCGTCAAGCTGGGCGATCTGGGCGTCGCGAAGCTGATGAAAGGCGCGATGACCAACACGCAGATCGGCACGCCGCACTACATGCCCCCCGAGGTGTGGCGTAACCGCCCGTACACCTTCAACAGCGACGTCTGGGCGCTGGGGTGCGTGTTGTTCGAGATGTGCACGTTCGCCGTGCCGTTTGAGGCGCGCTCGATGGAGGAGCTGCGGTTCAAGGTGATGAAGGGGAAGTTCCCGGCGCTGCCCGCGGTGTACTCCTCGGACATGCAGAAGATGGTGCGCTGGCTGATGATCGCCGAGCCCTCGCAAAGGCCGGACGTCGACGCCGTGCTGGACCACCCATCCGTGCGCCGCAGGGCGCACCTCGCGCCCGAGCCCGAGCCGCTCGTGCCCGAGGCGGACGCGCGCGCCTCCGAGGAGCAGAGAGGCGCGCCGCGCGGCGCCGCCGGCGCCGCGGACCAGCCGGGATCCGCGGTCACGCTGGGCACGATCAAGGTGCCCAAGAACCTGAAGATGCTCAAGAAGCGCCTGCCCGCGCCCTCCTACCCGAGCGACCACGAGAAGGCTGCCAAGGAGCGCGCCGCCGCGGCCGAGCGCGCCGACAAGGAGGCGAGGCTGGCGGCGGCGCGGGGGCGCGCTTTGTCCGCCGCCGCGGCGGACAAAGAACACGATGGAGCGGAACTTTCGAAAAAAGAACTTTCGAAGGAACCGAATTCGGCGGGACCCGCGAACGCGCCGGTGCCAGCGCAGGCACCGGCGGCAGCCTCCTCGGCGCGCGCGCGAAACGCGCTCGCGCCCCCGGCGCAAGCTTCGCGCGGCGCGCCCTCGGCGGCGGCGAACGCCGCGGCGTCGCGCGCCGCCGCGCTCCGCGCGAAGCTTGACGCGAAGCCCGCGGGTTTAGGGTTAAATAACCGGCACGGTATCGCTCGGCCCTCCCATCGCTCGGCCGTGGTGGACGTGGCGGACGTTCCGCCGCTGCACCGGCCCGACAACCGCGAGAACAACCTGGGCAACGGGTACCGGCAGCGTCTGGGCGGAGGCGTCCGCGAAAACGTCCGCGAAAACCAAGTCGTCAACGGAGCCGGCAACTCGGAGCCGCGGGAGCGCCGAAACCCGAGCGCCGATTTCCCCGGGGGCGCGCGCGAGCGCGCCGTGGCCGCCGCGGAGCGCGCGCGCGCCGAGCGCGAGCGCGCGTCCGGAATTCGCGAGATGCGCGCGGAGATGCACCGGGAGCGCGCGGGCGCGCACCCCTCGCACGTAGCGGCGAACGGAAGACAGGGTGGCGAAAACGAGAAGAAGAGCGCGTCCGAGTACGCGGCGGCGCCGTCGCGCATCAAGTTGCCGCTCATCTCGGGCAACGGCGCCGTGGTGGCGCGCCGCGACCCGAGTTTGGTTCCGGGGTACGCGCCGGCGGCGCCTCTGCCCGGCGGGAGAGCCGCCGGGCTCGCGGGGGCCAGGCCGCCGCCGTTCGGCGTCCCGCTCGCGGGCGCGGGCGCGAAGGCGGACGAGGAGAACGCGAGAACGGAGAGCGAGAACGGCAAGATGGGCGCCGCGGCGATGCCCGGGAACGAAAAGCGGCGCGTCGGGTTGAGTAACTTGAGTAACCTGGGCGACGGCGCCAAGCGGGGGGCGCCGCGCCCGGCGGCGCGGCGGCCGGCGCCCATGGCCAGGAACTTCTACTTCTGATGAGTGTTTACTTCGAGAGTGGCACTATGAGGGATTGAAAACGAGGCGAACGAGGGGAGGGGGGAACCGACCGCGCGTATAGCTATAGGTACGTACATAAAACGGCGCTCTCCCCGCGCTTTCTTACGCGCGCTCCCCGTACCTATACGTCTCATCAGCTCGCCACGGCGAGCCTCTTGAGGTGCTCCATGAATACCTGCAAGGAGACATCGTCCGTGAATATGATATCGCTCCCCTGCCCGCCCATCGCGCCGCTGTTGTACGTGGCGGAGGGGTTCAGCTTGGCGAGCAGGAAGCGCGCCTGCGAGCCGTGCTGGTCGCAGTCCACCAGCCGCGGCACCGGGAAGCGCCGGTCGAGGATCTCCTTCGCGTCCGCCAGCGGCGCCTCGAGCAGCTGCTTGAACGCCTCGTGCTCGGGCTGGTCCTGGTAGTTCGCCTTGCGCCACTGCGCGATGGTCTGCCCGTGGAACACCACCACCGCGAAGTACGCGTCGAGGACCAAGATGCGGTCCGGCGCGATGGAGCAGACGTCCAGCAACACCGGCTCCGGGGGACCGTTGAACGAGTACGCCATGAGCGTCGGCTGGATCATCACCAGCGAGTTCAACACGCACTCGCGCCACAGCACTAAACGGTAGTACGCGGTTTCATCGGGGGAGTTGTTGAACACCTGCACGAACTGCGAGCGGCGCAGGTTGAACATGAACTGCGGGTAGATGCTGAACTGCGGCATGAGCTGGAACGACGCCGGGTCGTCCTTGCGGTAATCGCCGAAGCGCTGGCACAGCCGGATGAGCGATCGGTCCAACCACCGCGTCGCCGCCGGGCAATCGAACTCTTCTTCCGTCTCCATCTTCCAGGTGAGTTGCCTGGCGACTAACGTAGCGCCCGCTTCCTGGTCGAAACCCGCGGCGACGTCGTTCACGTTGCCGCCGTCCGTCCAGCGACGCGTCGTCGTCGTGACCCTCAAGCGCGTTTCGCCCGCCGGCGTCGTCGCCGTCGTCACAAACTGCAGGAAAAACTGTTGCTGCTGCTGCGAGGGCGGGACGGTCCCCGCGCTGCCCTCCTTCCCCCCCGCGTTCGCCACCTCGAAGTACACGGCCAGCGAGGTGTCGGTGGACATCGAGCACAGCTTCCAGGCGGTCGTGCCGCCCGCGCCGATCGCGGCGTCGGCGACGGCGCCGGGTAAGGTCTTCTTGTCCAGCGCCGCGCACGGCCCCACGCACCCCGCCGTGCGCACGTCGCGGCTGGTGATCACCTCGAAGACGCCTCCCGAGCTCACGCCCAGCGCGTCCTCGCCCTCCACGGAGAACATACGAGTGAACGACGTCTTGAACACGGTGTTGGCGAAGGACTCCGCCAGCACCACCATACCGCCCGTCTTCTCCGCGCACACCTTCATCTCCGCCAAACCGACTTGGTCCAGCGAACACGCGAACACGTCCAGCGAGTGCCCGTTGACGCAGAGCTGCGTGGCGACCGATTCGTAAAACTTGGCGGCTTTGCGCATGAACGGCGCCGCGTCCTTGGCGATGTCCTTGTGCGAGCGCATCGCCTGCTCCAAGTCCTTGCCCACCACCGCGCCGCCGCCCTCGGTGGCGGGGCCGCCCACGAACAGCAGCGCGCGCGCCGCCGCCGCCGGGCGCGCCGACGAGAGCACCGTCGCCGCGCACGCCACCGCCGTCCCGGTGCACCGCGCGGGGCGGCACTCCGGGAGCGCCGAGAAGCTGTCCCGCTGCAAGTTCTCCAGAATCGCGCTGAGCGAGAACTCGCACTCGGACAAAGGCGCGAGGAACTTGGAGGCGACCGACGCGCCGTCGTTAACAGCGGGGTGCGCGTGTCGCGCCGCCGCCGCCTGTGTCGCGCCGCGGAACCCGCCGGCGCCCTGGAACAGCTGGTCCGCGATCTGCGCCTGCGTGAACTCCTTGCCGCCCCGGAACACGTACGTCTTCTGGCACTCCGCGAAGCCGAGCTCGTGCACGTGCACGTGCGTGCCGTAGGTGATGAGGCCGACGAGCGCGTCCTCGGGCAGCAGAGAGAGCGCCTGCGCGAGCGACTGCCGCAGCGCGGCGAGCTCATCCTCCACCAGGCACACGTCCACTACGAAGAGGTACGCGGGAGGGGGCGCCTTGGGTCTCTGCAGCGTGTACTCGATGGTGGTGTACGTCGGAAAGAGCTCCGCGGGGAGGTTCGTCTCCGAGATGCTCGCGTAGTGCGCGGGGAAGTGGTTCCGCGTGTAGCAGAAGGGGCAGATCCAGAGCTTGCCGTTGAAATCCACGCGCGCGTACGGGTTGAGGCACGCCGCGCAGCCTTTGCACCGCACGGGGTCGTACGGCACCACGGGCATGTCCGGCAGGTGTTTCCGGGGGGTCACGAGCGCGCCGAAGGGCACGACGCATTTCGTGGCCTCGATCTTGCTGTTCGGCCAGACGTTCCTGCGGGCGGACAGAGCGGTCAGGGGTCGCGGTCAGATTCGACGGTTCGCGGGAGGAATGCGCGGGCAGCGAGGCGTGACGTGCGCGCGATGACGCCTCGTGGTGGTCACGAACGAGGCGGACGCGGCGTGATCGCGGCTCTGCCGACGCGCCGAGGTCGATCGGGGAAAAACCCACGTACCATGATAGACGGACCCCGTCCACCGCCTCGAGGGCACCCCAGTCCGGGGTCTGCATGCCGCCGGCCCTTCCTCGCACCGGCTGCAAACGTCAACCCCGCGGCTCCGCCACCCTGCCGCGACCCGGGTGTCCTACGCGCCTACGCCTCGATCGAGCGCGATGGGTGGCGCACGAGGATCGAGCGACCTCCCGCCGGCGTGTGCGTCGAGGACGCGCGCGCGATTCTCTGCCGCGGAGGCCGCGGGCAGACCGTCGCTGAGTGCTCACCGCCGGCCATCCGTTCTTCCTTCTTCGTCAGGCGGCAGGCGGGCAGGGGGCAGGCGGAGTCGTCGAAAACGCGAAAACGAGTACTTAAAGTACTTTCCGTACTCGACCGTATGACAAGTTAGTCATACAAACACACGTATCGCATTTACCAGACTATTTGCATGTGGGATCCATCACACATCGGTTCCGCGGGGACGATTGGTCAAGCGTGCTCTTATCCTGCACGTGGCACTGTTCCCTGAGCGCGCACGATGGTCGCTGTTCTCGTCACCCCCGTCTCCCTGACCTCCGCCCCCCGCGCGGCGACCCGCTCGCTCCGCGCCGGCGCGGCTCCCACGCGCGCCGCGCGCGCGGTTTCCGTCCGCGCCTCCGCCGAGGAACGCCAGGTACGACGCGTCGATCGCCCAGCTCTCTCGAGGAGGCGATGTTCTCGATGCGCGCAGACGACCGCCCCGCGCGCGTCGTTCGTCGTCCGTCGTCTCTGACCCCCGACCGACCTCTTCACCATTCACGAGCACAGGTCGAGGCCACGACGTCCCGCCGCGAAATCGCGTTCAAGGCGTTCGCCGCGCTGACCGCGGCGTCCGCGGTGCGCCCCGCGCCCGCGCTCGCGCTCTTCGGTTTCGGGGGCGACCCGATCGCCAAGTACACCGAGCAGACCACCGCGGTCATCGAGCAGGTGAAGTACACGCTCGATTTGCCCGCGGATTCCCCGGAGAAGGCGAACGCGATCGAGAAGACGCGCCAGCTCACGAACGCGTGGGTGGCGAAGTACCGCCGCGACAAGGCCATCATCGGCCGCCCCTCCTACGGCAACGTCTACTCCGCGCTCAACGCCGTCTCCGGGCACTACAACAACTTCGGCACCAAGTACCCGCTGCCGCAGAAGCGCAAAGATCGCGTGATGGACGAGTTCAAAACCGCCGAGATCGCGCTCTCCAGAGGCCGCTAAACAAACGGCAGATGCGCGCGTGATGTCTACGAACGCGTATCTCTTCGTGTGGCACAGAACGACGAACCTTTCGCGAATCGGATGCGAACGTGTGGATGCGTACGTAAACGACGCGCGCCGTCGCGACGAAGAAGCGCGCGAGGGGTAAATAAAAAAAAACGTTAAAATATGTATGACGAAAAAAGCTACCGTACGTACGCGTAGAGTCAGCTCTCGGCCCTGAGCCTCAGCTCGGCGTCGATGGTGACGAACGCCTCCCGCAGAACGGGCTTGAGGGAATTATTCAAGGCGGTGACCGCGGCGTCCTCGATCGATCGGCGCTCCGGCACGCGATCCTCCACGTCGACGACGAAGCTCATGTCGTCGTCGTCCACGGTGTCGCGCGACGCCTCGGGAATCTTAACGGCGCCCTTTATCGTACGCGGCTCGTCAGTCTCGGTTTCGTCATCCTTCGGCGTCGTGACGACGCACTCGAACGTCAGGGTCAAGGCGAAGTCGAAGCCGTGCCTGGGCTTACCGCGGACCATCACCACGGTCGCGTCGCCCTCGAACGACTTCACGCCGGTTAACGCGATTCGCATCGCGTTCGACTCGACGACTGTTTTCCCTTTGAGCAACTCCGCAACGCGCGCCTCCGCCCATTTCGTGTGCGTTCGTTCCTCCCAGGTGCCCGCGGTGTTCCAGGACGAGAGACCGGAGCCCCCCGAGCCCTCGAGCTTCGCGGAGAGCGCGGCAGCCTCCGCCTCGGAGAGCTTCACCGGCTGCGCCTTCGGCGCCGTCCCGCGGTTGGCTTGTTCGTGGAAGTAGTGGTAGCCCGCGCCCGCGTGACCGGTTTTCGCATCCGCCGTCTTCTTCGGACCATCCGTCTTCTTCCCGTCGTCCGCGGTCTTCGAGACGCTCGCCATCGCCGCGCCGGACGGTCGGACGTCCGTGCGAGTCTCGACGCTCGCGCCGCCCGAATCTCCGGGCGCCGCGGGACCGCTCGAGCCCGGTCTCGTGCCCTCGGGACGCGTGCGCTTCGGCCGGAAAGCCTTCGAAGGCGCTTCTCGCGCGCGATCCGCGGCCGCGGGCGCGGGCTGGGAGGAGGACGCCTCTCGCGCCGCGGTCGGATCCGAGGGCGCACGCGAGAAGATCGACTTGATCCCCCCGCCCGCCTTGCGAACGATACTGACGACCGGACCTATCGTGCGATGCGCGAACGCACCCGGCGAGCGCGCGCGTCTGATCTCGCGAAAGACCCGTCCGTGGCACCCAAAAGACGCGCCCACACTGGAGGGAGGATCTCTCTTTTGGACGTTGGGAGCGTGAGAGGACCGTAGTCTACGCTTTTCGCGCCACAACTATAAGAATCGTTCCCTTTTTGACTCTTCCCGAGGCTTTCGAGACTTCCACCCGGAGTAGTAGCAGTACAGCAGCATCATCACGAGCAGACCTAATAGTGGCCCGCCCGCACCGAGCAGGAGGAAGATTATGGGCAGCACCATGACAGTGCGCGGTGCGTCGAGGAGTGTTGACAAAAATCGTTTCACATTTGCTTTTTGCCGCTCTTTTCTTTTCTCGAATTTTTAGAACGTACCCGGCTACCCGGCATCACACGCCCGAAATTGTGGTGCCGCGTCAGTATCCACCGCGCGAGCGGGATCGAGAGGGGCTGCGACGATGAACTGGCAAATGGAGCTCCTGGAGCAGGCGAGCGCCGCGGCGAAGGCGGTGAAGCCCAAACCCGCGGGGAAGGTACGTCTCGACGCTTCCGCGACGGACGCGCGTTCGCGCGTGGTGTCCGCTTCCCCGATCTCGGCATCCGCCCCAGTCGCGATCCCGCGCGCCCTTTTTCCGCGAGCGTCGCCGACCGCCTCCGGTCGCCCCGCGCTGACCCTCGCCTGGTGCCCACGCCGGCGCACGACCACCGCGCGCCAACACGCGCAGGGTGACAAGAAGAAGCGAGCTCCGGAGGTGGGTACCGGAGGCACGGGAGGAACGTCGAAGAACGTCGACAAGAAACACAAGCTGATCGTTCGGTCCAACGACCCCCCGGGTGAGCTGCTCGAGGAGCTCGCCGCGCGCTTCGTCCTGAACTGCCCCGCGGAGGAGCTCAACTCGTTCGAGCGCATTTTGTTCCTGGTGGAGCAGGCGCACTGGTACTACGAGGACTTCGTGCGCGAGGAACCCGAAAACAAACACCTGCGCTCGATGAAACTCCGCGAATTCGCCGAGCTCACGTTCCATCGGTGCGCGGCGCTGTCCAAGTACCGCGGGAAGGTGGACGGCATCTACAAGAACTTCCTCATGTACAAGCTGAGCATTCCCACCGGCGGTTTGATCGTCCTGAACCCGCAGCTCGACAAAGTGCTGCTCGTGAAAGGCTGGAACAGCGGCTCCTCCTGGGGCTTCCCCAAAGGCAAAATCAACAAAAACGAGCCCGAGCGCGAGTGCGCGGCGCGCGAGGTTCGCGAAGAGGTGGGGGTGGATTTTTCCGCGTACACCAACGAGGAGGACTCCATCATCGTCACGCGGTCGGTGGACAAAGCCGGCGCGCCCGGTCTAAAGCAGCGCTCGCGGCTGTTCATCGTGCCGAACATCTCCGAGGAAACCGTCTTCGTCACGCAGACGCGCAAGGAAATCGGGAGCATCGCGTGGCACAGCCTCTCGGCGCTCGTCAAGGGCGGGCACGGCAAGAAGTTCTTCATGGTGGGCCCGTTTCTGCAGCCGCTCCTGAAGTGGATCCAGGCGAAGAAGAAGGCGATGGGTGGGGCGCACCTGTTCAAGTTCGAGGGGGGGGGCTTGAACCTGGGGCCCGAGCCCGGGAGCGTCAAACAGGCGGGCGCGCCGGGGCAACAGAGCACCACCCTCGCGGCGGCGCCCGTGTACCTCTCCGAGCTCGAAGCCGCGGCGACGGCGCGCTTTCCCAGCCTCGATTGCTTCGCGTTTGACAAAACGCGCCTCGCCGCCGCGCTGGCGTAGGGGGCGCTCTGAGAGCCGTGTCGCGGGAGCGTCGTGCGTGCGTGCGTCGTCTCTCGTCGTCACGCGAGACGACACGACTATAGAGCTATCCTAAATTACGTAACTACTATGTTTGCCACAGCCTCCGTTCGCCGCCGCGCTCGTCCGCGCACTCCGCGCCGGACCCGGAAGAGTCGGTCGCCGCGCTCGAGTCCGAGCTCGAGTCCGAGCTCGAGTCGGACGACCCGGAGCCGCCCCGCGCCTTTCGCGCCTTTCGCGCCTTTCGCCTCGCGGCCCGGAGCAGCACGCGCGCCGCGCGCCGGGGCGTGACCGCGAACGGGAGCGCGACCGCGGCGGCCGAGACGGCGGCGTCGCGCGAACGATTGGATCGATTGGATCGATTCGAGAGACGTTTTTCGACGCCTTCTCCGCGACGCGCGAACGTCGCCGCCGCGCACCCGCACGAAGCGACTACCCGCGCCGCGGATACACAGTTTGGAAACCACGCGAGCGTCTGGCACGTCTCGCAGAAGGCTCTGCGCGTGTGCCTCCTCGGAGCCATGGCCGGCCAGCGCGCGCGCGCGATTTCAAACGCGGCGCGCCAGGACTGATGAGAGGACCCTCCAGGCGGTTTTTTTTTTCGTGCATTCGAGGTTCCTCGAATGGCGTTTTCGGGTTCGCCCGCCGCCGCCGCCGCGCACCGCGACTCGCCGAAGGCGGCGAGCGCCAGCGCGCGCCACCGGTCCGCAGACTCCGCGCGCGTGCGCCACTCGCTCGAGACGCACGCCGCGCGCGCGAGCGCGTGCGGGTGCAGGCGATCGAGCACGAGACCGAGGACGTCGCCCGGCAGGTCACCGAACGTCGCCAGCCTCCGGGCCGCGCCTCGCGTCAAGTGAGGCGCCGCGTCCGCGTCGGCGTCGTCGTCGTCGTTGTCGTCGGCGTCG
>Ga0181564_10003550_pt1 | contig 13427 bp, 13 predicted proteins | sample 011ome_24_FD_134512 | JGI IMG/M metagenome (GOLD analysis project Ga0181564, IMG submission 134512) | Coastal salt marsh microbial communities from the Groves Creek Marsh, Skidaway Island, Georgia - 011513CT metaG (megahit assembly) | ecosystem: Environmental > Aquatic > Marine > Intertidal...
AATATAATTTGAAAAATCCTTTAATAGACTATGACTATATATTCCATGAAAATGTTTTTTTTCTGGATGCAAAGGACTATGATAAGAATATCCCACTGAAGATATAATGTGTAATTTTTCTACATGTATGCATTCATTTTTATCAACATATCTTACAATATGATTTTTATTTATAATTAGATTAAGAGCCTGGTACTGATTTTTATGAAGATTTTTATCTACTAATAGAATAATTTTCTTATTTTTATTAAATTTAGAAAATAAATATATTTTTGGCAATATTTCCACAGTCCAATGGGCATAATTGAACGATGTTGAGTCTAAAAAAGATATTGCTTCTTTAATTTTTATTTTTTTTTTTGGATTTGGCCAAAATAATTTTTTCCTTTTTGAGATTAAGCATTTTCCACTTATTTCTTCTAAGCAAAAATTATTTTTAGGATCCCAAAGATCGTTGCTGTAATACACTTCATTATTTTTAAAAATAAAGTTTGACTGTCCAAAAACTTTGACATCATGAATAATTTTTATTTTTATATCAGGAAATTCTTCATGTACTTTATACTGAATTTTGTCTGTAGGCTTTGATGTAAATTTAGGCTTAATATTTTTAATTTTTTGTTTTTTTTTTAAAAGTTTAGAATTTTTATTAAAATTAATTTTTTCTATTTTATAAATTTTAAATTTAGAAAAACTTATAGCTAATTTAATGTAAAATTTTAACTGTATGAAAAATATTTTTAAGGATTTAGAAATCACTAATAATTAAATTATCTTAAGTTTATTAATTTTAATAAATCATTCCTTGTGCCTTCAAAAGTGACAAATTCTTTTAAAGCACTTTCCATAATATGAAATTATATCCTTCAATATACTGACTCCCAAAAGGAGCTCTAAAATGTTTGATTATTTTTATTTTCTTTTGCTTTTCTAGTTTTAATAACTTTTTGAATAAATTTGATGAATAACCTCTTTTTTTTTGAAACTTGAAAGCTATATTATCCTCTAAATTTTTCTTAGGTTTGTAATAATACAAATGAGGTTCGATATTAACGCAAATCAAAGGCTTTTTTTTTATAAAAAAATTTAAAATATTGTCAAGTTCATCATTCAATTGCTCTAAAGCACCTATTGAAAAAAAACCTGAATTTTTTGATATTTTTAATTTATAATTTGGTTTATTCATATCAAATAAAACACCAGAAATATTCTTTTGTTTTTTTCCAATTAAATTAATTAAATTTACAGAAGATTTAACAAAATCTAATCCATAAAAATTTTTTTTAGGAAAAATTTTAGAAGCTGATATTATATTATTTCCAGAACCAACTCCAAATTCGTAAATATTTGAACATTTCTTAAAATATGATCTTAAAAACCAATTTCTATAAATATCCAGTAGTTTGAGTTCAAAATTTGAGTCATAAGATCTAACAAATTTTCCACCAAGTCTAAAAATATTAATATTTTTTCTCGTATAATATTTTGGAATTATTGATTTTAAGTTTTTAGTTTTTTTAAATTCATTATAATTTTCCTGCCATCCATCATACCATATTTTTTTTCTGTAAGGCCTAGCAATTTTTTGTTTGTCATTTTTAATTTTTAAAAAACTATTTTTTTTTAATATTTTTCTATCTTTTATTATTAGTTGTTCATATTTTAATTTATATTTCTTAATTAAATTTTTAGTATTTTTATCTAAATTTGATATTTTAGTATGAAAAATTTTACTTATAATATTTAAACTTACTGTTTTTTGTTTCATTAAAAAGGTCCTTTAAATCTTTTTTCATGTGAGTATAGGTTAATTTTGTTAATGTTAAAATTTATTTTAAACATTTTTCCCACAAGCTTAACTATATCTTTAGAATTGGGATAGAATTTATTTTCAAGATTTCTACTCGTTGGGCAAGGAATAAATTTAAAACCCAATCTTTCAACTTTATGAATCAATTTTTTAAATAAATTTGTGTTTATCAAATGACTTACTTCAGAGCTAACACCATATGGAAGCCAATCGTAATCTAATACAATGCATCTTTTTGTTTTACTTACAGATTTAATTATAGTTTTTTTATCAATTGGACTAAGATATCTTAGGTCAATTATCTCACATTTAATTCCATTATCGTATAAGAATTTTGCTGCCTGTAGAGCCTCTACATTCATCCAAGATGTACAAACAAGAGTTATATCTTCTCCTTTTTTGATAATTTTAGCTGTATTTTCTTTAATGGTATAATTATTTTTTGGTACATGTCCTTTTTGCCAATACAACCATCTATGTTCTAGACAAATAGTTGGTTTTTGACTTCTTAGTGCAGAAATTATCATACCTTTTGCATCATGAGGCGTGGATGGCATAATTACATTGATACCAGGTATATGGGCAAATATTGATTGTAAACTTTTGCTGTGTTGATAACCTTGTCCCCAACCTCTTCCAATTACAGCTCTAATTAGCATTGGGGTTTTTTTTCTACCTTGTGTGGAAAAACTGTAATTTGATATAATATTAAATAGTTGATTTATACCAAGTAATAAAAAATCTACTCTTATATGATTAAATATTGGTATTTTACCAGATAAAGACAAACCTAAAGACATTCCTGTTAACATATCTTCTGATAATGGCGTAGAAAAGAATCTTTTATCACCAAATTTTTTTTCTATATTTTTGGTAGTTCCAAAAACTTTATCTTCCAATCCATACATTAAAATATTCTTATTTCTTGACATTTCTTGCATTATTCCTTCATTTATAGCATCGCAATAAGTTAACTGTCTTTTATTATTTATATTTTTCATTAAATTAATATTTAATAATTTCATTAAAATTTGTAAATTTACTTTTTTTCACTTTTTGAATTATTTTTTCAATAGTTAAATTTTTTCTCTCAAGATATCTCGCAATAAACTTTTGACTATATTTTTTTTCAACAATCTTTTTTATTAATAAATAAGGATCTTTTTTTAGAGCTTTATGATGTTTATTTTGTGATCTATAATTTGACCTTTCGAATGAATTTTCTGTATCCTCAAAATCAGTCTTCAAACCTATATGTTGAAGTTGTCTATAATAAAAGGCCTCAATAAAAACTGGTTTTTTATATTTTTGAATGTATTTTTTAGCCTCTAAATAAACTTTAGACACTTCATCAATCTCAAAAGAGGTAATTTTAAAATATTTAATACCATATGATTTTGTTAAATCTTTAATAGAGTAAGCTTGTCTATTTGCTATTAGAACATCAACAGCCAGACCGTTATTTAAACAAATAAAAACAATTGGTAATTTTTTTAAAGCAGCAAAATTAAGCGATTCATGAAAAACCCCTTCTTCAGTTGCCCCATCTCCAAAAAAAGAAATAGTTAAATTCTTAGATCCACTTAATAGAGAAGCATATGCACTTCCAACTGCAGGAGCAATCGTAGAAGATACAATTGCTGATACTAGCATTAAATTTTTTTTTGGATTTACTATATGCATCGAGCCATTAATTCCAAAGTTTTCGCCAATACTTTTGCCATACATTTCCCCAAAAAATGACTCTATATTATTTATTAAAGATAGGTATAGAGCATGACTTCTGTAATAACCAAAATATTTTGATTTATTTCCAAAAATTTCAACAGCAGAGCTCACAACTAATTCCTCTCCTTTCGACATATGCATTGGTGTTTTCATTTCATTTTGATAATAATATTTACAAATAAAATTTTCACATAATCTTATAGTAGAAATTTTATCAAACAGTCTAAGGTAATATTCCTTGCTAAATTTCATATATATTTATTTAATTGTATTTGTATCTCTTACACTAAAATTTTAAACATTTAAAAGAATAAAATAAAATTTAAATATTTATTTTATTTTTCTTGGACTGTTGTTAATATAATTTTTTCAATATAGAGTAAAATCATGTCAAAGTTATACATAAATTTTCAGCGTCATATAAATATTTTGAAAAAACAAAAGATAGAACTGAACTTAAAAATTAACTTATTTGCAAAGACAATTATAAAAACCTTTGAAAAAAAAGGAAAACTAATGATTGTTGGAAATGGTGGGAGTGCGGCAGACTCCCAACATTTAGCTACAGAGCTTACAGTAAGAATGTCCAAAAATAGAATTGCTTTACCAGCACTTGCATTGACAACTGATACATCAGCTATAACTGCAATATCAAATGATTACAATTATAGCAAAGTGTTTAGTAGACAGGTGGAAGCTTTGGGTAATGAAGAGGATTTGCTATTATCAATTTCTACAAGTGGTAATTCAGAAAATGTTCATCAAGCAATTAAAGCTGCCAAAAAAAAAAAAATTAAAACCATATCACTTTTAGGTGGTAATGGAGGTAAGGTAAAAAATATTTCTGATGAATATTTTATTGTTAAAGAAAAAAACCCTTCACGAGTACAAGAGATACATATAATTTTCTATCATAATATGTGCCAAATTATTGAAGATTATTTTTATAATAAAAAATGACCAGAGATCTTGTAATTCTTTGTGGTGGCAAAGGTACAAGGCTAAAGTCTCTTACAAAAAACACTCCAAAACCACTTCTCAAGATAAATAAAATTCCATTTTTAGATTATCTTTTAAATTTTTATCAAAGATATTATTTTAAAAAAATTTATTTATTAGCTGGTTACAAAGCAAAAGAAATAAAAAAAATATATCATAATAAAAAATTTAATTTAATTGATGTTGAAGTTGTTGTGGAAAAAAAATTAATGGGCACAGGTGGAAGTTTACTTCAATTAAAAAAAAAAATTACTAATGACTTTATTTTAATTAATGGAGATAGTTATGTAGATTATAATTTTGATAAATTCCAAAAATTAGATAAAAATTTTTTAGGAAAAATACTTATTTCTTCAAAAAAAAATTATAAAGAAAATAAAAAGCTTGTTGGGCTTAAAATTAAAAAAGATAATAGTTTATATTTTGGGAAAAATTCAAATTATTTTAATGCTGGTGTATATTATTTTAAAAGAGAAATATTTAAACACATAAAGCCTAATTCGTCTTTAGAAAATGATGTGTTACCATCATTAATAAATTCAAATAAGATATGTGGCTCAAAAACGAGTGGTTTTTTTATAGACATTGGTTTGCCAAGAAATTTAAGATTTGCTAAAAAAACTTTGATTTCTCATGTAAAAAAAAAATCTATTTTTTTTGATAGAGATGGTGTCTTAAACCATGATTACGGTTATGTTCATACATATTCTAAGTTTAAATGGAAACAAAATGTTTTAAAAACTTTAAAGTATTTAAATGAAAAAAAATATTATCTTTTTATTATTACTAATCAAGCAGGAATTGGGAGAGGCTATTACTCAGAAAATCAATTTTATGAACTTCATAAAAAATTAAAAATTTTTTTATGTAAAAAAAAAATATATATCGATGAAGTAGTTTTTTGCCCTCACCATCCCACAAAAGGTGTTGGTATTTATAAAAAAAATTGTAGATGTAGAAAACCAAATAACCTTTTAGTACAAAATATTTTTAAGAAATGGCCCGTAAACATTAAAAACTCTTTGATGATTGGTGATAAGCAATCAGATAAAAAATGTGCTGAAAAAAGTAAATTAAAATTTTATTTTTCTGAAAAAGATCTCTACCTTCAAATTAAAAAAAAAATAAAACTATAAATTTAAATTAAAAAATTATTTGTTTTTAATTTAATAAAACGAGTATATGAAAAAATTTAATACAAAAACAAATTATAAAAAAATCTTTTATCAATAAATTTAAATTTATGTTATCTTAAATATAATTTATTAATTTAATGAAAATTAAATATCTAATTAAAAATTTGTTAATAATTATTATTTTAATATTTATATCAGCTTTTGTTTGTAACTATTTGTTAGGATATTATTATAAAAATGTAAGGAACTTTGATATAAAAGAAAAATTTTCTTTAATTAGAGTAAGCCCTGCAACATATGGAACTTTTCATGAAGAGCTAGGTGTAAATTATTTAGCCAACACAGGAAGTTCAAATATCTATATAAATAAAAGAGGTGAATTGTTAGACTGTTTAAAAGATATTTCTTTTACAAATAAAGATGGTTTTAGGGGTAATGACACAATAGAAAATATTAAACCCTCTAATATAAATATATTGACTACTGGAGACTCATTTTCTCATTTTAGAATTAATGGTTTAACGATACCTGATAGAGTTAAAAAAAAATTTCAAAGTAATCTGTCTATTGTCAATGTAGCGGGAGGAACATTTGGTCTTAAACATATGGTCAAACATTTGAACTATTGGACTGAAAAACATAAATTCGATTTTGCATTAGTCCTTTTCATAGGTGATGATATTACAAGAGATTGGTGGTTTAAAAAAGTTTATAAACAAAATAATTTTGATAGAGAGCGAATTGCAAAAAACATAAAATGTTTAGATTTAGACTCTAATTGTGGTTTTGATGAAAAATTGATTAATCAAAAAGCAACTCATAATTTATGTAAGATGAACGAAAAAGAAAGAAAAAATATTATTAATGAAATTATGAGTCAATATAATTTGATTAAAAAATCAAATTTATTAACAGAAAAATTTTTCTATTTGAATCATGTAATAAAAAATAAAATACTAAAGACAGATAATACAATACCAAAAATTAAAAAATTTAAACAACTTGATAAAGTTTTCTTTTCAGAAAATATCGAAAAACTTTCAAAAAAAGTTGATAAAATAATTTTTATATACTTACCAACTTTTAATGAAATCCAAAAAAATAGTGTTTTTTTAAATGAAACACAAATCGAAATCATAAATTACATTTCAAATAATACAAATGTCGAAGTTCATTTTCCAAATGATTTTTCAATATACAACGATGTAACAAATTTCTTTGTTTCTAAAGCAGACCCTCATCCCTCAGAGGAATTACAGGAAGTCTATAGCAAATATATACATAAGATTATTGAGTCAAAAATAAAATTAGACTAAAGTAATTTAAAAAATTTAGCTGAATAAAAAAATAATTTAACTATTTAATTTAAATGAAAAATATATCACTTCCTTCAAATAGAAATTTTGGAATAGTTTTTTTTATTGTTTTTTTTATTGTTTCATTGTGGCCTTTGACAAATGGCAATTCAATAAGAATTTGGGCTTTAGTTATATCTGTAGTTTTTTTAATTTTAGGAATATTAAATTCAAATTTTTTAAATCCTTTGAATAAATTATGGATGCATTTTGGGATGTTTCTGGGAAATATTATTTCTCCAGTGATTATGGCAGTAATTTTTTTTGGTGTAGTTTTTCCAACTGGTTTATTATTAAGATTATTTGGTAAGGATGTTATGTTATTAAAAATGAATAATAAAAAAACCTATTGGATAAATAAAAATAACTTAGATAAAGATATGAGGAATCAATTTTAGTATGAGTTTTTTAATAGAATTTTTTAAGTTTTTAAAATTTAGAAAAAAATATTGGTTATTCCCGTTAATTATAATTTTGTTAATTTTTGGAGGTTTAATTGTTTTGAGTCAAGGTTCAGCGGTTGCACCTTTTATATACACTATTTTTTAAAAACAGTGACTTCTATACTTGGTATATCTGCATTTTATCATGATAGTGCTGCTTGCTTATTACAAGATGGAAAAATAGTGGCTGCAGCTCAAGAAGAAAGATTTACGAGAATAAAGCATGACTCAAGTTATCCTAAAAATTCAATAAATTTTGTTTTAAAATATTCAAATCTCAATCTAATTGATGTTGATTATATTGTTTTTTTTGAAAAACCTTTTCTAAAATTTGAAAGATTATTAGAGACATATATAGGCTTTGCCCCTAAAGGTTTTAAGCAGTTTGTAAAAGCTATGCCTGTATGGCTTAAGGATAAATTATTTCAAAAAAATAGATTAATTAATTATTTAAAACAACATGATAAAAAATTTGATGGAAAAGACAAAATATATTTTTCAGAACACCATTTAAGTCATGCGGCTAGTGCTTTCTTTCCTTCTCCATATAAAGAAGCAATTGTATTGACTGCTGATGGAGTAGGTGAATGGGCAACTACTACAGTTGCTATTGGAAAAGGTAGAGAATTAGAAATAAAAAAAGAAATTCATTTTCCGCATTCTTTAGGTTTACTTTATTCAGCATTTACTTTTTATTTAGGTTTCAAAGTTAATAGTGGTGAATATAAAGTTATGGGTTTAGCTCCTTACGGACAACCAAAATATTCAAAAATAATAAAAGATAAATTAATAGATATCAAAGAGGATGGGAGTTTTAGATTAAATCAAGAATATTTTGATTATGCTACAGGATTAAAAATGATAAATGCTAAATTTGAAAACTTATTTAGATGTAAATCAAGAGACAGCAATAAAGAAAAGTTAAACCAATTTCATATGGATATTGCTGCATCAATTCAAAATGTTACCGAAGAGATTATAATAAATTTAGCTAGCTCACTTTATAGAGAGTATAAAATCAAAAATTTGTGTCTAGCCGGTGGCGTTGCTCTCAATTGTGTAGCTAATGGAAAATTATTAGAGCATAAGATATTTGAAAATATATGGGTACAGCCAGCTTCTGGTGATGCGGGTGGCTCTTTAGGGGCCGCATTAAGTTTATGGCATCTTCATTTACAAAAGGAGAGAAAAAATGAAATTCAAGATGATATGAGAGGTTCCTACTTAGGTCCTGAATTTGATAACAGTGAAATTGAGAAAGAACTTAATCTATTGGGTGCAAAATACGAAATTTTAAATGAAGATGAAATTATAAATTACACAGCTAATAGTATAAAAAATGGAAATGCTATTGGATGGTTTCAGGGTAGAATGGAATTTGGACCAAGGGCTTTAGGTTGTAGATCAATTTTGGCAGACCCAAGACTGTCTGATATGCAAAAAAACTTAAATATTAAAGTAAAATATAGAGAAAGTTTTAGGCCATTTGCACCTTCTATTTTAAATGAAAATTTAGAGGAGTGGTTCGAAATGAAAGGCAAAAGCCCCTACATGCTTTTCGTTGCAAAAATTAAAAAAGATAAAACAATTGAAATGAAAGATGAAGTTAAAGCTTTGTTTGGAATTGATAAATTAAATATTAAAAGGTCAATTATTCCTGCTGTGACCCATGTTGATTATTCAGCAAGAGTTCAAACTGTTGATTCTAAAACAAACTCTAAATATTATAAATTAATACTTAAATTTAAGGAGTTAACTGGTTGTCCAATTTTAATTAATACCTCATTTAATGTAAGAGGCGAACCTATTGTTTGTTCACCAACTGATGCATATAATTGTTTCATGGGAACCGATTTAGATACACTTGTTATTGGAAATTTCTTACTTAAGAAAGAAAGTCAGGATAAAAAATTGATAAATGATTACAAATCTACATTTGAACTCGATTAATAAAAATTAAATTAAAGGATAAATGAATATCATTTTTAATATAGTATTCATTTATTACCTGATCTTTTGGTAAATCAAAAAAAATATTATTATATTTTATAATTGTAAGAAAAAATGTCTCCACTAAAAAAAAATCAAATTATAATTTTCAACGATTTTTTATATATTTGTATATATTTTCTGTTTCCCTATAAAGTTGATCGTTAACATTTTGAATTAAGTTTTTTTTATTTGAATTTTTAAAAAAATTCATATTTTTTTTTTCTATATTTGTTAATTCGATTTGATCAAGTATTTTTTTTAAATATTCATAATCTTCAAGTTCTTCGTAAATTAAAAAAGTAACGTTTTTTTTATTTTGATTAGTATTGATTATATCTTTGTAAAATAACAACCACTGCTCAAGCCAGTAATTAATATCATTTTGTTCAATAAAATTGATTGGTTTATTCCAAGGAAGATGATTAAGCCCAAATTCATTATGATAAAGATAATTCATATAACGCAATATAAAATCATCTTTAGTCTGTATATCTTTAAAATGTATATGTTGATTTAATAAAGAATTTGCTTGTTGGATAGGCTCTCTAATAGGTATTAAAAACTTGGAATTTGGTAGTAAATTTTCTATTAAATCTATTCTTTTATAATTGAAATTATTTTTGCTTAAATATTTATTTTTATTTTGTGACAAAAGGATTAATTTTAAATAATTGATTAACTCATCTTTAGGAAGTTTCTCATAATTTTTAAAAAAAACTTCATCAAATGACTCGGGACTGTCTAAATTAAACATTATTCCATCTCCATGCATTCTCTCCTTTTTAAGATTACTTTTCCCAACTAGTATTTTTGAAAAATTGGGTGATAATAAAAATGGCATATTTCTGTAAGTTAAAGATGCATATTGACCAGATGAATATAAAAAATTTAATACACTAGTGGTCCCAGATCTTGGGAGGCTAGTAATAAAAATATGTGATTGATATTTAATGTTTAGATCTTTTAAAAAAAAAACTTTTTCAATTTCATACAAGGATTTGTTGATTATTTTATTTTTAAATACAAAATCATGTAGGATTTTTTGAATTCCGTTATAATTTTTCATATTTTTTTCTAAATATATAATAAATAATTAATATAAATGTAGTTTCAATAAATCCCAAAAAAGAAATCAATAAATTTGATAAAGACTCAGATATTAAATTTAATAGATAAAAATAAATTAGAAGAATAAAAAAAATAAATAAAATTTTAAATGAAATAAAAATTAATAATTTTGAGCAATGAAAAATTAATTTTTCTTTTCTAAAGTCGGATACTGTCTTGTATTTAAATAATTTAATTAATTTTTTGATTGTAATTAAATAATGATTTAAAATCTTTTTGAAATCGATAAATTTGATTAATTCATAGCTTGGTATAATTAAACAAATTAGTAATAAGTGATTAATCAATTGAATTTTTTTCTTTTTTTTCTTTTTTTCTATTTTTAAACAATTTTTTTAAAGGAAACCAAATCAAACCAATAATTGCAGCAAAAACTGCAATAATAATTCCAAAAATTGCTAATATAATTCCACCACCAGCACCAGGCCCTAAATAAGCTTCAGCATTGGTATAAGAGGAAATAATTATTAAAAATACTAAAATCAATTTATACATTTTTTATTCTCTATTATTTTTTTATAATTTCTAATAAAAATTTTGTCCTCAATAACTCTACTCCAACTAATAAAACCAATATATCCATTTTTACTTTTATTTACAAATTCCCACTCTTTATTACCCTCATTATCAAACAAAATAATTCTTCCATGACCTTGTTCCTCGACCATTAAAGCTCCATCTTTGAACATGTATGATAAACCTTGAAATTCTGTTTTGAAATTTTCTTTAGTTAGTTGATTATTAAATATTTTTTTGAAATTTTTAGTTTCAAAATTGTAAATCAAAATTTCAGAAAATTCATTTTCAGTAATAGAATTATTATTATTAAAAATAGAAATTTCTTTATTTGATATAATGTCAACATCATGCTGTCTTGTGAAAGGACCTGTAATATAATTAATAACCTTATTTGTTTCAGGTCTAAAATGAATTATTGCATTTAATGAGGGAGTGCTTAAGAAAATGTCACCTTTTTTCCAAAATTTTCCATCAAAAAATACTGGTTCAATATCATTTAGATGAATTGGATCCATTGAGTTTGATAATATTGAATTTATTGCAAAGTTTTTTGGAACTATTTTATTTTGTATCAAAATTTCAATAACACTCTTTTTGAAGAGAATTTTACCGTCCGTATTAATTTTTATCACTGCATCATCAAAAAATTCTTTTATTTGATTGTTTCCAACATATTTAGAGTGTGGATATATTTTAGCTGGAATCCAAATATTATTTTCATGATCAAGCATTTTACTATGATGAAAAGACTCTTCATCATTTATCCATATAAGATTTGAGCAATAATCTATTTTAAATATAGGCGTATAATCACTGTCAGCTATTAGTGAACCATCTTTTAAAAGTAAAGGATGACGATATTCAAATCTAATAGGAGAGTCATCTATGTAAAGATTTGGAAATTCTTTTATATTTGTTACTTGTCTCCACATTTCCAGAACATTATGTTGATATGTATGGATGGTTTCGAAATTATTTAAATCAATTATTTTTACTAAAGATTTTCCTAAATCATGGTCATAAATAGGTAAAATTAAAAGAGCTTCTCTTTTGTTAGTTAAAATTTGATTAAAGTTTTTTTTTTCTGAATGTTTTTTTAAAACTGGTGGTTTGTTAATATTAATAGACCTGGATTGAATCATCTTATTTACATAACTAGGTAATTCTGCAAAAAAAATCGCAACTTTTTGGACTTCTAGAAATTTTTTACCACCCAAATAATGATGTCGTAAAATTGATCCAAAAAGTAAAAAACAAATAAAAGAAATGAAGATAACAAAAAAAACCTGATATGAAAAAAAATTTTTAAACCATTTCATAATAACTTAATTTTTAAAATATTTTTTAATTCTAAATTTTTGTTTTTTTCAAAAATACGCATTAAAAGATAAGCAAAAGCAAAATTAAATATCAAATAAAATTGAGTATCATGAATTATTCCAAGTAATACAATTAGAAAATTTATAAAACTAAAAATTAATATATATTTAAAAACATTTTTTTGATTAAGTTTATTATTTATAATTGGCCTTAAAAAAGAATAATCATCCAATCTTTCCCAAGGATATTTTTTTTTAAAAATTACTTTGATAAATAATGCTTTAGAACAATCAGCCAATGGATAAGAAAACAGTCCAACCATAATATGCCATAAATTATATTTTAAAGATAAATCTAATATGATAAATCCAACAATATATCCAAAAAATATACTTCCAGTGTCTCCCATGTATGTTTTTGCGATGGGTTTATTAAGTATTAACAATCCTGCTAATAAAAATATGCAAATAACACTCACATAAAATGTAAAATCAAATTCAAGATTTAGATAATTGTAAGAAAAAATGACTCCACTAAAAAAAAATAATAAAATTGTTGATAAAAATCCATCAGATCCATCAACAAAATTAGTTATATTTAAAATATATATCCAAATAATTGATGCTAAAAATAATTTAATTTTTAAAGGAATATCTAAAAGATATAAATTTAATAATGATATAGAAAAAAAAATTAGTGTAATTTGAAGTAATAATCTAAGTATCGGTGATATTGGCCTAAAATCATCAATAAAAGATACCATACTTAATATTGTTATAGAAATATAAAACACATACCATCTGTTCGGCATTTGATTGGTAAAATTTTCGCCTAAATAAAAATAAAAAAAAATATTTGTAATTAAGAACATTATCAAAATTACAATACCAGATCCTGTAGGAGTTGGTTTGTATCCAAAGTTTGTGTTTTTAATGTCTAATAATTTTTTTTCTTTACAAACTTTTATGTAAAAGTTAATGAAAAAAAAATTGAATAT
>Ga0181564_10003551_pt1 | contig 13427 bp, 11 predicted proteins | sample 011ome_24_FD_134512 | JGI IMG/M metagenome (GOLD analysis project Ga0181564, IMG submission 134512) | Coastal salt marsh microbial communities from the Groves Creek Marsh, Skidaway Island, Georgia - 011513CT metaG (megahit assembly) | ecosystem: Environmental > Aquatic > Marine > Intertidal...
CCACCACTTCCAATGCCCGCCTCGAGGACGGCATCGTTGGGGCCAAGGCCAAGTTTGGTGAGGAAAAAGCCTGCATCTTTGCTACCGATGGTTTGGGCCCGTCGAACCATGCCCTTACTGAGTTCAGGAAGACGGACAGGCATCCGTTTGAGTTCCTTTTGACCGATGGCGACGGATTGGCCGATGGCAACATCCTCAAGTGATTGAAGGGGATTGAACACCCCGAGGCCCTTGATTTTCTGTTGCTGGTCAACCAACTCAATGACGTAGGTTTTGCCATTTTCCTCGACGAGGACGGCCCATTCACTTGTTGTCACATCACGACCCACCGGGCTCTTCATGTTAAGGTTCACCACGACGATAATAACAGAGGACTGCGAGGACTTTGCCGGATGGTCGTCCAGACAACAGTCCGTTTGTTTCATATACTCACTCGCCTGTGCTAATAACATGAACACCGCCGTGCGTAGCCTTGCCTTCACCATCGTCGCCATTTTCCTTGGAAGCCTTGCTTCTGGGATGATGGGCGAACTCTACCAAACGCCGTTGGTGCTCGATGAAGAGCCGGTGGTGCAAGAGAGCTCTCAAGCCACCAGCCCCGGCCACGTCGTGTTCGGTCAATACATCTCCTCTGACAACTGCGGCCACTGCTCAAAGACAGGCGGCGGCTCAGATGCGCACCACTCTATCAAGCAGAATCACCCTGACGAGTACGTTTATGTCACCTACATGTCGGCTTCCTTCGGTACGACCAACACCGCTCGAGCCGGCAACGTTGCTCCTTACAATTGGGCTTGGACCACGGGCGGTGCTCCAGATGCTTACTTCGGCGACCGAACCGACAAGCGCCAGAGCGGTGCTAACGCCCAGTACACCACCTACGACAGCCTCTTTTCCAGCGGCGGCGGTATGCATAGCACCGTCAACGACTACGGCATGTCGGCGGCCATCTCCCAAAACGGTGGCTCCTACGATGTCAGCATTTCATACAAGTACAAGGGATCTGGAACGCCTGCGTCCAACATGAAACTCTACGCTGCTCTTGTTGACAAGGACTGCACGGGTTATTCCTACTCCTCCGGTATTCCCCACGGCTACAACTGTTGGATGGCTTGGCTCACCGCTGGCGACACCTACAAGTCGAAGAGTGGTGGTACCGGATCAGCCTTCCACAGCGTCACCGTTTCTTCGACTGAAGCCACCGAATCTTGGACCTCTGTTCCTACCTCCGTCGTCCCCGGCGGCATCAACAAAGCCGTCGTGGTCGCTGCCTTGATGAGCGGCAACCAGGTTTCCGTTGGCGGCAGCAGCCCCCACGTTTATCACGCCATTGACTCAACGATGGGCCCCAAGATGGATATCGGCGTGTCGGGCATGACGGTCACCAACGACCTTGGCTCAACTTCCTACGTCCGAGGCGACACGATCACGCTTCAGGCCGATGTCAAGAACACCGGTGATTTGGATTACACCAGCGGTGGAACGTTGGAATTCTTCTACAAGAACGGCGCCACAACCACGGCCATTGACACGGTGTCAGTTCCTACCCTCAACGTAGCACCAGGTTCTCCGTTCCTGACGGGCACGGTCACCTTTGACACCTCCAACCTGCCAAGCAACGTTTGGTCCACCAACTTCGGTGCACGCCTCGTGGGCATCACCGGCGACATGGCGGCCAGCAACAACGTAGCGGAAATCGGCGTGGACCACGACCGTGTTCCGTTGGTCAAGACCCCACAGGTGATCGGCTCCGATGTCGTTCAGCGCGGTGAGTATGTTTCCGTGCTTGCCAAGGGTGATGCCAACGACAACGTCGATACCATCGACAGCATGGATTTCGAAGTTGAGGTGTCCCCTGCGGGAGAGAACCTGTGGGACGGCAGCATCGTCTCAGGTGGCAACATTCTCTATCGAGACTCACCCCAAGAAGGACGAGAATACATCGTCACGCCCACCATGGCCATGAGCGCCGGAGATTACGACGTGCGGGTTCGCACCGTTGACAGTCGCGGTCAAACCAGTGATTGGACGGTCTCCGATGACATGTTCGAACTGGCCAACGGTCGCCCCATCATCGTGGCAGATCCCGTTCCAACCGTCATGTGCGACTTGAGCACCAAGGTCAGCATGGACGGTCACGTGAGCGACCCAGAAACTCCCTTGAGCGACCTCATCATCTCCTCGAGCAGCGATAACTTCGTGGCTTGGCACCCTGCCACCGAGGAAATTGAAGTCCTGTTCCCCTACGACAACGGTTGCCCACTTGGTCAGAAAGGCATTGAAATCCGTGTTGACGACGGAGGCGACTACTCTGACAGTGGAGAACTTCCCTACGGCACGCTTCTGTTCAACGTGATTGAAAACGGCCAGCCTCGATGGGGCGGTCTCCCCATTCAAGTTGTTGACGAAGGTGGTAGCGGCGTTCTTTCGCTCGCTGAGTACCTCTCCGATACCGATGACACCGGTCAATCCGTTGACATTTCCTCGCTCTCGCTCCAAATCATGGACAACTCCAACCCCGAACTCATTACGGTCGAACTCCGAGGCAACACCCTGGGGTACGAGACGGTTGACGACGACGTCAACGGTGAGACGGTGGTCACCCTCCGCGCCAGCGACGGCGAGCAATACTCAGACCAAACGGTCACCATCCGCATCAACCCCATTAACGACGCACCTCGCCTCGACATGACGGACATCGAGGAATTCTCCCTCAAAACAAACCGTCAGAAGGTGATCAACCTCAACAGCCGTTTGTCGGATGTCGACAGCCCACAAGGGACGTACTGGGTCAACAACCCACAATCGACCGAAGTTGGCTCGGCACGCTTGGTCACCGGAGATTTGATCCTGAACTTTGAGGAAGTCGGTATTCACACGGTCACCATTTCCACAACCGACGGCTACGCCACGAACAGCTACGAAATCACGGTGAACGTCTTCGACGCCCTTCCATTCTACATCTCCAAGACCGATGATGGCACGGGCCACCTCTATGTCGACATGGTGAATTACACCTACGCAACACAAACGCCGACCGCTTCATTCGCCTTGACCGAGACAGCACCATCCTTCACCGTGGTCTCGGTGACGTGGTCCTTGTGCAACGAGTTGTCAGGAACCTGCGATGGGTTCTGGGAATACGACTTGGACATGTCTCGCTCCAGCACCGGTTGGACCGAAGAGATGAACATCCCCTCGTCCTATGGAGATGGCGGCTACGCCCGAACCAACGGTATGCGAGACATGGACTACATCGCTCTCACGGTTCGTGCTGTTGACGACCTCGGCCAGGAATACAAGACCAGCGACACCACGAAGTGGATGACTACTGAGGAACTTCCTGCTCCTGCTGAGATGGAGGATGCACTCATCGACTGGTATGTGGCCGACTTGATCGCTGACATCGCCGAGGTCGAGACGCAGCTGGCTGACGAAGCCAACCAAGCGGACAAAGTCTCCCTCGAAGCACGGTTGGCTGAACTCAACGACAAGTTCGACGCCGCTTGCGACGACCCACGTGCTGACTGCCCCACCGAGGACGTTCAGAGCAACGGCGCTGATGACGCTGAGGGCGGCCTCAACATGAACATCATTCTCATTGTGTTCGGTGTTCTCATCCTCGCTGCACTCCTCGGTTTGATGTTCATGCGTGGAGGCGGTGGCCAGCCTGAGGAAATGAAGTGGAACACTGAAGCCCTCCCTATCCACGACACCGTTGCCAATTCCATGTACGGTGGTGCAGGTGAGATCTTCCAGCAGCCCGTTGCTCCAGTTGCACCGGCGCCTGCCCCGGTCGTGGCCCCTGCGCCAGTCGCAGCCCCCGCTGGTCCTCCGTTGCCTCCCGGTGGCCTTCCTGCTGGCTGGAGCATGGAACAGTGGGTCCACTACGGTCAGCAATACCTTGACCAACTCAACCAACAGTGATGGAGTCTTTTTGACCCCTCGCCGGCGTCGTCTGAAAAGCATACCCTCAAAGGGGAGTGAGGAGAGGAAGAAGCGTGGCCGAAGAAACCGTGACCCCTTCTGAGGAAGCCCATGAAGAGGGCCTTCCTGAAGTTGAGGAGGTTGCTGATGTGGCAGAGGAACCCATCACCACGGTGTGGTCTCCCGAACCCTCTGGTGCCGATGAAGTGCTCGATACTTCGGTCGAAGATTGGATCGCTGAGGTGGCGTTTGAATCAACCGCCGATGTTCCCATTCCCGACAGGCTTGTCGATCAGGTTATCGGCCAAGAAGCCGGTTCTGTCGTCATCAAGAAGGCGGCAGAACAACGTCGCCACATGCTGATGATTGGCGATCCTGGAACGGGGAAGTCGATGCTGGCTCGGTCCATGACCGACCTGCTTCCAAAGGACGCCCTCGAAGACGTTCTTGTCTACCCAAACGAGGACGATGAGAATGTACCTCGAGTCCGAACGGTGCCTGCAGGTCGAGCTGAACGCATCGTTAAGGTTCAAAAAGAGGCCATCCGCCAACAGCGAGAGAAATCTCAGCGGATGTTGTTCATTGCCTTTGCCGCAATTGGATTTTTGATCCTCATCGCCGCCCTTCAAAGTGGCGACTTGTTCACCCTCCTCTTCGGCGGATTCCTCTTGGTCTTCGGCTACATGTTCATCCGAAGCCGTTTAGGTGCTGTTGATGACAGTCGCATTCCAAAGGTTCTGGTGAAGCATGACCTCAACGAACTTCCACCCTTCGTGGACGCCACCGCCACCCTCTCTGGCTCACTTCTCGGTGATGTACGCCACGACCCCTTCCAGTCGGGTGGCATGGAAACACCAGCCCACGACCGGGTTGAGCCGGGGGCTATCCATCGTGCCCACAAGGGTGTCCTGTACATTGACGAGATCAACCTTCTTCGCCTTGAGGAGCAACAAGCGCTGCTCACCGCCATGCAGGACCGTGCTTTCCCCATTTCCGGTCGTTCTGAGCGCTCATCGGGAGCCTTGACCAAGACCGAGCCTGTACCGTGTGATTTCATCCTCATCGCTGCAGGCAACCTCGACGCCATTCAGGGCATGCATCCAGCACTCCGGAGCCGTATCCGTGGATACGGATATGAGGTCTACGTCAATTCCGAGATGCCTGACACTTCACGAAACCGTCGCCGGCTCATTCGTTTCATCGCACAAGAAGTGTTGAGGGACCAAGACACGGTGCGAGAAATTCCCCACTTTGACAAGAGTGCCGTGGCCATCATTTTGCGAGAAGCCCAACGTCGTGCAGGTCGTCGAGGTAAACTCTCGCTGCGGCTTCGTGAACTCGGTGGATTGGTTCGCATCGCTGGCGACCTGGCCGTTGAAGCCTGCGCCCCGTTGACCTCAGCCGAACATGTGCTCGGGGCACGAAACATTGCCAAGCCCCTGGAGCAACAGGTGGCCGACCGTATGATTGAGCGCCGCCAAGACTACGCTATGCTCGTCAACAGTGGCCAGCGTGTGGGTCGAGTGAACGGCCTCGCTGTGTTGGGTGCTAACTCTGGTCTTTCGGATTTCAGCGGTATCATGCTCCCGGTCGAAGCCCTGGTCACACCTTCTCAGGGCGGGGGCGGGAAGATTCACGCCACCGGTGGCCTTTCCGACCTGGCCAAAGAAAGTGTCACCAATGTGAGTGCCGTGATCAAGAAGCTCACGGGCAAGGACATCTCGGATTACGACATTCACATCCAATTCGTTGACACCCACGGTGTAGATGGCGATTCAGCCTCCATCACCATCGCTACCGCCATCATTTCAGCCCTCGAAAACATCCCCATCCGCCAAGACCTCGCCATGACCGGTTCGCTTTCTGTACGAGGCGAAGTGTTGCCCATTGGCGGGGTTACGGCCAAGATTGAGGCCGCCGCCCGCTCGGGTGTCAAGACCATCGTCGTGCCCAGAGCCAACATGCAGGACGTGCTCCTCGACGACCGTTTTGAGGAAATGGTGGAGGTCGTCGCTGTTGATACCCTCGACGAGGTCATGCAGTATGCGCTCATCAAGCACGAACAAAAGGCGGGACTCGTTGAGCGCCTCGAAGCCGTCATTGACCGCTTGACCCCTGAGGTCCAGAGCAAGATCTCACTTGTTTGAGGAAACACCCTTCCAGCGGGGATATCGGGGTCGCTTACTAATACCATCCGAGCCTCGGAGAAGACAATGTCCGAGGGAAATCAACGCGATGCAGGGAAGGGCGCCTTGTTGGTGCTGTTCCTCGTCACGATGATTGACATGATCGGTTTTGGCATCATCATTCCCTTCCTTACCTACCTCGTCCAGGACCTCGCTGCGGAGCAGGGCGTCGTTCGAATCGGCCTCTGGGTTGGGCTCCTGATGACGGGCTATTCCTTTGGGCAGTTCCTCTTCTCACCAATCTGGGGCTCGCTTTCCGACCGAATTGGTCGTCGCCCAGTCCTCATGATCGGCTTGGTGGGGAATACGGTTTTTTTCACTGCCTTCGGTCTTTCATCCACCCTGCTGTTTGCGCTTGCGATGCGGTTTCTTGCTGGCGTCTCCAACGGGAACATCGCCGTGGCACGCGCTTACATTGGCGACGTGAGTACGCCGAAACAACTCGCCACCCGAATGGGACTCATCGGTGCAGCCTTCGGTTTGGGCTTCACCATCGGGCCGTTCATCGGCGGTGAGTTCTCGAGCCCTGCCGACCGTTGGGGCGTTTTTGCCGACACCATTTTCGAGACCTTCCCCTACCTGTTGCCGTGCGTGATTGCAAGCGTGCTTTCAACGGGCTCGTTGGTCTTGGCGTACTATAAACTGCCAGAGTCCCTTGACCTTGAAGCAGTACAACCATCGGAAAGCACATCGTTGGGGCGACAATTTGCTGATATGACGCGAAACTCAGTTGCGATGTTGGGCAAACCCGGTATCGGGCCGATGATATGGGTGGCCACGCTGTTCATCCTCGGCTTCACCATCATGCACTCGGTGTTCATCCTTTACACGGAAATGGACGCTGCCTCTGGTGGTCTCGGTTTCTCTGAACAAGACAACGGGCGCATGTTTGCCATGATCGGTCTGCTGGGAATTTTGACTCAAGGTGTGCTGATCGGTCCGCTCACCCGACGATTTGGTACACGACGGCTGATTCCGATGTCGATTCTTCTGACGGGTCTTGGCCTGACGCTCATCCCCTACACGCAGGCGAGCATGGCCTGGCTTCAGTTGCTCTTTGTCACCACCTGCATCGCCATCGGCAACGGTATCTTCCAACCGTCCACCAGCACCTACCTCACACGGCTTGCGCGCAAAGAAGGATACGACCTCGGGGTTGTGATGGGTGCACAAGAATCGTTGAGTGCCTTTGCGAGAATCTTTGGCCCACTCGGTGGCGGGATTGTGTGGGAACTGACCGTGGGGCGTGGTTTCCCTTGGGACTATCATACGGTGTTCCACGTGTGTGGCCTGTTGATGGTCATCAGCGCCGTGTTGACCCTTCGAATCCCTCACCTGCCTGAAATCACAGAGGCTGAGCCCCCTTCAGACGCTGAGATGAATTGAAGACCTCGCTTGTGGTCGCCCACTCATGGAAACCTCAACTCCAGCATGGACCAGCGAGAATTTTCGTCAGCGGGTCACCCTGCTCTCCCATGCTGCGGTCATCATGACCCTGGTCACAGTCTGGTTGATTCAACTGGTTGATGTGCTCCAACCTTTGTTCATCGCTCTTGGCATTTATTTTGTGCTCAAACCCGGGGCAGACTACCTTTCATCCAAAGGGTTCCCCATCATGCTCTCGTACATCACGATGCTGATGTTGGCCATTCTCGTCGTGCTTTCTGCAGGTTTCTACGCTTACCAGCAAGCGGATACGCTGCTGAGTGACGAGGAACGAATGGACGAATACACCGGTCTCTTGGACGAGCGTTGGAACGACGTCAAAGGCATGCCACTCATCGGAAAGTCAATTCTAGACTCGGGAGCAACGCTGAACGGTTCCTTGGATGAAGACCTCGCCAGCATGGGATTGCTTGAGGGCGGCTCAGGGATTTCGGATGCCATCAACGGTTTGTTATCAAGCGTGGGAATGTTCTTTGTCACCGGTGTGACGGTGTTGTTTTTCTTGCTGTTCATTATCTTCGAAGCCAGTCTGTTACCGGGTCGAATCGAGCGTGCCTATCCCGGAGGAGCGAGCGAACGTGTCCACATGATTCGTGATCAAATCGAGACCAGCGTCAACACGTACGTCGTTGTCAAAACAGGCGTTGGCTTTGGGACCGGTGTCTGTGCGGGATTGGTCATGCTGCTCTTTGGCATTGACCTTTGGTTCACCTGGGCCCTCCTCACCTTCTTGCTCAACTATGTTCCCTACATCGGTTCATTGTTGGCCACCATCCCTCCGCTCCTCCTTGGCTTCATCCTTCTCGATCCCAGCATGTTGTTGGTGCTGAGCGTCTTATTGTTGACCAACCAGCAACTTTGGGGCAACGTCATTGAGACACGATGGGCCGGCCGTGCCCTCGACATTTCACCCGTTTTGTTGTTGGTTGTCACCGCCTTCTCGTTTTGGGTATGGGGTATTATCGGAATGATTCTCTCGATTCCACTTATCGTTATTCTCAAGATCGTCCTCGAGAACATCGATGCCACTCGCCCACTGGCCATCCTCCTGTCCGAGCGGGCACCAACCCTCGAAGAGGCGTGGCGAGAGGCGATCAAAGACGGGCGCATCACGGCCTACGAGGAGCGTATGTTGAACGAACTCCGATCCGTTCTTGGTTACACCGACGGTCAGGTGAAACTGATCTCAGCCCGCATTGCGGCGGAGTACGCCTTGCGCCGAGGCCGATTGAGCTTGGACCAAATTGAACTGATCCGTGTTGGCATAGACCATATGCCGCTTCCTCAGAAATGGAGTGATCAACTTGAGGAACTGGTCACAGAAGGCAGGCTTTCCGTCAAAGAGCGCCTTTTCCTGGGACGCCTTGTCTTCGCCTTTGACGATGAAAAGACCGAGGAAGAGTGATTCAAAGCACTTCGGTCAAGATTCGCTCGAGTTCGGTGTTGATGGTCAAGATCAGCGTACCAAATTCGGGTGGAATGTTGGGGTCCTCGTAGAGTTCTTCCAATTTAGACTGGGCCATAGCAATACGTACGTCGAGTTTCTTGCCTTTGTTGAGCAGCCAATTTTCACACGCTTCTTTCGCTTGTCGGCGGATGTTTCGTGGGACTTTGGGGTCATCGATTTGGTTGATGACCGTGGCAACTTGTTCTAATCGTTCTTCGATGTTCATGCCGGTCACCTTGATACACGCATCTTTTCGCTGGTCGGCGGCCGTCTTTAAGTTGATGGCCGGCTTGGTTGAACCATGGAGGCGACCAACGAGGCCATCTTGGGATGGACACGGGTCGCTGTTCTCTTGCTCGGCATGGGTTGGGCTGCATGGATGGACCATCAATCGAGGCGGGTGGCCAACGAACACTGGATTGTTTGGGCTAAACCAGCCATTTTCATCTGGGCCCTTGATTTGATGGTCCAGGGCGCAGATGTGACGATTTATCTCACGGCAGCCGCGGTTGTGGCCTACGTCAGCGTTTCGGTGTTTGGTCGCCCGACCATCAAAGATGCTCTCAACGGTTCTTGGATGGACCGAACATTCCTGCTTTGGTACGCTGCTGGTGCGGCTGGGGTGGTTGCAGGTGCATTCCGCTATCAGGCCACGACCCCAGTGGAGGTGTTGCTTGACAACGGCGATGCCCTCGGCATGCTCTGGTGGCGGACCGCCGCCCTGTTCTTGGTCATCTTCTTTATTGACGTTGCATGGCGGCTTCGACTCCTTCACGGCGGGGCTGATGCCAAAGCCCTGATGTGGGTGAGTTTGGTGTTTCCAACCTGGGCTTCGGTTCCTCTCCCGTTCGAGGCGGCCGGTCAAGAAACCGTCGTGGCGCTTCCCGTGAGCATTTCGTTGTTGATTTGGGGTGGGCTCGCCTTCCTGTTCATTCCCTTCATCATGCTCGCTCTCAACATCACTCGAGGCGATGTCAAGCGTCTGGGCGACCTCCGCATGGCCTGGCACGCATCAATGATGGCCGTTGACGAGGTGGCGAAACGGCATGTGTGGTTGCTGACCGATACCATGGAAATGCCCACCGGTGAACATCGGGTGGTGCACGCAGCCCGGGCACCGCGAAGCACCCCCACCGCAGAGGAACTGGAGGAACGGTTGCGGTCGCTCAAGGGCCACGGTGTTGACCGAGTTTGGGTCAGCCACAAAATGCCGTTGCTGGTGTTCTTGTTCCCAGCGGTGCTCCCGCTCGTGTTGTTCGGAGACCCGACCACGCTGCTGCTGCAGTGGATTGGATGAAAAGATCAACTGCCCTTGCGCTCGACATTCTTGGGGCGAAGTCCCTTGTAGCTGCACTTTCGGCAGCGAACGGCACGAACGGCGTTGCGTGCGTTGCAGCGCATGCAAATCTTGCGGTGAAGCAAGCGGGCTTCTGCTTCGGGGAATCGTGCCATGATGGGGCGACCGAATTCCCCTATTTAACCGCAACCACCCTGTTTGGGTATGTTCAAGGTGGGCCGTGAGGTGGACAGTACATGAAGGTCGTGAGGTTGCCCGGCATCCATCACGATGGTAATGTGGTGTTGGTCTCGGGCTCGTTGGGCCACTTGCTCATCAACGCAGGGACATCCTGGTATCAAGCCCTCCAAGTGGAGCGTATCACAGGTCAATTGGGTGAACAACAACTCGACCGTATTCTGTTGACATCACGCCGATTTCCAGTCTCGGGTGGGGCTTCGCACGTTTCAGCCGCCTTTGGTGATGCCCCGGTTCACATCCATCGGGACGGTCAGGCGGCCCTTGAGACGGGGGATTTTTTCACCACGTGGGCCAATCGGTACGATTCTGACATGCCGCGCACCCTCACAGAACCGTTGTCTGAAGACGACGTGTTCTCTTTGGGCGACGGCGAGGTGGTGCCGGTTCACCTTCCTGGCCACACGAGTGACGGGATGGGCTTCCATATTCCACATCTCTCAACGCTCGTGGTCGGTGCGCTGATGCCGCGGGCTGACCGACCAACTCGATGGGACATGCCGGGAGGCTCATTGGTTGATGTTGTAGCAAGTCTGAAGCGCGTCAAACGGATGAATCTCGCTTCGATTGTACCCCTGCAGGGGCCTGCGATACGTGGTGTGGATCATGTGAACGAAGTGCTTGACCGCCACCTCGCGTTCTTTGAGGAGGCCGTGTCCAATGCTGGGCGTCCACCGGCTTCCTGGGACCGACCTGCGCAAACAGCTGTTTGGCTCACGCCCCGCTCACCTTGGCCGCTGGAAGAACAAGAAACGGTTTAGGCAGGGTAGGGAAGGTAGTAGGTGTCACTCAGACGTCGCTGGCGTCGCACAGGATACGCCTCCGCCGTGTTCAGGACATCGTGAGAAGTGCCGTCCCAGGCTCGTACGTGATGAATCCAACCACTTCGAACATGGACAAGTTCACCTTCAAGGTGGAGGCTTGAGACGGGCCCGTCGATGGAAAACACGTGCTCGCATCGCTCAGCCCGAGCGTCGCACAGTGACCAAACGGCTCCGTGCTGTGTTCCGACAAGGAAGTGAAACGCCCCGTTTTTCACGAGGGTAATGGCCCGGATGCCCCCCGATTGCAAACTGAACTTCGCCACCACCTCGAGCCTCGGGAGGGTGAGGACCAACACATCGCCAGCAGCGGTCCCTACAGCGGCGGCATCCACGGGCCCCATGGGGCCGCGAAGGGCCAACAACACGGTGGGCAGGTCGTCAAGAGTCGTACGGGTCGGACGACCGTCAAGGGGTTTCCATACGACGCTGCCGTCGTTCATGGCGACGAGCGTTCCGTCATTGGTGGTGAGGCTGCGGACGATGGTTCGTTGCTGCATAACCGACAGGAACCGCTGAAGGTACACCTTGGTTTTGGACACCCTTCACTTGGGAAGTGAAAGTGAAATGATGTGGTTGGGCCGTGTTTTCCGCAGGGAGGGAAAGAACTGAGCCGACATCAGTACATGTCGTCGTTCTTGTTTTCCTTCTTCCACTTACGGTAGCAGGATTTGCAGACTCGAACACGACCTTTGCGCATTTCATAACCGCTAGAACCCCACATGTCAATGGCGTCATCGATTGATAGGGAGCGTCCACCGTGGGATTTGTCGGCGAAGTTCTCACAGCTTTTGACCCCGCAAGGGATCTCACCCTCTTTCTTCGAGGTCGTTGCTTTGGTGTCCTCTTCGCCAGCGTCTTTACGATGCTTTCTCGCCTTGGCTTTGAATCCCATGACGGCGGGTTGTGTGCCCCGTTCATCAAGGTTCGCTCACTGAAGGTTCTGGTAGTGACGAATCTTGTCGAGCAAACCGTCGATGAGACGTAGTAATCCACGGAGGGTGACCTCTGATACATTGGCGACAGCGCAGACCTCGGATTGAGTGCGGGGGGTGCCGGCTGAAGTAGCGGCCTTGTAGATGAGAGCAGCAGCCACGCCCATCGGTTTCTTGCCTTGCCAAACATCGTCGTGCGGCTTGATGGTGTTCCAGAGTTCATCAAGGGGCGTGCGGATGGAAGGTTCGAGACCAAGGTCGGACATGAACTTGTCAAAATACTCGTCTGGTGCTGTGATTTTGTGCATGTTGAGGCGGCGTGAAACCTGACGAATCAACCGGGACAGATCCTTATCCGTGATGTCGAAGCCTTCTGCGACCTCGGGGATTTGACGTGGAAGTCCTTCTTGGCGAGCGACGAGGTAGGTGCAAGCAGCCGTGACACCAGCGATGGAGCGGCCGGTGACAAACCCTTCGCCTGAAAGACGGCGGTAGAGTCGAGCAGCCTCTTCCTGAAGCGGTGCTGGTAGACCGGAGCGGTCTCGGATGAATTGGTTGGCCTTCACGAGGTTTCGCTCTCGACTCTTGCGGGTCTTGGACCGCTCGTCGATGACTCGGCGTCGACGCCAATCTCGGCGTGCCTGTGAGCTCATGCCGTGGCGTGAAGCAATGCCGGTGTTCAGGTCTCGAACGTCGATGGTGGTGTTGAGGCCTTTGTCGGCGAGGGTGTAGGTCATGGGGCGGCCGACCCGAGACCGGTCTTCGCCGTTGTCTCGGTTGGTCCATTCGGCACCAGGGTCAGGAACGTTTTCCTCAGCCACAAGGCCACAATCACCGCAGGTGATCTCGCCGCGGGTGATGTCAAAGTCCCAGTTGACCGCGCCGCAGTCCTCACACGGGCGGGTGTGGCCATCGAGCGTACGACGGCCGTTTCCGTCGTTGCCCAAACCTGGGAGGGTTGGCGTTGATTCAGGTGTGGTTTGAACGGCGTGATTGTTTTGCTTCATCTTCTCAACTCCTTGTTTAGTAGTGGTGGCCGATGTTATATAAATTCGTGGTTTCTTTGCAGATACTTAATCCCGCTCAATGCACCACTTTTTGGTATGGTAGGCCCCAGTTTTCAAAACGAAA
>Ga0181564_10003552_pt1 | contig 13427 bp, 13 predicted proteins | sample 011ome_24_FD_134512 | JGI IMG/M metagenome (GOLD analysis project Ga0181564, IMG submission 134512) | Coastal salt marsh microbial communities from the Groves Creek Marsh, Skidaway Island, Georgia - 011513CT metaG (megahit assembly) | ecosystem: Environmental > Aquatic > Marine > Intertidal...
AAGTTTTAGATAAACAGCAAATTAAAAAATTGTATCCAGTAATTAATGATCAAGATATTTTTGGTGGCGTTTATATGCCTGAAGATGGTCAGGCTGATCCAGTAGGGGTGACAAATGTTTTGGTAAAAGCTGCAAAAATAGAAGGAGTTAAAATATATGAAAAAACACCAGTTACTAAAATATTAGTTAAAGAAGGCAGAATAATTGGAGTTGAAACCCCAATTGGTAAAATAGATTGTGAATACGTGGTTCTTGCAACAGGAATGTGGTCAAGACAAATTGGAGAAGATATTGGGGTTAGTGTCCCTCTATACCCTAATGAACATTTTTATATAATAACTGAACCCATGAAAGATCTTCCAAAAGATCTACCGGTTTTAAGAGATTATAATAGTTGTCTTTATCTAAAAGAAGATGCTGGAAAAATGCTTGTAGGTATATTTGAGCCAGGTGCAAAAAATGCCTTTAAAGATAAAGGAATTGTGCCAAATGATTTTTCTTTTGGCGAATTCCCTGATGATTTTGATCATTTTGAACCGTATTTAGAAAAATCATTCAAAAGACTTCCTATGCTAGAAACTGCAGGAATAAGAAAATTTTTTTCAGGACCTGAGTCATTTACGCCTGACACGCAATATCTATTAGGCGAAACTTCTGAGGTTAAAAATTTATTCACCTGTTGTGGGTTTAATAGTATTGGAATAGCAAGCTCTGGTGGAGCAGGCAGAGTTACGGCTGAGTGGATGATTAATGGTTATATGAATGAGGATTTATTTTCTCTAGATATAAAAAGGTTTCAAAAGTTTCATTCTAATAAAAAATTTATAATGAGTAGAGTTACTGAAACACTAGGAGATTTATATGGAATGCATTGGCCTTACAAACAACATAAAACTTCAAGAAATCAAAGATTATTACCATACCATGATGAATTAAAAAAAGTAGGAGCTTGTTTTGGTCAATCAGGTGAATATGAAAGACCAATGTGGTACGCATTAGACAAAACAAAACCAAATTATGAATACAGTTTTAATTATCAAAATTGGTATCCATCTGTTGAACTGGAGTGTAAAAATACAGTTGAAAATGTTGGACTTTATGAGCTTTCACCATTCTCAAAATATGAACTTAAAGGTGAAAAAGTTTATGAAGAATTACAAAGATTATGTACCGCTAATATAAAAAATGAAATTGGAAAATGTACCTATACTCATATGTTAAATGAGAGTGGTGGAATTGAAACAGATTTAACCGTTGTATGTATTGGAAAAAATCATTTTAGAATAATAAGTTCAGCTAATGTTAGAACTCATAATAAAGCTCATATTCAAAAACATTTATCAAAAAAAATCGAATTTAAAGATGTAACAGATGATTTGATTTGTTTAGGAATTTTTGGCCCTAAAAGTAGATATTTGCTGTCATTAATTTCAAGTGAGAACTTGTCAAATGAATATTTTAAATTTGGAACAGGAAAAAATATTAAATTAGGGTCAGTGAATGTTTGGGTACAAAGACTTTCATACATAGGCGAATTAGGTTATGAAATTTATGTACAAAACAAACATGCAAACGAAATATATAATTTAATTACAGATATTGGAAAAAAATTTAAACTTCATCATTGTGGGGCACATGCAATGGATATAATGAGAATGGAGAGTGGATTCTTGCACTGGGGACATGATATTTCGCCAGAGGAAAATCAATATCAGGCAGGTTTAAATTTTGCAATTAGTTACAAAAAACCTTTTGATTTTATTGGAAAAGAACAGTTGCTTAAAATCAAAGATAAAAAATTAGATAAAAGATTTGTTATGCTTTGTTTAAAAAATAATAAACCAGGATATCCTTTATTATTACATGAGGAACCAATTTATTTGAATAATAAAATTATTGGAAAAACAACGTCGGGTAATTTTTCATTTAATTATAATAAAAATATATCTTTTGGTTATATAAGTTCACATTTATCAAATATCGAGTTGAATAAGATGGAAATCTTTATCGAAATTGAAAAGAAAAAATATCAAGCAGAAATACTTTTAAAACCTCTAAAACAGACAAATTTTAAAAAAATTTAAATAACAATTTATTTTTTTGCTAATAAGTGATTAAATAAATTTATGAAAAAAAACAGATCTAGTATAACTGATTATCAAATTCCAAAAAATTATATTAGCAATAAAAATATAAAAACAACTAATATAAATGTACTATTAAATAGAGTTAGACAAGAAAAAAAAAATAATACAAAAAAAAAAATAGTTTTATTAATCTCAATAATTACTTTTATTTTACTTATTGGTATTTTAGCCCTTTGAAAATAAGTTAATATAATTTTTTAATATTCAGAAAATTTTATGAAAAAAGCTAATATCATATATTTATTACCAGAAATGAAAGGAGCATCTGGTGGTGCAAAAGTAATTTACAATCATTCTTTAATTTTAAATAATTTAGGTGTGAATATCAGCTCTAGAATAGTTCATTTAAAAAAAAAATTTTTTTATAAACTTGAATTATCATTAGCTAAAAAAGTAAAATTTTTTAGTAAAACTTATTCTGGCTGGGATGGCAATAGAATGAAAATAAGTAAAAACTTCAAACCAAAAAAAGATTGGTATGAAAATAAAATTTTTAATAGTCACAACCTTAACTTTGATAAAAAAAAAGATTTTATTATTGTTCCGGAGATTTGGGCGCATTTTGTAACCGATCTTAAGTTTGCAGAAAAAGGAATTAATTACGCTATTTTTGTTCAAGGATTTTATCATATGAACTCTACAAATAATTTTATTAGTTTAAAAAGATCTTATGAAGGAGCTAAATTAATTATCACAACATCTAAATATAGTGTGAGTTATTTAAAAAGTATGTTTCCAAATCTCAGAAAGAAAATTTTTAAAGTTAATTTATCAGTCGATCACAATAAGTTTAAAATTAAGAAAAAATCCAACCTAATAACTTATATGCCTAGAAAGCTGCCAGAACATTCAAATTTATTATTATTTTATTTAAAAAATTTACTACCTAAAAATTGGAAAATTCTACCTTTAATAAATGTTTCAGAAAAACAAATAATAAAATCTCTTTCAATCTCTAAAATATTTTTATCTTTTTCTAACTTTGAAGGTTTGGGAATTCCACCTATTGAGGCTGCCCTTTCTGGAAATAAAGTTATCGGTTATGTTGGTGGTGGGGGTTCAGAATATTGGAAAAAACCTATTTTTATAAAAGTTGAAAATGGTGAAATTGAAGATTTTGCCAAAAAAATTATTAAAATTATAAATTCTTATAAAAATAGTTGGATTGAAGACACCAAAAAAAATCGATTACAACTATCTAATTTTTATTCTAAAAAATCAGAAAGAGAGTCTCTTGTACTTTTATCAAACAAAATTTTAAAATTTTTTAATTAAACATAAATACTTGATTGCACAAAAAATTAAAATCATTATAAGTCAAAATAAATATAATGGCGGGGTAGCTCAGTTGGTTAGAGCGCAGGACTCATAAGCCTGAGGTCAGTGGTTCGATCCCACTTCCCGCTACCAGAATTAAAATTAAATTAAAACTTCACTTTAATTTTCATGAGTATATTTTAAATACAGTATCTATTTTTATAATTAATATTTTAAAAAATTAATAACTGTCTAATTGTTTGAAAAAATTGATAAGTAATGTTAAAAATTTATTAAATTTGAAAAATCATTTAAGTTTCTATTCATAGGTACAAAAAGGTAACAAACTTTGCCAAATTTATTAATATTAACAAAAAGATCTTTAATTACACGTTTTAATAATAATTTTCTTAAATTGCCCGAAAAACCAGATTGTGTAGTTGTTTCACCCGGAGGATGTGGAACAGTTACTCTTATTAAGTATTTAGAAAAATATTCTAAATCTAATTTATATTTCGAAAAAAAATATAATATTTCAGTTTTAGGTCATCTTTATAAGCCTCCGGCTAATTTTTATAAGGAGGATATCAAAGTTATTATTTTAAGAAGAAATCTTAATGAAATTTATGAGTCAATGAGAAGTAGAGGGTTTATACGAAATGCTTTAGTAACCTATGGGGATTTAATTCCTTATATGTATACAAATTTATTTAAAAATAAGAGTAAGCTTAAAATAAGATTTATCAAACATCTAAAGGCTTTTTATTTAAATTGGAAAAAATACCCAAAAAATTCGATATTAACAATTAATTATAAAGATCTATATTCAAAGAAAATTACTAAACAGAAAATTGCTAATTTTTTAGAGATCAATAATAAAGAATTTCTATACAATTTTCCAAAGTATAAAAAATATAATAAAAATAAAAATTTTGTTGATCCTTCCACACTATTATCGAATAAATTAAAATTATTAAAAAAATTACATAAATTTAATTTTCGATAATAGAAATTCTTTATTATGTTTACTTTAATACAATTTTAAAAGTTTTTTAATTTTATTTAAATTCATACTTACGTTAACTTTTGAATTTTTACCTAAAATCTTTTTTATTGAAATCTTTTTAACCCTAGCATTTTTTGATAAAGCAAAATTATAAACACTTTGAGATTTGCCACCTAAATTTATAATACCTTTTTGATCTATAATTTTTAATATTATTTTTGCAATATCTTCGTGATAAGTAAAATTTGTTATAAAATCAAAAAAAGCATTTTTGTGAATAAAAGGTTTTTCTGTCATTGACGCTCTTATAATAAGAGAATTTTTATACATTTGAACTGCTGCCTCCCCACCCATTTTTGACAAACCATAATTATTAATTGGTTTTATAGGGTCACTTTCAAGATAATTTCCTTTTTCTCCGGGATAAACATAAGAAGTAGAAATAAAGATTAATTTTATTTTAAGTTGAGAACAAATCTTTGTAATATTTGATGTGCCAATGATATTTAAATCGATACTTTTTGATATGTTGCTTTCATGTAAGCTCATAGGTCGAGATAGAGCTGCTGCATGAATTAAATACTTAGGTTTTTTTGCTACAAGATATTTCTTTATTGATTTTTCATCTAAAATATTAAGAATCTTTTTTGATGGAAATAGAATATTAAATATTGATTTATCATATTCTTTTTTTAAAATTCTTCCAAATCTTCCTGTTCCACCTGTAAAAACAATTTTTTTTTTTATCATTATATTATCTTTGGATATGGAGTATGAATGATAAACTTACCACCTGATTTAATATATTTTTTTTCTTTTTTAAAAATTTCTTTTTTAAAATTCCAGGCACCTAAAAAAACTAAATCAACATCATTATCAATAGATCCATTATATTTTTTAATTAAAATTTTAGTTCCTGGAGTATATTTGTTTTGTTTATCTCTAGTTGTATCAAGAAAATAATCTATAGTAGAGTTATCAATATTACAGTAATTGAGAATAGTAGTCGATTTTGCTGTAGCACCATAGCCAATTATTTTTTTATTTTGTAGTTTATAACGATTGAAAATTGAAATAAGTTTTTTTTTAGATTCCTTAACTCTCCTGCTAAATTTAACATAAGTATTAATCTTATTTAATCCATATCGAATCTCTTTATCTTTTTGATTCTTTACAGATTTTTCTATTTTTCTATCGGATTGCTCTTTTTTAATAAAATATCTATTAGAACCACCATGAATATTAAGATTTTCAACTCTAAATATTTTAAGGTTATACTTTTTTAAAATATTTTCTAAACCGATATACGAAAAGACATAAATATGCTCATTGTAAAACTGATCATAAGTATTTCTTTTTAAGCATTCTAATAGAGAAGGGTCTTCAATTATCAAAACACCTTCATCTGAAAGCACTAAATTGATTGATTTAAAAACTTCATTTAAATTTTTTATATGACTGATAGTGTTCGCTGAATAAACTAGATCAACTTTATCAAATTTTTTTAATATTTTTTTTGCTAAATTAATTCCCCAATAATCTGGAATAGTATTAAATTTTAATTTTTTTGTAATTTTTTCAACATTCGCACATGGCTCTATTCCAATAGTCCTATCTTTATTAAAATTTTTAAGAAAAGAACCATCATTACTACCAATTTCAAGAATTTTTTTTGGATTAAATTTCTTTTTAATTTTGTTTGAAAGAATTTTAAATGATTTTTTCATTGTTTTAGACATAGATGATCTATAAGGATATTTATCATTAAACATCATTTTGCTCGAAAAAGTTTTTTTTATTGAAACTAGCTTTGTTATTAAATCATAACATACAACAAGTTTGTATTTTTTTTCTTTATCATTTATTTGACTCTTTTTTAAATAATAGTTTGCTAATGGTTGTTCTCCTAAATCTAAAAAATTTACCTTTCTTTTCATTGAGAATTCTCTTTCTTTAAATCATGAAATAAAATAGGCCACTCCTTAACTTTTGCATTTTTATTAAACCAATATGGCAGAAATCTTTCTGCTAAAAAAGCATAAATTCTTACATTGCCATAACCTTTTAAATCAAATCCAAAAACTCTTTCACATTTTTCAAGCCATTCAAATATAGTCTCATAATAATGTCTTATTTTTTTTTTTGATTTACACACAAACATATTTCCCTGGTTATAAGATGTTTCACTATTTACATAATCTCTAAAATTATCTCTATCAGCGACATTTAAAAGATCTATAGCTTTATCTAAAACACCACAACCATGAAACATATCAAATTGAAACCTTATATTTCGGCCATTTTTGAATATAGCTTTTGGATTTCTTAATATTGCCCTTTTACCATACTTAATAGCTTTCATCCATTTAAGTCCATCTATTTTGATTTTGTTACCTAGTATTACATCGTAATCGTTCCACTCAAATGGTATATCTTTCATTACTACTGAGTTAAAATCAAATTTATTTCCTAGTTTTTTATTTTCTTTCTGCCAAAATCTTCTGTACGCGCAGAAACCTATCCAAGTATCATCCGGAATTTTATCTAATTCATTTTTCCACAACCAGTAATGAAAAGAATATTCTCCATAATAAGAGTTTTTGTTAGAAATATTTTTATCTTTATTGTCTAACAACCATTCACTGGTGAAATTATCACCACCTAATCCCACAGGAATATAGTTTAAGTCTTTTACTTTGTTTAGTAATTCATTGTGAAGACATAAACAATAAATTTTAGCTCCACTCATATTAATTAAAATAAAAATGAAAAGATTTATTTTTTTTATCTTTATCTGAAATTATGGGGTTATTTGTTGGCCATTTAATATTTAATATTGGATCGTTCCACATTATTCCTACTTCACTTTTAATATCTCTATAAGTATCACAACCATAAACTACTATATTTTCTTTTTTCATACCCATAAAGCCATGCGCAAATCCTTGAGGTATGTATATTGATTTACAGTTCTGATCATCAAGAAATATGCTAAAATGTTTACCAAATGTTTTTGATTTTGACCTACAATCTACAGCCACATCAAATATTTGACCTTTTATAACTGAAACATACTTACCTTGAGGTTTCTTAAGTTGTAAATGCAAACCTCTTACTACATTTTGTTTAGATTTAGAGGTAACAACAAAATTTAATTTTCTTTTTATATGTTTTTCAAGATAAAGTTCTCTAAAATAACCTCTATTATCATCATATTTTTTTGACTGAATTATCAACAAATCTTTAAAATTTGTTTTAGTTATTTTCATATTTAAAAAATTTATTAATACAATTTGCTATATAGTAAGCATCCTTAATACTTATTCTAATATTAAGAGGTATTACTAAATAATTATTTTCATATTTTTTCATATTTGGATAATCATTTTTTTTTATAAACTTATTAAAAATTTTGTACCTATCATTTCTAAAATGAACTTGGTTTGTTTCAATTTTTAATTTTCTTAAATAATTTTGTAACTTAATCCTATTATCTTTTAGTATAATAGTACAAAGCCAATAAGAATTGGACAGATTTATGTTTGGTGTATCTATAACTTTTATATTTTTATTTTTAGATAATTCTTTTTTGTAAATATTAAAAATTTTTTTTCTATGTAAAAAAATTTTTGAAAAATCTTGAATTGAGTCTAGTAACATTCTGGCTCCAATATCAGTCATTTGATATTTGTATCCAATTTCAGTAATGTCGTTTTCCCATGTACCGCCTTGTTTTTTTTCTCTATCTATTCCAAACCAACGAATTCTACGACTTTTTTCTAATAATTTCTTATTTTTAAATGTTAGCATACCACCATCTCCAGATGTAATATGCTTTATTGCCTGAAAACTAAAAATAGTAAAATCTGCAAATTCAGTTATGTGTTTTTTTCCAATTTTAGAGCCTAGTGATTGAGCAGCATCTTGAATTAAAGTTAAATTATATTTTTCTTTTAACTTTTTTAGCTCTAATAAATCACAGGGTACACCACCATAATTAACAAATATGATTGCTTTCGTTTTTTTAGTAATTAATTTTTTAACATGATCAATAGAAATATTCATTGTTTTAGGATCTATATCTGCAAATTTGATTTTTGCTCCAATGTACAAAAGTGGGATATTGGTTGCCGTACATGTAAAAACTGGAGCTATTACCTCATCATTTTTTTTTATATTTGCTAAAATATAAGCTAAATGAAGAGCATCAGTTCCAGATCCTACAGCGACGCACTCATTAGTTGTTGCAAATTTTTTTTTAAATATTTTCTCAAATTTATCTACTAATGGTCCTTGACCAATCCACCTTGTTTTTAAGACATTGGGTACTGATTTTATAGATTTTTTTGAGACATAAGGATAAAATAATGGATAAGATTTTTTCTTTGTCTCCATAAGGGGAAAATCTGTGTAATTTGTCTTCATAATAAAATAAATAAAGTATGTATAATTTTAAAAATTACAACAATAAAAAGGTAAATTTAATAAAACATATAAAGTTTTATATTAGTATAATATAATTTACGAGCACTAAAAAATTATTAGAATACATTCTTTAAAAGAAATTTTTATTTCACTTTTTATTATAATTAAGATTAATGATATTAAATAGTAACAATATTTGTATAATGAACATTGCTACATTATTTTATCAAATATTAATATTATCAATATAAATAAAAATTATTTAATTACTATCCGCTTCTAATTTTACTTGGAAATATTTTTTTTCACCTAAGATATTTCTAAGATTATGTATATCAACTTTATTTGAGTTTTTTTTAATAAGATCAATCTTTATAATTCCAAATTTTCTCAAAATTTTTTTCCAATAAAAATGAGTTGGATTTTTTTTATATATCTTTATTTTTTTAAAAAAAATATTACCAATTTTTTTTTTAAACATTTTTAAATGAGTATTAGGGTAATCATTAATATTATCTTGAAAAAAACATTCATATTGAATGTTATTTTTATATAAAAATTGCGAAAATCCTAATTCATATTTCCCAATTATAGTTGATCTTTTTTTAAATTTTTTTATTTTTTTCCACCAATTATAAAATTTTTTTTCATAGAAATATGAATTTGGAATTGACAACATATCTGTTTGAAGATGTTCCTCTATCTCCCAAGATTTGGATAGACCATAAATTTTTTTATAAATCTTTGTATTGTTATTAATTTGTTTAATCAATTTCATAGGGTCTATAAAAATTAAATTAGAACCAATAAAAAATATTATTTCATTTTTTTTTTTATTTTCTTTAAAAAGTTTCTCGAGACCAACTTTGTATGAATAAAAATCATAACCATAATTGGGTCTACATATTATTAATGCAAATTTATCTATTTTCTTTTTCTCATTTTTATTTAACTTTGTTGAAATTAATATTATTTTTTTAAAACTTTTTGATGCTTTTTTTATAAAATTACACAAATCTTCTCTTATTTTACCTTTGCTATGATAATGAGCGATAAGAAGACTTTTATTTTTTTTCAACTTATATGATTTTTTTTAAATATTTTGAGTAGTCGCAATTTCCATAAAATTGAATTTGCTTTTTTATCTGTTCTTTTTCTATCCATCCATAATTAAATGCAATTTCTTCCAAGCAAGCTATTTTTAAACCTTGTCTGTTTTCTATTGCTGAAACAAATGCAGTTGTTTTATAATAATCATCAATTGACCCAGTATCAAGCCAAGCACCACCACGACTTATTATATTTGCAGAAAGTTCATTATTTTTTTTATAAATATCAAGTAAGTCTGTAATTTCTAACTCACCTCTTTTTGACGGCTTTAATTTTTTTGCGTATTGAACTACTCTATTATCAAAAAAATAAATACCAGTAATAGCATAATCAGAAATATATTTTTTTGGTTTTTCAACAATCTTTTTAATTTTATTTTTATTATCTATTATTGCTACGCCGTATAGTTCTGGTTTTGTTACCTTATATAAAAATACTCTTGCTCCTTTTTCTAATTTTGCGCTATTAACAAGTTCTTTTGATAAATTTTGACCGTAAAAAAAGTTATCTCCTAAAATTAATGAAACATTTTCTTTTTTAATAAATTTGTTACCTAAAATAAAAGCATCAGCTAATCCTCTAGGTTTTTCTTGTTCAGCGTATGTGATTTTTATTCCCAAGTTATTTTTGACAGGTAAAATTTTTTTATATTGGTCAAGCTGTCCTTTATTAACTATTATTAATATATCTTTTATTTTTGCTAACATTAAAATTGATAAAGGATAAAATATTAGCGGCTTATCATATATTGGGAGTAACTGCTTGTTTACTGCTTTAGTAAGTGGACTCATTCTTGTACCCATACCACCTGCTAAAATAATTCCTTTTTTTATCATTTTTTACCCAATCTTTTTACAATATCTTTTTTTGATAATGATTTATAGTAAGATCTGTTATTCGTATACCATTCGAATGTTAGCTTGATACCTTCTTCAAAATCTATTTTTGGTTTCCACTTCAATTTCTTAATAATTTTATTACTATTGAGAGCGTATCTTATATCATGACCCGGTCTATCTTTTACAAAATAAATTTTTACTTTTTTACCTACTTTAATTAAATTCTTTGATACATTTAGTAGTTTTTTAGAAACCTGAATATTATTTAGATTTCTATTGGATCCGATATTATAAAATTCCCCAACATTTCCTTTCAGATAAACCTTAATTAATGCCTCACAATGATCTTTTACATAGATCCATTCTCTTGAATTTGTTCCTTTTCCATAAATAGGCAAAGGTTTATTATTTAGGATATTATAAATTAATTTTGGAATTAGTTTTTCTGGATGTTGTTTAGGACCATAATTATTTGAACAATTTGTTACAATTGCAGGTATCTTATATGTCCTGATATATGAACTTACCAAATGATCTGATGCAGCTTTGCTTGCTGCGTAAGGAGAACTGGGATGATATGGATAAGTTTCCGATGATCTACCTGACAGGATATCTCCATAAACTTCATCTGTAGAAATATGTATTAGTTTTGAATTATTTGTTTTTGAAAAATTCTTAAAACATTCAAGTAGATTGTATACACCTACAATATTACTTTGAATAAAACTCTCAGGATTATCAATAGATCTATCAACGTGAGTTTCCGCTGCTAAATTAAAGATACAATTAGGTTTATATTTAAAAAATATACTTCTAAGTCTTTTGTCTTTTATATCGCATTTTATAAAACTATAATTTTTTGAACTTTTGAATTCTTTGATATTATAAAAATTTGATGAATAGGTTACTTTATCAATATTTAATACTTTATAGTTTTTTTTAAGCAGTAAATCTATCAGATTACTACCAATAAAACCTAACCCACCTGTAACAATTATTTTTTTCATTAATTAAATTATTTTTTACATTAGTAGAAAGTATTAGTATAATTGATTAAACATATCAAATGTCAATATCTAGACAAACTTTATCTGCCGTAATTGTTTCTTATAAAAGTGACCAAGTTATTCACGAATGTATTAAATCAATTTCTAATGAAATAAAAATTATCGTTGTTGATAACTCTAATGATAAAAATTTTAAAGAGAATATAGAAGAAAAATATAGTAATGTTAAATGTATATTATCATCAACCAATCTTGGCATGGGAGCTGGAAATAATTTGGGGTTAAGACATGTTGAAACAGATTACGCAATTATATTAAATCCAGATGTAATATTAAAAAAAGACACTATTCAGGAAATTATTAACGAATCATCAAAAATTAATTCTTTCAGTATATTGGCTCCATTGTCTGATGATTTTAAATATCCAAATTATAAATTAGATAAAAAAGGTTTTATATCTACAAATAACAACAATCCTTTTAAAGTAAAAAGTGTTGATGGATTTGCAATGGTTTTAAACTTAACAAGAATAAATCAAATTAAAAATTTTAGAAATCATAATTATTTTGATGAAAACTTTTTTATGTATCTTGAAAATGATGATCTTTGCAAAAGATTAAATGATCATAATGAAAATATTTTTATTATTCCCAAATCTAGGATTAAACATTTAGGTGGTAAAGCAGTTAATGAGGAATATAGTTATCAAATTGAACTTTCTAGAAATTGGCATTGGATATGGTCAAAATTTTATTTTAATAAAAAACACTATGGATTTTTAATTGCTTTGTTAAGTGGATTTCCAACTTTTTTATCAGCTATTTTGAAGTCAATGTTTTATTCATTCACAAATAAAAAAAAAAAAGACATCTATTATTATAGAGCATTAGGATATTTTAATGCACTATTAGGAAGAAAATCTAATTTTAGAGTAAAGATTAATAATTAATGACCAGGAAAATCTATTAAGTTTTCAACATTGTAATTATTTTTTTTTAAATCATCAGATCCACCAAGATCAAATAAATTGATTACAAATATAAATGCTGCAACCCTAGCTCTAGAAATTTCAATAAGTTTAGCAGCTGCCTCTGCAGTACCACCAGTTGCAATTAAATCATCTATAATTAAAACACTATCATTATGATCTAAAGAATCTTTGTGCACTTCGATTGTTGCTTTTCCATATTCAAGCTCAAAATCAACAGAGTGAACATCTGCAGGTAATTTATTTTTTTTTCTTAACATTATAAATGGTTTCTTTAAGATATAAGAAACTGCTGATGCGAAAACAAAACCACGTGATTCTATTGCAGCAATTTTTGTAAATTTGTATTTTTTTGATCTTTCAACTATTTGATTAATAGTTTCTGCAAATGCGTTTTCATCCTTTATTAGTGTAGTTATATCTCTGAATAAAATACCCTTTTTAGGATAATCAGGTATAGATCTAATATAATCTTTCAAATTCATAATAGTTAATTATAAAAGTATAAATAATTAAATTTTTATCTATGACAACTAATAAATTAGCAATAATTGGTGGAAGTGGCCTTTATGATGTTGAAGAATTTACAGATAGAGAATTACTTGATTTAAATACCCCATGGGGAAAGCCATCAGATCAAATTTTAA
>Ga0181564_10003566_pt1 | contig 13396 bp, 11 predicted proteins | sample 011ome_24_FD_134512 | JGI IMG/M metagenome (GOLD analysis project Ga0181564, IMG submission 134512) | Coastal salt marsh microbial communities from the Groves Creek Marsh, Skidaway Island, Georgia - 011513CT metaG (megahit assembly) | ecosystem: Environmental > Aquatic > Marine > Intertidal...
AGGTCAGATTAAAAACGAAATCGAGCGAGGCCTAAGTAGGGTTTAACCACGTACAGTATGTATGCGTCACGTCACGGTCTCGGTGGTCTCCTCCGCCGAATGTCCGAGAAACGGAGACCGCACACGCGACCCACACCCCCGTCGTCTCTATCGTCGTCACTCGGCGCGCGCGCGTTGTGCGTCGTCGCGTCAGTCCGTCGAGCCGCACGCGCGTGGTGACACATACCCGTACGCTGTCGACGACGATAGAGACGACGACGATAGAGACGACGACGACGGCAAACGCGGGTGTGTTCACGAACGATGATGGTGCGCGGGAAGCCGCATTCGCGGTCGACGACGGGCAATAAAGTCGCGTTGGGTGACGACGACGACGCGCATGGCACCGCCGCGGCGATGGATACGACGAACGCCGCCGCGAGTGCGAATGGTATACATCAATTCGATGACGACAGCAGCGAAAATAGTAGCGAAAACGGCGGCGGGGACGGGGATATCGTGCGGATGATGATGCGGGCGTCTCGCGCGCGCGCGTTGGGGACGTCAACCCCGACGGGCGAGGACGGGGCGAGCGTGGCGCACGTGAGCACGGCGGCAACGCACGTGGGTTCGATGAAGGATGTGATGTTTACGACGACGACGACGACGACGACGACGGGGACGACGGCGACGCAGAGTTCGAGGGCGTCGTCGCCGTTGGATGGCGCGCTTCATTCGGGCGAAGGGCGCGCGGCGCGAGGGAAACCGCCGCCTCGACGGGTGAATTCAATCGCGAAGGGTCGACCTCGTGCGGCGACGTCGGATGCGTTGATGATGGAGCATCGTGGACACGGTGGATATGGTGGGGTGCATGATCATAATCAGCATAATCATAACGCGGTTCTTCAGGGTACCGAGCATGGGCGAGGCGGGCCGACGACGTCGCCGACCAAGGCGGCGGCGCGCGGGGAGGACGCGTCCGCGTGGGTGATGAATGGTGGATTTGATTTCGGTCGCGGTATGACGCGCGCTGAGTCGAGCGTGGATGTGAATGTGATGATGACATCGTCGTCGGAGAGCGATGACACGAACGCGGAACAAGGCGATGGCGCGTCTTTGGACGCGCCTCTGGCGTTCAAGGAGACGGCGCGCGCGGCGTACTTGCGCACGACGGCGTCGGCGGTTGAGCTGAGAGATTTGGTTGGCGTGAAAACGCCTCCGCAGTTAAGCCATATTGGTGGACAAGAGCGTGCAAAGCAACGCGAAAAGCCGCAAACACGCGAGGAGCAACGAGGGAACTTAGGGAGCGAATTCGTCGAAGCCGAATACGCCGAGGGCACGCCTGATTGGAAATCCATGTCTCAAACGACGTGTTTTAAGGATTTCGTGATTTTGCGCGAGCTCGGTCGGGGGCTGTGCGGCACCGTGTACTTGGCCAAGTATCGCGCCACCGATCAACTCGTGGCATTTAAGGTTATGCGTAAACAAAAGCTCATCGACGTCGGGGAGATTCGACACGCCGTGCGCGAGCGCGAAATTCACGCCCGCGTCAATCAAGGTCCATTCATCGACAAGCTTTTACACGCCTATCAAGATCGTTGGGCGTTGTATTTAGTGCTCGAATACGCCCCTTGTGGGGACTTGTTCCAGGCGATGAATTACCACGGATTGCCGTCGTTACACGACGCCAAGGTGTACACCACGCAGTGCGCGTTGGCCATTGAATACATTCATCAGTGCGGATACGTCTATCGCGACTTGAAGCCAGAGAATATTTTGTTGGACACCAATGGATGCGTACGTCTGGCTGATTTCGGTATGGCTAAGCGATTGGATACCGCAGACGAACGCGCGTACACGATTTGCGGTACGGCACAGTACATGTCGCCCGAAGTATTGACCCATCGCGGATGTCGATTTGAAGCCGATTTGTGGGCGCTCGGTATTCTGATTTATGAGCTGTGCAGCGGTGGCACGCCGTTTGGCGCTGACAAGGGCACGCGTCAAGAACTCTACCGCAAGTTGATGAATCATCAAAATGCCACGATGACATTCCCAACCTGGTTCGATCAAGACACGTGCTCTATTGTCAAGGCGTTGCTTCACGAAAACGAGCGCGCGCGATTGGGCGCAAACGGCGCGTTCACCGACATTTACGCCCATCCATGGTTCGCGCCAACATCTCAAGTCGAAGTGCTCAAAGGTTTAACCCTTCCTCGATTACAACCACGTCGACGCAACATCGTGTACGACATGAAACTTCGAGAATCCATCGCCTCGGGCGACATTCCTTGGGAGTGCGGGTCGCTCGTCACCGACCTCGAGCATCTCACCCTGTATCAATCTTTTGGGGCGTGATTCAACACCCATCGCGCGCCACGGTGCGCGCGGTGTGCGCGTGCTCGTCATCCCTCACATCATTCTTTTCAAATCATTTTTTTTCTTGTACAGTACGAGTACTCCTACAGTAGTATATTTTGCAATTCAATCTTCATTCTTTTTCACCATCCCTCGTCTCGCGCGTGCCCTAGGGGTATTTAGTGTGACGACGACGTGCATTCGAATGCACGACGATGGGCGTCAGCCATGATATCATCCACAGTGCGCGTCGTGCGAGCACGCGACTGCGAGCGTATATAGGCGCGACGACACACAAACAACAACACGCACACACATCATGCACGTCGATAACCTCGAAGTCGCCATCAACGCGCACTTGCCGGACATTCTGCGCCGGGCAGATTTGGAAAAATCAACGGTGAAGACGTTGCAAAAGGAGCTGGAATCTAAGCTGTTGATGTCGTTGGATACGAAGAAGAATTACATACGAGACCAGGTGCGTGGAGATGGGTAGAGCGCTAAAGATGGGTACGGGGCGTGCGTGCGTGGGGTGAGACGGTGAGGAACGCGCGGAGGAGCCGAGCGCGGCGCCGCGCGAGGCGGAGACGACGACGACGACGACGATAACGACGATAACGACAGCGATAGCGCGTGCGATGCAACAATACTGACGATGAACTTTGATGTGTGTGTGTGTGTTTGCGTCTTCGTAGATTGAGATGTACTTGAAGCACGGCGCGAGACACGCATTCGCCGACGCGGGCGAGGCGCCCGTGCAACACGGCGGTCCAGAGAAACGAGGGAAGGCGCCGCGGAAGCGGACCGTGGAAAAGAAGAAGAAGAGTGGACGCGGTAAGACGAAGGAGGTGCAGGATCCAACGAAGCCGAAAGGGCCGAAAGGGCCGTACATGTGTTTCGTGGGCGTTCGTCGACCAAAACTTAAACAGGAGAAGCCGACGTTGTCGTTTCCGGATATCTCTCGTCAACTTGGTATAGAATGGAGGAGTATGAACGCAGAGACAAAAGATAAATATGTGAAAATGTCAGAAAAAGATAAGACGCGTTATACGAATGAACTGGAAAAGTATGTTCCTCTGAACGAGCATGAAATGGAGAAGCTTCGAGAGAAACAACGTGAGCGCAAGGCGGCGGGAGGTTTGCAAGTGATGTACAAGTGCTCACCAGAGTTGGCAGCGTTCTTTAATGATGGCACGGTTCAAATCAATCGAAAAGAATTAACGAGTCGAATTTGGGCTTATTTCAAAGAGAAAGGGTTATTGGATCCCAGCAACAGACGATACGTCTTTGCGGATGCAAAACTCGCCGCGTTTCTCGGCATGCAGGCGGGTGATAGATTCTTAGCGTTTACCATTCAGCGATTTTTGAAGCCTCACCTTCATCCGCTCTGAATGTTTGAATTGCTTTAGTTGTCATCGTTGCTCATAGTGGTGCGCTAGCTCGGTCACTACGTGACGCGAATTGTTTGTAGTAGACAGTTTTTACGCGCACGCGCGTTTTGATTTCCCAAGACCACAGTAACATTTCTACCGCACTTTTCGACCCTCGTCATCGTCGTTGTGAACGCCGTGGGCGCCGTGGTAAGCCTTGGAATCATAAATCAAGGCGCTTCCATGTGCGTGCCCCCGACTGTATCGCCGGCGCCCGACGCCAAGTCGACCTTTTGGCGTACATGGTGTATCTCGGCTGTGTGCACTTTATTGGTGTTGGCCACTTGCACGCACCCAGCGACTATGCAGCGCGCGCATTCACACATAGAAGCACTGCATAAAATCGCAACTGACGATGAGAGTCGCCGCGCAGCTTGGAATAATGGTGTCGAGCGCGCATCGCTTCTCGCAATATTCTTGGCTGATGTGCGAATACATCTCCTCAGTCCATTCCTGCAGTTTTGTGTCGGTGTTCTTGCCTTGCTCAGCGCACTCGTGGCGAGTGATAGATTATTTCATTGCTATACGGCATTATATTGGCGATATTTTGCCCGGACCAAGGCACTCGAACGGTTCAAGTATACGGCTATACAACGAGTCGACAAGACGACGACATTTGACGACGTGTGTCACCCAACGGTGGTTATTCAATTGCCCATGTTCAACGAGACAGACGTGTGTCAGCACGTCATCTACTGCGCCAGTGAGATTGAATGGCCGCGATCAAAGCTGTTGATACAGATTCTGGACGATTCGACGTGTAAGGAAACCAGAGCGGCGATTGCTGAAGCTGTCGAAGAGCTCCAAGAACGCGGCTTAAATGTCCAGTATCGCTGGCGGTCGAATCGTACGGGATATAAGGCGGGTGCTATGCACGAAGCCATGGATGATATCGTAGATTATGACTATATTTGCATATTTGACGCAGACTTTTCGCCCGAGCCCGATTTCTTGTACAAGACAATTCCATGGATTCATTCAAATCCGCAATGCGGTTTTGTCCAAGCGAGATGGACGTACGCGAATGAATCAGAAAATCTTCTTACGCGCGTGCAAACTATTTCATTGAATTATCACATTCGTTGCGAGCAGTATGCACGATTTTCAGCCAACTTGTTCTTCAATTTCAATGGCACTGCTGGAGTTTGGCGAAGGACATGCATCATCGATTCTGGTGGCTGGAATCATCGAACGACGGTGGAGGATCTCGATTTGAGTTTACGCGCGTACTTACGGGGATGGAAGTTTATTTTTCTGGACGATGTCACGTGTTTGAATGAAATCCCCGCGCAATACGATGCATATCGAAAGCAGCAGCACCGCTGGAGTGCAGGTCCAATGCAATTATGGCGACAGTGCACGGCGGCGGTTTGGGCGGCTGACATTCCGCTCTCGAGCAAGCTCTATTTGAACTTTTTCTTCTTCTTTACGCGACAAATGAGCACACACTTGGTGTCGTTTTTCTTCTATTGCGTTTTGATTCCATTATGTGCCGTGGCGCCAGAAATCTATCTGCCATTCTGGGCTTTGGTGTACGCGCCGATTCTTGTCACGCTTTCAACCGTCGCCTGGACACCAAATGGCATTTTCTTCGCCATGCCGTACGTGTTGTTTGAAAACGCCATGTGCATTGTCAAATTAAGTGCCATGCTCGCCGGACTCTTTGAACTCGAGCAGGCGGGCGAATGGGTCGTCACAACCAAAATCGGCAAGTGGGTCGCCGCCAAGGTTGAAAAGGCTCGTAACATCAAGCTCGTCAAGAAAATCGCCGAAAAACGTCGACAACGCCCGATACACTGGAAAGAACTCGCCATGGGCACTTTTTTTGCCGCGTGCGGCATCTGGGGCATCATCGTCCACGCCATGGTCGGCTACTCCATCTTTCTCTTACTCCAAGCCGTCGTCTTCTTGACATTCGGCCTCAACTACGTCGACGGCATCTTCGCCTCCTCCCACGCCCACGCCGCGTAGCGCGAAACAATGCTATCGAGCGCGCATCGCTTCTCGCAATATTCTCGGCTGAATGCGTAGCCAACGCGAACACAATCGTAACTAAATACAAACAAAAATCACGCTCCAACGCGCGCCACACCGCGCGAGGCACCCACGCGTTTTGGTCCAACCGACCGCAATCCATAAAAATCCACCAATCGTAACCAGGGACAACCACCCCCCTCTCTCGAGGCCTCGTCAGCGTTTTATCCGTTTACACGAGGGCGCGGTGCGACGAGCGCTTTATGCCGTCAGTGCGCGACGTCGCGCGTCGTCGTCGTCGCCGTCGTCGTCTCGTCGCCGCCGTCAAAATGTTCACCGCAAAGATGAGTGTGTGCGCACGCACCACGACCGCGACCGCGACGCGCGGGACGCGCGGGACGCGTCGAGGGATGCAGACGCCGCCGACATCGTCGTCGGTGGTGACGCGGTGTGTTCGCGCGTCGACGGTGCGGAATGCGCGCGTCGGTGGCGCGTGTGCGCTCGTGGGTGGACGAGCGAATGTGTACGATTCGTGTGGTGCGCATGGACGACGGACGAAGGCGATCGTTCGCGCGGTCGTGGAGGATGAAGGGGAGGATGAGATACCCGTCGCGGATGTGAACTTTGGACGCGCGCTTTTGATTTTTGTCGCGGCGGCGTATGGGTCGCTTTCGGTGTGCTTGAAGCTGGTGTTTGAATCTCAAGGCGCACCTACGGCAGGTACACTCGGTGGTGTTCGTGGTCTCATGCAGCTGGCGTGTTTCTTGCCAATGTTGATGCAACCAAATTCCACCGGCGGCGAAGGATACAAAAAGGGGAGAGGGTTTTGGCTCGGCGCCGCGGAGTTAGCGTTGTGGAATCTTGGCAATCAAGGATTGTGTAACGTGGCGTTATTATTTACCGACGCTACTCGCGTGAGCTTTTTCACGCAAGCTTCGATTGCGTTCACACCATTTATTGCGACGCTCGGTGGAGACAAGGTGTCGCGAAACACGTGGCTCGGTTGCGCGTTGGCGTTTCTCGGCGTCGCCGTGCTCGGTATGGATGGCGGTAGCGCCGCCGCCGCCGCCGGTCTCAGTGGTGGGTTCAATTTCGGTGATTGGTTAGCTGTTGCGGGTGCGGCATCGTATTCGATGTACATCTACCGCGTCGGTGCGTTTGCCAAGGAAGGATTCTCGGGACAAGGATTGCAAATTTGGAAAGCCTTCTTCTTGGCCATCATGTACGGCGCGTGGGGCCTGTACGACGTATTTGCGTTCAACTCGGGTTGGGCAGGTGCGGGTATTCCTTGGGCGGGATGGCGAAACTGGGAGGTTTGGGCCTTGCTCGCCTTTACCGCGGTCGTTCCGGGTTGCATCGCTGACTTGACGCAAGCCAAGGGGCAAGAAACCGTCAGCGCGTCGGAAAGTTCCGTCTTATTAGCTGGTGAACCTTTGTTTGCGGCGGTGTTTGGGGCGATCACATTAGGTGAATTTTTGGGTCCCATGGGTTATGTCGGTGGATTGGTGATTATCATGGGTGCTTTGATCGCCTCTGATGTGTTTTCTAAAAAGAAGGCGGCGTAACGAAGAAGCTTGTGGGGTGAAGCAAAGCGCGCCGCTATGAGCTTTGTATAGAGGAGGAATTTTTTGTGTACCGGTAGAGATACTATTTCAATAACAACTAGATTTACATCATGTACATACGTGCGCCATTGATACAACGGCGCGCTCGATTTTTCCTAACTGTCCCTTTTCATTCGAACCAAAACCGTATACGGTTCCCGAGCTGTCAACAGCGATTGAGTGCTTTGATCCCGCGGCAATTTCCACAATCCTCGTAGAAATCCCGGGTACAACGCGTGGAAAGCATTCATCATCACTTCTCATTGATGTTAAGTGCTGTTGACCGCATTGATGGTCATCATTTGCACCGAAAGAGTACACTATCCCGTCTGCGGTCAAGCACAACGAGTGAGCGCCACCCGCAGCGCATCGAACGACATCTTGCGTCTCCAACTCAACTAAAGCCGGCCAGGTCGATAACTGTTCGCCGACGAAGCCTAACTGTTTGCGGCGGTTTGAACCCCATGAGTATACTAACCCATTATTCGTCACAGCTAACGCATGGTGTGCACCAAGACACACGTCGGCGACGTGTTCCTTGACTGTTGCCACGCACGTTGGCGAACATCTCACAATGGAATCGCCTAAACCCAACAGCCCCTCTCGATTATCCCCAAAAGAAAATATTTTGCCAGACTTTGTGAGCACGATCGATGAATACCGTGATGCGCACACTTTGACAACCTCTTCCTCCTCGAGTGCGCTGATTTGTCGAGGCCCGCTTGCAAAAGAGTCCAACAATAGAAAGTTCTGATGCAGAGGTGGACTGCCACCGCCGCCATGCATGCGTTGCTTCCTACGCACCGTACTCGCCGTGGGCGATCGCCCGAGTGATATTCTCGCGATAGCTTCCCCGACGCGATGCGTGCCGTGACCGAGCTGGCCGGCGGCGTCGCCGCCCCACGAAAACACTTTTCCGTCGTGCGTTCGCGCCAAGACGTGAAGCCGACCGAGCGCGATTTGCACCACTCGAGCATCGCCAAACGCATGCGTAGATGGTGGCGTCAATATTTTCCGCAATTCTTCTTGCATGGTGGACGACTGATGAAAATTACCAGGTGAGCCGACGCCCGAAGTTGACTGTGCGAGCGCGTCTATGTGAAACGTATTCTCACACCCCACGCGCGCGACGCACGCGTACCCAGCCGCTGCATGCACCGTACGCGCGAACAAACCGCCATCATTTTTCACCGACGCACTTATATCTCCCCAAACGTAACTCTCGCCGCTCGATGTCACCACTGTCGTCGCATTCTCGCTCGCAGAAACGCTCGCGACGACGCCCACTGCTCGCGCCTCGCCTCGCGCCTCCGCAAACGCCAACACATCCATCCATGACTCGCCCTCGCGCGCCTTCAAGACCGCATCACCCTCACAACCTTCATCACGCATCCGCCTCGCCACACCCAACGCCGCACCGCGTTCAACGACAGCACACGCCCCAGTCGCCGCGAACCTCCGCGTCGTCCGCGTCAGCGTCTTCAACGTCTTCGCGTCGCAAAACGACAACGCGTACGCCACGACATCGTCCGGTAACGCATCGAACGCGTCGTTCGACGACGATAACGACGACGATGCAATGTATTTCGCCGTTGCCACCGCATTCGCGCTCGCCCGCGCCTCGTCATCCGCGCGCGAGGACGGCGACGTTGAGGGAATATTATCTGCACCGTCAGCGCGCGCGCGCAGTCCCGCGACGCCGCGCGTCGTCGTCGTCGTCGTCGTCAGCGCCCGTCGTAACATGGATGAATGAATACACACGCGTTCGCTCCTAGTGTGGTGTCATACGCGCCGCCGCCCCTCGTCGTCGTCGTCGTCGTCGTCGTCGTCGTCGTCGCGGTGTGACCACCGCGTCGGTGCAACGGTCCCTGTGGAATGGCGTGGCGTCGTGTATTTATACCCATACTTTTTGCCACGCCACCTCAACCGTCGATGCACGCTGACGACGTGGACGACGACGACGCATCGCTCGTCGCTCGTCCGATGGCTATCAGATGATCTTCTATTTTTGATGCCCCGGGCGTGGGGGGTGAGCGGCGTGACGTCACCGTCACCGTCACCGTCACCGGGATGAAGGCTGTGGAAACTTCAGTGTCCAAGGAGAAGGCGAAGCGTCATTTGTGGACGCCAACGCGCCGCACGTTTGTTTTTGTGATTCCTCACAACGCGCACCACACGCACACCACAACACACACCAAATACCATGGCTCTTTCTCACCCGGTACGAGCGTACGACGACGATGACGACGATGACGACGATGACGACGGTGGAGCTTTGATGATTGCGTCGGGGCGTGGGATGACGAGAGCGGGCACTGACGAGACGTATTATCATGTGCATTCACTATCACAGCTTCAAAGCACCGACTCGTTCTTTCGAGAGGTTTTTCGTGATGCCGATGACGTACGTAGTGTGCCTTCAAGCGCGTGCTGACGCACATGAATTTTGCTTTTGACGCGCGCGCGAGTTCTTGGTTTCAATGACGCTTCGTCGCGCGGCGCGATGCCTCAGCGTACTGACACCATCTGTAGTTCTTCTCCAACTTCCAGCCTGGAAACTTGGGCAATCCTTTCATGCCTTTAGTGGCGCGAACGCCTGGGTCACTCGCGGCGCAACCTCTGAGTGGACTTCGCGTCATTCCCGTTGACGTGCTCGGTACGGAATCGTGAGAGAAGAAACGCTTCTCGAGTCTTCTTCTTCTTGTCGTGTTCGCGTTCGATTTTGACGGCGCGTGCAGGCAGATTACATCATCACGCGCGCTTGACTAACATATTTATTACTTACGCTTGCGTAGAAAACGATGATTCGTACGTCTTACGCGCGGATTTACCCGGAATGAAGAAGGAGGATGTCAACGTCGAACTCGACGGCCAAATCGTTCGCATCAGCGCGACGAAGAAAGACACCAAGAAATGGGAAGAAGACGGCTACAAGTATCACAGAGCCGAACGCCGTGATACCATGGAGTACTCTCAACGTGCGCTTCGAATGCCAGCGAACACTGACTTTAACAAGCTCGAAGCTGGATTTGACGACGGCACGCTCACCGTGACGTTCGGCAAGCAAAAAGCTTCGACGCCGACGGCTAAACAAATCACAATCCAATAGATTCGTGATGAAATAGACGTGTACGACGTGCACGACTGTTGCTTGCGCTGAGCTAACGGTGCTCAAAAATTCAAGACCCAAGACCATGAACGAAGAGACGTAGAGAAAACATTAGCATTGTCTTTCATTCTCATTCTTTCTTTCTTTCATTCTCCAACGCGAGCGATACGTCTGCTTACGAGCGCGATTCTTCACTTTACCTATGATACTACGCGTTACATAATACATGCTACTAGCTGCTAAATATATTGATTGTTTTCACGGCCCTTTCTTGCTGAGAAGAGGAGTCTTGTCTTTCGAAGCTGACTCGGCGTTGATTTGCGCGCACACCATCCATCGCGGCAAACACGGACAGATGTGTTCGCGCGAGTACCCTTGGCCCTCAACTCTGAGCGGCGCTTGCTCATAGAATATACCACACGTCATGATAATTAAGATGGCATACGTTCCTTGCACCGTCGTGTGCTTATCCCAAATCAACCAGTTCACGCCTTCAGAAAGGAACTTGTTGCACGTCGCGACGACGGACACAGACGTCGCCGAGAGTGTTTCTCTAATCCACATCGTCGAGAAACTCATGCCTAGGCCAATCACGCACGATGACACGAGTAATATCACTGATTTTGTTGTAAACTCCACATTCATCAAATCTTCGTACTCTTTCGACGACAAGAACAAGCCGAGCGCGAGCGGAATACTCAGCAGGTTGATGATGAACGACCGCGACCAGTTGTTCAACGGGATTTTATCAATCGTATGCTTGGCAATCAAGCCTTCGGCAACAGCAGCCGTGATAAATACCGCACAGAACGCATACGCCGCGGGCGACGAGAACACGTCTACATTGACGTAGGTCACAGCCCCGATGACGATACCGCTCAGCGCCAACAACGACTTTGCCGTCGGAAACGCGCGTCCAAGAAACACGTACTCGTTCAACGCGAACACCACTGGCGTGACTGACTTAACTGCAATGAATGTTTCCAACGGCGCACGCTTCATCACCTCCATACCCGCTAAAAGTAACAAGAAGAAACTCAATGTAAGCGGCACAAACGCAACAGCAATTGGTCTCGTCAACTCTTCCACTTCAATCACCTTCGCCGCGTCAGCCATGAGGAGCATGATTGACGTCGACGCAAACTGACAAAACAAAATAAAATTCGGGCACGGAATATACGTCACCACCACCTTGTTAATCACGCTCAGCGAGCTCCCGATGATGCAATACAACACGATGATCGTCAACACTCGAGCGCTCTTCCACAAGTGCACGGGCTCGTTCGGCATGGCTGCGTTCGGCGTCGTGACTTGCGCCTCGTCGACGTCAACATCGGACATGTTTTCATCGTCTCCGATTGGTTCGTACGCCGCCATCTCCACGCGCGAGCGCCGTTATTCACGCGGCTCGCTGTGGAGGTTCGCGTGTGCATCGCGTTTGGGTGTTCACAGTGAAAAACTTGGTCAGCAGGGCTGCTCGCGACTGGGGCGCGTTGTGAAACTATTACTTACGCTATCGATGCAATGAGTGCGATAGACAATGATGCGTACATAGTACACAGATGGCGCAGTGCCGCGGCGCGATGCGAAGTTTGAGAGGGATTGAAATGTGGGTGACGAGCGGGTCGTCCGCGCCGTCGCGTGTTTCGAATCGATAGAATGTGCGTTACATCACTCCGAGTTTTACTCTATAGACTCCCACCCTAAGAAAATGACAAACCGAGCTACGGCCAACTACGAGCAAACTTAGTAGTTGGAGGTACTGCGTGCGCGAGAAAAGAGAACGAAAACGTCAATCATTTGTTCCAAACACGGCACAGCGGCGCGACGTCGCGTCGACGGGCGAAACATCTTTCGCGCAAACCAGTCTAAGCACTTACACATTCTTCTTCTTGTCACCACCGATTTCGAACGTCTTGCAACGCTTGATCGGGTGCATGTGCACTTGCTTGCACGTGCCGCATTGAAGGCGCAACACAATCTTCTTCGTCGTCTTCGCCTTCTTGTGGAACACGGGCTTGGTTTGACCACCGTAACCAGACTGCTTGCGGTCGTAACGACGCTTCCCTGTATGAGTTCAAAAACACCCGACGCAGTTAGTACGTAAACTTTTAACACCATCATTCGCCTTCGTGAGGTGTCCCACCTCGCGCGCGCGTCACGCGGCGCCGTGCGCGATCGCATCGGTCGCCCAACGCGAATAGGGTTTTCACAGACACGTACCTTGCGCGTAAAGGCTCGCCTTGCCCGTCTTGTATTGCGTCACCTTGTGCGCGGCGTGCTTCTTGCACCCCTTGCAGAACGTCTTCTTCGACTTAGGAACCTACATACGTCGAAAAACACCACCCAGGTTAGCGATTTGAAATCATCCACCATCGCGCGATCGAGCCCTAACGCGCATCGCGACCGCACGCGTCAACCATGCGCCCCTGTGCGCGCGCTCCTCGACGCCGACCGCAAACGCCACGCGTTCGCACGCAGCGTAATTACTTACGTTCACCATTGTCCTACGCTACTAACCCCTAGTCACGTGCGACCGAAAGAGACGTCTGCGGACGACGCCCGCGCGCGCCTCGTGCGACGCCCATCGTCGGGACGTCGGGACCCGACGACCTGGCGACCCTCGTGGTCATGTCCAATCACGACTCAAGGGATCGAGACCCACTGAACGCCTGAGCCCTAACGTGGTAGGGAAATCGCACGCAGAGTACGCGATTTGCCCTCGTTCGGGTCGTTCGGGCCCATCGACCGAGGACGCGCGGTCTCGATCGATCCTTCGTGCCTTTCGCTCGAGCGCGCGCATCGATCGATGACGCGATCGATCGATGGCGTGTTCGCGATCGACTGCGACTGCGCTCGAGGACGCGTCGGGCGAGGAACGGTGCGCGCGCTCGAACCGCTCGGGTTGAGGACGACGACGACGCGACATACGCGAACGCGTG
>Ga0181564_10003568_pt1 | contig 13392 bp, 13 predicted proteins | sample 011ome_24_FD_134512 | JGI IMG/M metagenome (GOLD analysis project Ga0181564, IMG submission 134512) | Coastal salt marsh microbial communities from the Groves Creek Marsh, Skidaway Island, Georgia - 011513CT metaG (megahit assembly) | ecosystem: Environmental > Aquatic > Marine > Intertidal...
AAAAATAAAATTATTTAAAAAACTTAATTTAGAATTAAATGGTTAAACAATCAGCATTAGTTAGCATAGGAGTTCCAATTTTTAATGGTAAAGACGTTCTGAAGAGATCAATAGACTCAGTTATAAATCAATCATATAAGAACTTAGAGATAATAATCGTAGATGATTGTTCAACAGATACAAGTTTCAGTTTAATTAACAAATTATATTCAGCACACCAAAATATTAAAATTTACAAAAATAATAAAAATATAGGCTTAACAGAAAATTGTAGTAAAATTTTTAAATTATCATCAGGAAAATATTTTTTTTGGAACGCACAGGATGATTTTAGAGACCAATACTATGTAGAAAAATGCTTAAATCTTATGGAAAAAAATCCTGATGCGAGTTTATGCAATTCATTAACAGCTGTATTTTACAAAGACCCAAAAAATATAATGCATGTAAATAATCTAAATTCAATTGATAATAAGAATCTTTTGACAAGATATTGGAAGCTATTAAGAAACTATAATGATGTAAATATTTATGGATTTATGCGATCAGAAATTTTAAAAAAAACAAATTTATGGTTACCAATTAATGGTTCAGCAAATAATTTACTCTTTGAATTAATAATTTTAGGAAAGTTTGTTCAGATTAAAGAAACACTATTTTATTATTCAGGTCAATCAATGTACGATAGACCTTCACCAATTCAAGAATATAATAGACAATCAAGAAAAAAGGCTTTTTTTAAATTTCCATTCATTGCTCTAGTAACCGCTCAAATAAAAGCAATTTTAAGTAAAAAATTAAATATTTTTTTTAAATTTACACTTATTTTTTTTGTTTTATTTGATAGTTTTTTGGTAAATCTTGGAAAGCTTATATTTAGAATATTAAATTTGTTTATTAATGAAAAAAAAATACCAGATTTTATTGTTAATTTTTGTTTAAGATTATCTTATAATAATAAAGATATTAATTACGTAATTCAACAAAAAGATGATACGTATTACTACCCAAAATTTTATCCACTAAAAAAAATATTATGATTAAAAAATTTAAAAGATTTATAAAAAAAAATCTTCCAAAAACTTTTAAAATTTTAAAACTTTTAAAACAAAAAAACAATGACATTTCTTTTGATGGATGGGGACTTTTAACAACATCAACAAATTCACCATGGGAAAATGACAATAAAAATTCAAAAATTTTTAATAGAATTCACTCTAAAATACTAGATGATATAAAAAAAAGAAACTTTATAGATACTACTCCAGGAAATGATATTCACGACAGCATTGAAACTCTTGAATGTTTAAAATGGAGACATTACATAATTTACATAAGTGTAAATTTAGCTTTAGACTCTAATAATAAAAAAAATTTTGTTGAGTGTGGAGTTGGCGATGGATTATCAATAAGTTATGTTTTAGATCAAATAACTAAATTAAATTCTAAAGTATATTTATACGATTCATGGAGTGAGATGAAAAAGGAATATCTGTTTACAAAAAAAGAATACAAAAATATTGGGTCTTATAAGTCATTAAAATTTCAAGTAACCAAAGATAATTTAGAGAAATATTCTGACAAGATTATATATAATAAAGGTTACATACCTGATATATTTAAGTCGTCTATAAACCCTAGCATGATTTCATGGCTACATATTGATTTGAATTCATCAATACCAACATTAAGATGTTTAGAATTTTTTTATGAAAAACTTGAAATTAATGGGGTTATTATTTTTGATGATTATGGTTGGAAAGGATATGAGGATACAAGAGAAATAATAGATAATTTTCTAGAAATAAAAAAAGGAACTTTTTTTCAATTTCCTACAGGACAAGGGTTATTCATAAAAAAATGAATTAAAATAAAATAGTTATGGTGAAAAAAAAAATTATATTTATTAATAGTTTTGATTTGGCGGAGTAGCTCAGTTGGTCAGAGCGCACGACTCATATTCGTGATGTCGGGGGTTCAAATCCCTCCTCCGCTACCAGTTTTATTTAGTTATCTTATAGTATTTAGCTGTATCTAATATTGCCCTATCAAAAGAAGTAAATTTAAAGTTTTTAAAAATTTTTTTAAATCTTAAACCTGAATTTGATAGATTATTCATTTTTTCATTATGAGTTTTTGAAGAAAAAGATATTTTGGACTTTTTTTTCAAAATTTTGGAAAATTTATCTATAAGTTTTTTATTAGTAATCCAATTTTCATTTGAAATATTAATAATTTTATTTTCTACTAATTTAGTGTTTTGTAACATTAAAATTAATATTAAGCAAAAATCATCAACATATAAATGATCTCTAACTGAATTAGGGTTTTTAATAATTAATTTTTTTTTATTTTTATAGCTATTTATTATCAATTTTATTAATCTTGAATTTTGCATATTGTTTCCAAACATCAAAGATGGTCTAAGCCATACATATTTAATTTTTTTTTTTTCACATATATTCCTTAAATATTTAAATGATTTATATTTTGCTTTTGCATAAGACGACAAAGGGCAAGGACTCATGTTTTCTTTAAAGGGGGCAAACTGATTGCCATATTCTTCAATGGTGCCAATACCTATTATTAATTTTACGGATGAAGGACTGGTTAAACAGATATTGACCAAAGGATCTATAGTATTTTTTTTTTGTTTATTATTTTCGACTTCAGAGTTGATTTTAGGAACAGTTCTAGAAGCTAAATTTATTATAAATTTAGGTTTATTTTTTATAAAATATTTTTTTAATTGACTTTGATTATTTAGGTTTAAAACCTTTCTTGATGGAGTCAAAAAAATAAATTCAGTATCTTTAAAAAATTTAATTAGATTACTTCCTACAAAACCATCAATTCCAGTAACAAGAACTTTATCCATTATCATTATTATTTTCAATAATATATCTTGGTCTATCTTTTACTTCATCTAATATTAAACCAATATAAAATGAAATAATTCCTAAAAACAAAAAATTTATAGCAAAAAAAATTAATATACATAAAATTAAAGTAACAAAACCAGGCTGAGTTATATTGCCATTAAGAAAAATAAATAAATAATAAGTAGATAAAAGAAAACTAAAGAAAAATAGAATTAATCCTGTTATAAATATTATAGTTAATGGTTTCTTTGAAAAAGAAAAAAATGCAATAAACGCTAATTTGAAATATCCTCTTAGGTTATATTTACTAATTCCTTTCTTTCTTTCTTCTCTATAATACTCAATACCTGTTTGATTAAAACCCATGTAAGAAATTAAGCCTCTAAGATAAATATTTTTTTCTTTAAATAAACTTAAGACTTGCAAAATTTTTTTATCAACTAATCTAAAGTCGCCAGCATCCAACGGAATATTAATGTCAGATATAAAATTCAAAATTCTATAAAATAACTTACGTACTGATTTAAGAATTATACTTTCATTTCTGTTTTTTCTTATTCCATAAACAACATCATACCCATTTTCCCATTTTTGAATTAAATCAATAATTAATTCAGGATTATCTTGGCCATCAGAATCAATTTGTATAGCGGCATCTCCAGTACAATTTTGATAACCTGTTAAAATATTTGCCTGATATCCAAAATTTCTTGATTGTCTAATTACTGAAATGAAATCATGTTTTGAAGAAAGTTCTTTTGCTTGCATTTTTGATATATCTGTTGAATGATTATCTAATAAGATTATTTCAAAAAAATATTTATCTTCTAGTTTTTTTTTGGTTGTAATAATTTTTTCTATAGTAGATTCTAGTGACTCTTTTTCATTATAAAAAGGTACTATAATAGATATTTTTTTTTTCATTTTAATATATATATATATTATAACTGCAATGCTTAAAGAAATAAAATCTAATTATGTTGTTTTAATATTTTTTTTAATATTAATTTTTTATTTTTTTATTAAAACTTTTTTTTGGAATTTTGGTTATAACCAAGGTGTACCTGGATTATTTATTCATGGGGATGGATACTATAATACAGCAAAGTGTTTTGTATCTAATACTTGCTATCTTAATTTGGAATCTTTTAGAATTATGCAGTTTTTATATCCGATGTATCTTACTCCAATTTTTTATTTTAATTTAAATGAGTCAATTTATATTTTTTTTTTACATCATTTCTTAACTTCATTAACTTTAATTTTTATATTTTTTTCTTCAAAGTTACTTCATAGCTCAAACTTAGGTTTATTAAGTTCATTAATATATGCTTCACAGTTACAAATTTCATATTGGTTCAACTTTACCTTGGCTGATATTGCTTTTCACACTCATCTTTCTTTATTTATGTTTTTCTTTATTTTATTTTTTAAATACAATTACAAAATTTATTTCTTTCTCACTCTGATATCTTCTTTGTTATTATATTTTGTAAGACCTGAGGGTATACTTGTATTTATATTTTTTCTGATTTACTATATTTTTAGTTATTTAATTTTATTTTTTAACAAAAAATTTTTTTATTTAATCTTTATTTCGATTATCATTTTTTTTTGTATATTATTTATTTTGGCTTTTAACAATAATGCATTTAAAAATAAAATTATGTCAAACACACATGTTGGATGGGGTCTTTATTATGGAAGTCAGGAAACTAAAAACAGTGCAAATGAAGTAAATAATATGTTGAACGAAATGTTCAATACATGCAATCAGAAAAGTTTAAATGACCCTAAAGGTAAAAATGAATGGTGGTGGTGCTCAAAGCTAGGTTTAGACAGAATTAAGAGTGACCCAATAAAATATTTATATTTGGTTTCAAAAAGAGTCCCATCGGTCTTATATCCAGGATTTTATAGAGAAGGGGTATCGCTTAAATATTTAATTATATCCTCTTTCTTTATGACATATATAATTTTAGGCATTTTTTTTCTTTTTATCTTTAAAAATAAGAATAACAAAATATCATTTGGTTTAATTTTATCTGTTATACCAATATATTTCTTAGTAATTTTTTATATGGATGAATGGGATGTTAGATACCAACTATCGCCTCAAGTGATATTGATTACTGTTTCAAGCATGGGTTTTATTAATCTTTTAAAAAAAATTAAATCAAACTGAAAATGACTCTCCACATCCACATGTACTTTTTTCGTTAGGATTTTTAAATACGAACCTTGAAGAAAGTTTATCTATTTTATAATCCATTACAGAGCCAATTAAATACATTGATGCTTTGGGATCAATTAACAGCTGAATGCCAGATTTGTTGATGGTATCATAGTTTTTAAATTCATTTGAATTTGCAAAATTTAACTTATAAGAATACCCACTGCATCCAGCTTTATCAACACCCACAACAACTGAATCAACTCCTGTTGGTGCGCTCTTTAAAATCTTCTTAATCTGGTCGACTGCACCATCTGTTATAGATATTAGATTATTCATATAAAGACTATAAATTATATTAGAATATATCTAAAGCAAGTTTTGCATCTTCAGACATTAAATCTTTATTCCATGCAGGTTCCCAAACTAACTTTACTTCAATTGACCTCAAGCCATTAATTTTTTCAATCGATTTTGATACATTTGCTGGCATTTGACCTGCTACTGGACAGTTTGGGTTAGTTAAGGTCATTTCTATCAATATGTTATTATTATTATTATTTATTGAATAAATTAAACCTAAATCATACAAATTAACTGGAATTTCGGGATCTATAACAGTTTTAATACATGCTATAATTTCTTCTTTTTTAATTAATTTTGCTTCATTTTGAAACTCAAACTTTTTAAAGTGGCTTTCATTTTTACTTGGCAAAAAATCTTCTAATTTTTTTTCTTCAGTCATGACTTTAATATTTCTTTCACATTATCTATTGATTTTATAAAATAGTCTATATCATCTTTTGTGTTATAAACTCCAACAGACATTCTAGCATTTCCTGCTATATTGAGGCACTTCATAAATGGTTGAGCACAATGATGGCCTGTCCTTATAGCAATATTTTTTTTATCTAAAAGCATTGCAAGATCATTAAAATGGACTCCATCAATATTAAAAGAAATTATAGAAGTTTGATTACTGAAATCCCCATAAATTTTTATGTCATTACTTTTTTTCATTTGATTATAAGCATATTGAGTCAGCTGGTTTTCATATTCATAAATTTTATCAATACCTACATCATTAATAAAATCTATTGAAGAAGACAAACCTATCACCTCAGCTATTGGCGGCGTTCCTGCTTCAAACCTTTGAAAACCATCAAGATACGTACTAGAGTCAGTTTCAACATTTTTTATCATCGAACCTCCACCTTGGTATGGTCCTAAATTATTGATCCATTTGTTTTTCATGTAAAGTACACCAAGTCCTGAGGGGCCATATAGTTTATGTGCTGAAAAAACATAGAAATCTGGATCTAATTCTTTGATATCAAGTTTTTTATGAGGGACATACTGACATCCATCTATTAGTATAGGTACATTAAATTTTTTAGCTTTAATTTTAATTTGTTCAAAGTTAGTTATAGAGCCAGTTACATTCGACATATGAGTAACAGCTAAAAGTTTTGTTTTAGAATTAATTTTTTCTAACAAATCATTATAATCTAACTCACCAGTTGATTTAATTTTAGCTGTAATGATTTTAATTTTTTTTGACACCAAATGCCATGGAACTATATTAGCATGGTGCTCTAACGAAGTTAGTAATATCTCATCACCATCATTTAAATAATTATCCGATAGGCAAGATGCTACTAAATTAATTCCTTCTGTTGCACTTTTTGTAAAAATTATGTTTTCAGATGATGGTGAGTTAATAAATTTACTTACTGTCAACCTTGCATTCTCATAACGTTTTGTAAGTTTGGAACTTAAATCATAAATTCCTCTGTGAATATTTGCATATTCATATGAATAACAATTAGCAACTGCCTTTATCATGCTATCAACTTTTAATGCAGATGCTGCGGTATCGAAAAAAACCAAGTGAGGGTTTTTTGAAAAAACAGGAAATCTTTTTTTTAAATTCTCAATCATTTACTAAGCTTGTTAAATAATCTGATAAATTTTTACTTATTCTATCAGCAATATTATTATCTAGGTTTTGCAAATCTTCATCAATAAAAGAAGAGATGATCATTTTCATAGCCTCACTTTTACTAATGCCTCTTGTACGCAAATAATATAAAGCATTTTCATCTACAGGACCAATTGTAGATCCATGAGAACACTTTACATCATCTGCAAAAATTCTTAGTTCAGGTTTTGAGAAAAAAGAACAATTATCAGTTAATAAAATTCCTTTACTTAATTGATAGCCCTCAGTCTTTTGTGCATTTTCTGAAACAAAAGTATTGCTATAATAACTTGCTTTTGAATGATCATTTAAAACACCTTTATAAGTTTGATCACTAAAACAATTTTCTGCATTATGTAAAATATTAGTTTTATTAGAACATATATTTTTGTCTTTTAGAAAAAAACAACCTTTTAATAATGCGTTTGAAAATTCTCCATTTAAATTAACATGGTGAAAATTTCTGACAAAACCATCAGAAAAATTATAAGTATTTTGACTGTAAGATGAATTTTTTTCGCAAACAGTGTTTGAAGTTAAATAAAGTTTGTTTGAATTTGTAAAATTTTGAAAAATATTATGCTTAATAGTAGCGCCTTCTTCGACATTAATATTATAATTTATATTATTTATTGACTTGTTTGTTAAATTAAAATTATCTTCTAATTTAACTTCACATCTTTTTTGAAATTTTATAAAATTATTTTGAAATATTGTAAAATTATCAAAGGTATCATGTATTAGACGAATCTTAAGTTTTGTATCACTTTTAATATTAAAAAAAATGCCAGAATTTAAAAACATTTTATTAAAATCAACTACTATATCATCTAAATTATTTTTATCTTGATTTAAGAAGATTTTAAAATCTAAGTTTGTAAAATTTCTTATTTCAATATTTTCATCCTCATAGTTTTTACATATTCCATTAACTAATTTGATTTCATATTGTGAGTCATCGATTAATGTAACTGTTGAGCCTTCTTTAATAGGTTTATAGAAATATTCAAATGTACTTAAATCTGTAATTGTAATATTTTTAAGACTTTCATTATTATTTTTATCAAAATTTTTTTTAAAAATTTTTTTAAATATATCCTCTCTTTGATTTGATAAAATATCATTATCTATGAAAATATATTCCTTGGAATGAATATTAAAATTATTTTCAAAAGTCATTTAAAAATTTTGATAACCTGATGCCTCAATTTCAGTAGCTAAAGAAATATCACCTGATTTTACTATTTTACCATTCCTCATAACATGAACATGATCAGGATGTATGTAGTCTAAGAGTTTTTGATAGTGAGTTATAATTAAATAAGATTTTTTTGGATTTTTAAACTTGTTAATTCCTTCTGTAACTATTTTTAAAGCATCAACATCAAGCCCAGAGTCTGTTTCATCAAAAATTGTAAGTTCAGGATTCAGAATGCTCATTTGAAGTATTTCATATCTCTTTTTTTCACCACCAGAAAAACCTGTGTTAATAGATCTCTTCAGCATATCACTGCTGATATCAAGCTCTTCAGCATTTTTTCTTAATAATTTAGCAAATGAAAGATTATCTAGTTCTGGTTTTTTTTCATTTTTGAGCTTTGAATTTATAGAAGCATGAAGAAATGGAGTAATATTTACGCCTGGTATTTCTACAGGGTACTGAAAAGCCAAAAAAAGTCCTTTTTGAGCTCTTTGTTCAATATTTAAATCTAAAAGATCCTCATCCTTAAAAATAATTTTACCTGAATTTACTTCGTAATCTTCATTACCTGCAAGAACATTTGCTAAAGTGCTTTTACCACAACCATTTGGACCCATTATAGCATGAACCTCACCTTGGTTAATGGTAATATTAAAATTGTTTAGAATTTGTTTACCTTCAATAGAGACATTTAAATTATTAATATTTAGAAAAATCATCCAACACTTCCTTCCAATGAAATTGATACTAACTTTTGAGCTTCTACAGCAAATTCCATCGGTAATTCTTGAAGAACTTGTTTGCAAAATCCATTAACAATTAATGAGACCGCTTCTTCATGATTGAGACCTCTCTGTCTGCAATAATATAACTGATCCTCATTAATTTTAGAAGTAGATGCTTCATGTTCAACAATTGCAGATTTATTTTTTGAGTCAATATAAGGAATAGTATGTGCTCCACATTTATTGCCAACTAACAAAGAATCACACTGAGTGTAATTTCTGGCCTTATCAGCTTTTCTAAGGAAAGACACATTTCCCCTATAGGTATTTTGAGAATGACCTAAAGAGATACCTTTTGAAATAATCTTACTACGAGTATTTTTACCAATATGAGTCATTTTTGTACCAGTATCGGCTTGTTGAAAATTATTTGTAATTGCCACAGAGTAAAACTCCCCAATTGAGTTATCTCCTTTAAGAATGCAACTTGGATATTTCCAGGTTATAGCAGATCCTGTTTCTACCTGAGTCCAAGATATTTTACTATTTTTACCTTTACACAAACCTCTTTTTGTAACAAAATTATAAATACCACCTTTACCTTCCTCATCTCCAGGGTACCAGTTTTGAACAGTAGAATATTTTATTTCTGCATTTTCTAGAGCAATTAATTCAACATTTGCAGCATGGAGTTGATTTGTATCTCTTTGTGGAGCTGTACAACCTTCAAGGTAGCTAACATAACTTCCTTTATCAGCAATAATTAGAGTTCTTTCAAACTGACCAGTTTCTTCAGCATTAATTCTAAAATAAGTAGAGAGTTCCATCGGACATTTTACATTTTCAGGAATATATACAAAAGATCCATCAGTAAAAACTGCAGAATTGAGGGCAGAGAATGAATGGTCACCTGGAGGAATAACTGATCCAAGATATTTTTTCACCAACTCAGGATGATTTTGTACCGCTTCACTAATAGAGCAAAAAACAATACCGAGCTTCTCTAACTCACCTTTATATGTAGTTGCAACTGAAACGCTATCAAAAACAGCGTCAACTGCAACTCCTGCTAGTACTTTTTGTTCTTCGAGAGGGATACCTAGTTTATTATAAGTTTCAATTAATTTTGGATCTACCTCACTTAAGTCTTTTGGTTTATCTTCAAAACCTTTTGGAGAAGAATAATAATAAATATCCTGATAATCAATTTCAGGAAACTTTAAATTTGCCCACTTAGGATCTGACATCTTTAACCATTTTTTATAACAATCAAGTCTCCAATTAAGCATCCATTGTGGTTCGTTTTTCTTATTGGAAATGAATTTTATTGTTTCTTCATCTAAGCCTTTCTTAGGTCTATCTGAGTCAATATCAGTTACAAACCCATATTTATATTTATCCTGAGCATATTTATTTAAAGTTTGACTAGTTTCTATATCCACAATTTTTAAATAAGGTTTTATTATTAAAAATCCAGTCTTTTCAACTAAAAATAGGTTTATTTAGAACCTATTCTAAATATTAAGTGATCCAACCTCCACCTAAAACTTGATCCTTTTTATAAAAAACACAAGCTTGGCCTGGAGAGGTAGCAGAAATTGGCTCATTAAATAAAAAATACCCACCATTATCAATTATTTTCAATTTGCCTGATAGTTCATTTTGAGTTGATCTTATTTTTGCTGAACATTCAAATTCATGATTTACAATTTCTTTATCTAGTAAATTTATATTTTTAAAAAATATTTTATTTTTTTGTAAACTCTCATAAGGGGCTAAGACAATATAGTTTTGATTTTTATTAACTTCCTTAACATATAAAGGTTGTGTTTGTCCCCCAACTCCAATTCCTTTTCTTTGACCAATAGTATAATTAGCTATCCCTCTATGAAATCCAATTTTATTTCCATTGATATCAAATATATCGCCTTCTTTATTTGCCTCAGGTTGAATTTTGTTAATTAGATCTCTATAAGAGTCAGATGTTACAAAGCATATATCTTGACTATCAGGCTTATCACTAACTAGGAGATCATAATCATCAGCCATTTGTCTTATTTCTGATTTTAAATAATTACCAAGGGGAAAACGAACATAATCTAATTGATCTTGAAGAGTTGCAAATAAAAAATAGCTCTGATCTTTTGTTTTATCTTTTGCTTTAAAAAGCTTGGATCCTCTGAGCCCGCCCTTCCTTATTGCATAATGCCCTGTAACAAGAGCATCAGCTTTTATTTTTTTTGACTGTTCTAATAAGTCAGAGAATTTTACAGTTTGATTGCATTGAATGCAGGGAACTGGAGTTTCTCCATTTGCATAAGAATCAATAAAGTTACTAATAACTCCATTAAAAAACTTATCTTGATAATCAAAAACTTTATGAGGAAAATCATACTGTTTAGCCACTTTTTTTGCATCATTAATATCTATACCCGCGCAACATGATTTTGACTTGGTAGAATTAGGCTGATTATAAAGTCTTAGAGTTACCCCAGTAACATCATAGCCTTCTTTTTTTAATTTCACTGCTGCTACTGAGCTATCTACCCCACCTGACATAGCGACTATTATTTTAGTATCTTTTTCTTTTTTATCAAAACCAAGTGAGTTCATAATTTTTTTGATCTATATATTTACAAAGTCACTTTAGTTCAATAATAGCTTTAAAATAATGGTTGATTTACTAATTCCTGGACCTGAGGGTAAAATTGAAGCGAAATATACTCACAATAATAATGATAACTCCCCAATAGTACTTATTCTTCATCCTGATCCTTCAAGAGGAGGGACTATGAACACAAAGGTAGTTTTCAAACTGTATAAATTATTTGTAAATAATGGCTTTTCGGCAATAAGATTTAATTTTAGAGGTGTTGGAAAAAGTGAGGGAATATTTGACGATGGAGAAGGTGAATTAAGTGATGCAGCCAGTGTTTTAGACTGGTTACAGCAATACAATACTAACTCGAAGATTTGTTGGGTAGCTGGATTTTCATTTGGCTCATGGGTTGCAATGCAATTATTAATGAGAAGACCAGAAATAAACGGATTTGTAAGTATTTCACCTCCTGCTAATGTTAGAGATTTTAGCTTTCTAGCCCCATGCCCCTCATCTGGAATTATAGTTCATGGAGATAAAGATAACATTGCTTCTTTTGATTCTTCTAAGATTTTAGCAGAAAAATTACAAAAACAGAAAAAAGTTGATATCAAATTTAGGCCCATAAAGGGCGCAGATCATTTTTATGAAAATTATTCTAATGAATTTACCAATATCGTTGATAGTTACATAAAAGATAGTCTAAAATCTTAATTTATTAATTTTATGAAATTTAAATCTGATTTTTTGAGAGAAATCAATTCTCGTGGTTTTATTTATCAATCAAGCGATATTGATGGATTAGATGATTTAATGTCTAAAAAAAAAATAACAGCATACATTGGTTTTGATATTACAAGTGACAGTCTTCACATAGGAAGTTTAGTCCAACTAATGTTACTTAACTGGTTGGATGAATTTGGTCACAAGACAATCGCTTTAGTTGGAGGAGGCACAACTTTAGTTGGTGATCCTTCTGGAAAAGATAGTACTAGAAAAATCATAACCTTAAGCCAAATTTTAGAAAATATAAATAAAATAGAAAAAACTTTTAATCAATTTATAAATTTAGATAATAAAGGTTCAATAATTAATAATTATGAATGGTTATCAGGTTTAAACTATATTAATTTCTTAAGAGATATAGGGTCTAAGTTAACTATTAATAAAATGCTCACATATGAATCTGTAAAAAATAGACTTGATAGAGAGCAAGCTCTAACTTTTTTAGAATTTAATTATATGCTTCTTCAATCATATGATTTTTATCATCTAAAAAAAAATTATGATTGTGTTCTACAATTGGGTGGGTCTGATCAATGGGGCAATATAATTAATGGAATAGACCTAATAAGAAAAATACTTAACGAAAAAGCTTACGCACTTACTTCTCCACTTATTACTAATAGTGATGGTTCTAAAATGGGAAAAACTGCAAAAGGGGCTATCTGGTTGGACAAAAATAAATTAAGTAATTTTGATTTCTATCAATTTTGGAGAAACACAGATGATGAGAATGTAGAGAAATTTTTAAAATTATTTACTAAAATTGATATAAAAGAAATTACTAAATTATCCCAATTAAAAGGTCAGGAGATTAATGAAGCAAAAAAAATTCTTGCTTTTGAGGTTACAAAAATTGCAAGGGGAAATCAATCCGCCTTAGAGGCACAAGAAATTGCTCATAATATTTTTAATAAAAAGCAAATTGATGAAAGAGTTGCTACAATAGAAATAAATTCTAATCAAATAGAAAAAAATAAATTCTCAATATTAGATGCAATAGAAAAATTAAGTTTAACTAAAAGTAGAAGTGAAACAAAAAGATTAA
>Ga0181564_10003575_pt1 | contig 13381 bp, 10 predicted proteins | sample 011ome_24_FD_134512 | JGI IMG/M metagenome (GOLD analysis project Ga0181564, IMG submission 134512) | Coastal salt marsh microbial communities from the Groves Creek Marsh, Skidaway Island, Georgia - 011513CT metaG (megahit assembly) | ecosystem: Environmental > Aquatic > Marine > Intertidal...
AGCCGCAGCAAAGGAAAAATGCTCATCAATATTGTGTTTGCCCGCTTCTGACAGCGCTTGCCACAACTCATGGTCGCTATAAAGGCGCAGAATTTCCCTGGCAAATTCCTCCGGTTGCTCTGCGATAAGAATGTCTTTTTCATGTTTCAGGTTCATGCCCTCGGCGGCAATGGGCGAAACCACCATTGGTACACCAAAAGACATGCTGGAATTGATTTTTCCCTTAACTCCAGCGCCATAACGTAGCGGGGCAATGGAAATTCTGACGTCATTAAACAGTGGCTCAATGTCGGCCACAAAACCGGTAATAATGATCCGATCGCTGGCTCTGGCTTTTATGCTGGCAGGAACATGACCACCGACGATAAGCAGCTTGATATCGGGATTTTTGGCTTGTACCAGGGGAAATATCTGGTCCAGAAAAAATTCCACGGCATCGCTGTTCGGAGGATGTTCAAAGTTACCTATAAACAGAATATGCTCCCGGTCTGTAAATGCTTTGCCAGTGGCATAGGTCTGATGAACATTGGAAAGCAGACCGACGTTGACTTCGGGGGCCTCCTGCCTGAAGAGCTCCAGTTCCACCGGGCTAACCACCAGTGTGGTATCAGCCTTGCGTGCAATGGAGAGCTCCTGCACTTTTCGCATGGCTGCAGACTCTGCCAGGTGTTTGTCCCCGGTCAATTGAGCTTCACGCTGTTCGCGCAAAAAGTGGAGATCCACCGTATCAAAAATTACCCGGGCTTGCGGGCAGCTTCGCTTTACCTCATCAATATACTTTTCTGCATAATCGGCCCTGCTCAGTATTACTGCTTCAAATTGCTGGCCGTATTCCTGCAGGTATTGCTCCACTGAATGGATATACGGGACATACTGACATTCAATACCCAGGGCCTGCATTTGTGGGGTGTATTTCTCGTGGTAATGCATGTTGGCGGGCAGAAAAGTCACTTTGTAACCCATGCTTTGAAGAATTTTCAGAATATTAAACATTCGCAGCGAGCCGGAGTCATGGTCAGGCATGAGTACCCGGGCATCTATAACCAGGATGTATTTTTCCACATGGCGTTCTTTCTCCCGCAGCGGCTGTCTGCCATTGGGGCGATGATGTTTGAGCGTTTCTTGCCAGCGTTTAAAAAACTTGTCGTGGTTAAGCTGCTGGTACTGTTTGATACCAGTACCTGTATCAGTCCCACAGGTAACGCCTTCAAAATGAATGATGCTGGCATTGGGCTGGTAATACACTTTTTTACCGGATTCGCGGACCCTGAATGCCAGATCCGTATCCTCATAATAGGCGGGTACATAGCGGGTATCAAATTTACCCAGTGCCCTGAATTCATCAAGGGCAATCATCAGGCAGGCACCGGAACAGTAATCGACCTGTCGGCAGTAACTGTAATGGGGATGATTGGGATCTTCGCCGCGACCATAGTTCCAGGCAGAGCCATCACGCCAGACAATGCCGCCGGCTTCCTGCAGAGTACCGTCAGCAAAAACCAGCCTGGCACCAACCAGGCCGGCATCGGGAAAATCGGAAAAGGTCTGCAGTAGTGCTGCAAGCCAGTGCTTCCTGACTTCAGTGTCATTATTGAGTAACACCAGAAACTCACCCCTGGCAGCGTCAGCGCCGTTATTGCAGGAGTGAATAAAACCCTGATTTACAGTATTCCTGATGACGGTGATGCCGCTAATACCGGAAAGCATCTGCGTGGTTTTATCACGGGAGCAGTCATCAACCACTATCACTTCAAAAGCAATGTAATCGGCATGTTCCAGAATGCTCTTCAGACAATGGAAAGTGTAGTGATACTGATTGTAAACAGGAATAACAATGCTGACTTTTGGCTCAGCAAAAGTTGGAAAGGTCAGTGCGGAGAAATTTGTGGAAATAGTCGCCTGGGCTTTTATTTCTTTAGCCCGGCTGAGGCGGGCTGCAATTTTTTCCTGCAGTCGGGCAGCGATCCCGCCAATGCCATCGGTACGCAAAAAATAACGCAGTTTGGTGAGCGCTCTTAACGGCCGTGTCAGGCGCCAACTTTTGCTGTGATAAATTACCTGTAATTCATCCTGCAAGGCATGGTTATACTTTTTCAGCGCAATAACTTCGTGCCCAACTTCCTGCAGATCCTCTTCAAGCATCTTCTGCCTGGCCTGAGACTCTTTTTGGAGCTTATCCAGATTTCCTCGTAAAAGTTGAATATAAGCAAATTTTTCCTTGATATTGTCTTCCAGGATATCGACTGTTTTTTCAAAAACGGCGAGGCGAGGAAAGTCCCGGCTGCGATTTATCAGAGCCAACAGCATGTGCTCAGGCCAGCGCTCAAGCCATTTTTTATAAATAGCCAGACGAAAGCTGTCTATATCCTCTGCACTATTTTCCCTGGCGCCAAAACCGCTACTGCTGGTAACCCGATAGGTAGCCGTGCACTGATTGTTAAACAGAAATTCGTGGTTAAGCGCAATCTGAAGCCAGAAGTCCCAATCCTCAAAACGATCAAAGTCAGGATCAAAGCGATAGCCTTCAAGAAGCAAGCTGCGCTCGAACAGCACTGCGTGGATGGGAATAGTGTTTTCAATCATCAGCCGCACTGCATCAAATTCGTGAGTAAAAGACGGGGTATCTTCAACCACGCCATCAGTCATCACCCTTACCGCACTGTAGGCAAGTCTGTAACCTTTCTCTTTGCTCAGCGCAATAACAAGATTGGCTATATGGGCAGGGTCAATAGAATCATCATCATCGAGAAACAGACAGTAGTCGCCTGCCGCCTGTTCCAGAGCCAGGTTGGCGGCGTGGGATCTGCCATGTTCAGCGTTGTTATTGATCCAGCGAATTGCTGAATTGCCAGGGTCATTAAACTCAGTGGAAAAGTCCTCACCGCCATCGTTAACGATAACAATTTCAAGAGGGGCATGGGACTGCGCGAGGACCGATGCAACGGCCTCCTTTAATGTTGTTTTCCTGTCTTTGGTGCGGATCAAGACAGAAACAAGAGGAGTGGCATTCATGGCAGTAACCAAAGTCGGGTGATGGAGCTAGGCCGCCAGACGCGTGATATGTACCGAAAGTATTTCGCCAATGAAGTCGAGGAATAAGGTATCGAGACTGGAATTGAAATGGTTATGTTTATCACTGCCTATCACCAGAATTGGAGAGCTGTATTGATCAGCATTACTGATGCTGTCGCCTGGGTGAACCGGAATGATAGCGGCTGACAAAATCTCTTTCTTGCTGGCAGGGAACAACAGACGAGCCTGTTCAGGGGAAAGCTCGCAGCAAAAGGTGCGTTTTTTCTCAAAAAGTTTGCCAAGCGTTTCACGGGTAGGTGCCGCTGCCAGAATATGAATACCTTTTTCGCAGGCGGCGTTATCAGGCTTGTCAGCAATAAACAGCAGGTTGCTGGCATCGGCTGAAAATTCGTTTTTCAGTGTATCAGCGATAACGCTTGATAAACTTTTCAGGCTATCAGTTTTCAGTAATTCCAGAATAACAATGCGGGTTTTCTCAAACAGGGCATCATTTTCTTCAGCATTAAAAATGAAATTATTGATATTGTTCTGCAGGTCCCGGTTACGCTCGCGGAACAGGGTCACCTGTCTTTCAAGCAGGGAAATGGCACCACCGCTGACATGGGGAATAGTCAGTTCCAGTAAAAGGTCAGCTTTGCGGTTAAAGAAATCGGGATTATCGATCAGATACTTGCTTACCGATTCGTCATCAAGTGTTTCAGCTGACATCATTTCATTGCTGGAATCTGACTTCATATTTCAATACTTCCCTCGAAGACTGTCGTGGCAGGTCCGGTTTTAAACACCGGGGAGGCTTCTCCCTGCCAGTTGATGTGCAGTGTTCCACAAGGCAATTGCACTTGAACCGTATCGTCGAGCAGACCCTGACGAATACCGGCAACCACAGCGGCGCAGGCGCCAGTACCACAGGCCAGAGTTTCTCCCGCACCACGTTCAAAAACCCTGAGCCTGATTGTACCTGTATTAACCACCTGCATGAAGCCGACATTCACGCGGTTGGGAAAATTGGCATGGTTTTCCAGTAGCGGGCCCAATTCGTGCACGGGTGCCACATCAATATCAGGCACAATCAGAACGGCATGGGGGTTGCCCATGGACAGCACAGACAGCTCAAGCTGTTCACCGTTATCAAGCTGGACTGGATAAGTTATCGCTTGGGCATCGGCAATAAAGGGAATTTCTGCAGGAGCAAAAATCGGTGTGCCCATGTTTACTTTAACCAGGTCATTAGCCAGGGCCTGGCAGTGCAGTGTGCTGTCATTGACCAGCTGCAGACTGAGTTCGCTTTTGCTGCTAAGTCCTCTGGCCTGGATAAAAGACACCAGGCAGCGCGCGCCATTGCCACAGTTTTCTGCCTGGCTGCCATCGGGATTGTAGACCAGATAGGCAAAGTCATGTCCTGCAGCCGTGGTGGGAGCAACGATTAGCAACTGGTCAAAACCAATGCCGGTATGGCGGTTGCCAAGCTCACGAATCTGATTCGGGCTCAGGTTTATGGGCTCGCTGACGCCATCAAGAACAATGAAATCATTACCCAGGCCATGCATTTTAGTGAAATTGAGAGTCATGATTGGGCTCAATCCAGCGGGGTTTCCAGAGCCAACTGGTCTTCATAGGTTTCCCTGCGCCTGGCCAGATGCAACTGATCACCGTCTACCAGTACTTCGGCAGCGCGATTTCGGGTGTTGTAGTTGGAACTCATGGCGAAACAGTAGGCACCGGCGGAGCGTACTGCGAGCAAATCCCCATTATCGATAGCCAATTCACGCTGGCGTCCGATGAAGTCGCCGGTTTCACAGATAGGACCCACCAGGTCGTAGCTGAGAACTTCAGCATGCTCATTTATGCGCACCGGAACCACATCCATCCAGGCCTGGTACAGGGCAGGACGAATGATGTCATTCATGGCAGCATCGACTATGGCGAAGCGGTGTTCACCATTGGTTTTGATATTGTTTACCCGGGTCAGCAAAACACCGGCATTGGCACAAATTGATCTGCCCGGTTCCAGTACCAGAGTCAAAGGTCGATCGCCGAGCGCCTGCCTTACCGCCTGAATCAATTGCTGGGGTGCCGGTGGTGTTTCATCCCGGTACTGCACGCCCAGACCGCCACCGATATCCAGATGCCTGATATTGATGCCTTCAGTTGCCAGTTCATCTATGAGCAGCAAGGTTCGTTCCAGTGCGGCCAGAAATGGGTCGATGCTGGTAAGCTGGGAACCGATATGACAATCCAGGCCAACCAGCTCTATGCCTGTCATGGCGCTGGCCTGCCCATATAGCAGGCGTGCATCTTCCATGGAAACGCCGAATTTGTTTTCTTTCAGGCCGGTTGAAATATAGGGGTGGGTTTTGGCATCGACATCCGGATTGACACGAATGGAAACCGGCGCGCGCAGATTTCTGTCAATGGCGATGGCGTTGAGTTGTTCAAGCTCCAGTGGTGATTCAACATTGAAGCAATGAATACCGGCATCCAGTGCGGCATGCATTTCCTCAATGGTTTTGCCAACACCGGAAAAAATAACGCGGCCTGGATCGCCACCAGCCGCTATCACGCGAGCCAGTTCGCCGCCGGAAACGATATCAAAACCACTGCCCAGCTTGGCCAGTACACTCAGCACTGCCAGATTGGAATTGGCTTTTACCGCATAACAGACCAGGTGGCTTGATCCCGCCAGTGCCTCTTCATAGGCGCGATATTGCTGTTCCAGTGCTGCGCGGGAATAGACAAAACAGGGCGTACCAAACTGCTCTGCGATTTGGGTAAGTGGTACCGCTTCAGCATAGAGCTGATTGTTTTCTAAAGTAAAATGTTCCATGGCCAGGCAGGTTTTATGGGTTGTTATTAGCAGAGGGTGGGGGAACCAGAGGGCCTTTCTGTCCGCATCCTGTCAGTCCGAATCCTGAAACCAGGCACAGACTGATAAACAATGCTGACAGCAGTTTTCTCATTACCTTTTCTATCCCGTGCACCTATTTTGCAGCTGTTACAGCGATTGCACTTCCTGTATCTCCAGATCTGAATCAGGGAATCCCCGTAATCCAGCGATAAAATATCCGGCTAAACAATACGCCTAATTTGTTTAATTCAATGAAGCGGCGATTATACTGACTAATTGAGCCAGCAACCAATCGCTGATTACACTATAGTCATTGTTTGCCTGGTAAAGGCCGATATACTTGTTCTTCTGGGACCTGAATAAAACAGGCCAAAATCTTTTTCGGAGTGTCGATAAACATGTCAGATCAGAATTTTAACGCCCGCTATGAGCAAACACTGTTTGCCATAGAGGAAGCCGTAGAGGAAAGTGGGGAAGATATGGATTTTGAATCCGTTAACGATATTCTTACCCTTACCTGCAGTGATGGTTCTTCCATTATCATCACCCGTCAGTCTGCTACGCAGCAGTTGTGGCTTGCGGCCAGAAGTGGCGGTTTTCATTTTGATATGAATGACTCCGGCTGGGTATGCGACTCCGATGGACAGACATTATCAGACAAGCTGTCGGCAATCTGTCTTGAGCAGGGTGGTGTCAGTATTGAGTTCCCATGAGAAATGTCCTGGTTCATGCCCATATTTTTAAAAATGCGGGAACTACCTTTGACTTCAGTCTCCGTAGAAGCTTTGCCGATGCCTTCCTGGATCATCGCCAGGATGAGCTTTTCCTGAAAGGGAAAAATGCGTATCTGCTTGAAACCCTGCAGCAAGATCCTGCACTTAAGGCACTGTCTTCCCACTCGCTGCATTTTCCCATTAAGGGTGATGGAGAAATAAAAATTTTCCCGGTTTATTTTGTACGCCATCCTCTGGCAAGGGTGTGGTCGGTCTATCATTTTGAGAAAAGACAAACAGGGGCTGATACCGAGGGAGCCCGCAGAGCCAAGCAGCTTGATCTGAACAGTTATGTGTCCTGGTATCTGGAGCAGGGGTCACCCGCCACTATTCGAAATATTCACAGCATTTTTCTTTCCGGCGAAGGCCCTGCGCCTGATGCCATGCAAGCAAAGTTTTCACTTGCCATGCAAACACTGGATGACCCGCAGATATATGTTGGCGTTGTGGAACGCTATGACGAATCCATGCTGATGCTCGAACACTGTTTAAAGAAATATTTCCCGACCCTGGATCTTTCCTATCAAAGGAAAAATGTCAGTCCCGAGAGCAAGTCGGAAGATTACATGAATTCAGTAAATGCCCTGCTGCAGGAACTTGATGAAGACGTTGCTGAAAAGCTTAAACAAGCCAATGCATTTGATCTGGCTTTGTATGATCGCGCCAATCAGAAGCTGAATGTTGAAATGTTGGAGATTCCTGCGCTGCAGGACAAAAAAGTGGAACTTGCCAATCGTTGCGGGCAACTACAAGAGTGATTTTGATGCTCTTGTAGTTGCTGCAAAGAGTGCTGCAAAGAGTGCTGCAAAGAGTGCTGGGAAGTCAGTACTGCGTCAATTATCGGCACTCTATCTACCTGATCAGTAAATAATGATCAGCCGACATTGTGCATATAAACATCCTGCTGCGGATAGGGGATTGTAATGCCGGCAGCGTCCAGATTGTTTTTAATGGCTTCAATCAGGTCCCAGCGCGCTGCCCAGTAATCTGCAGTATTCACCCATGGTCTGACCACCAGGTTTACGCTGCTGTCAGCCAGCTCGGCAACGGCAACAACCGGTGCGGGATCAGCCAGAACACGTTCGTCCTTGCTTAAAACATCCAGAATAATTTCCTTGGCTTTGCCCATATTGTCGTCATAGCTGATACCAATGGTCAGATCTATTCTGCGAGTGGGCAGGGCGCTTGCATTGATAATAGTGCTGCCGAATACCCCTGAATTTGGCACGATGATGCGCTGATTGTCGCCGGTATGCAGCAATGTGCAGAACATGCCGATTTCATCGACCACGCCACTTACACCGCTGGCAGTAATAAAGTCGCCAATTTTAAAGGGCCTGAAAATAATGATCATAACGCCGGAGGCAAAATTTGACAGGGAGTCCTTGAGCGCCAAACCAACAGCCAGGCCGGCAGCACCAAGAATGGCTAACAGTGACGTGACATTAACACCGAGCTGATCAACGGCCGCCAGAACTACAGCAACAAATAAAATCGAATAAAGAATGCTGCCCAGAAATTTGACCAGCATTTCATCCTGATTGGCTTTTCTTAGTATTTTTTTTGCAACATCAGTAATGGACCTGGCAATCCATTTTCCGATAATAAATATTGCCAGAGCGGTAATTATTTTTATGCTCCAGGGGATGATATACATATCTACCATCTCTGCATTAAATTCCATGGTGTTCTCTTGCTGTGATTTCTTATTGTGAATCCTATTTTTGCGTAATGATTATCTTTGCATTCTCTATTGCCAGTTTTACCTGTTGCGGTGCAGTGCCACCAATATGATTTCGTGCATTCAGAGATCCTTCCAGACTCAATACTGAAAACACATCTTTCTCAATATCGACTGAAAAGCATTGTAGTTCTGCAAGGCTCATCTCCGCCAGATCTTTCTCTTTCTCAACACCGTATGCAACAGCCTTGCCGACCACTTCATGGGCGTCGCGAAATGCCATCCCTTTTCTGACCAGGTAATCAGCCAGATCAGTGGCGGTGGAAAAGCCCTTCAGGGCAGCTGTTCGCATGCTTTCTTTTTTCGCCTTGATTGCCGGGATCATATCGGCGAATGCCTTCAGACAGTCAATGAGAGTATCCAGCGTATCAAATAAAGGTTCCTTGTCTTCCTGATTATCCTTGTTATAGGCAAGAGGCTGTGACTTCATCAATGTCAGCAGTGCTACCAGGTGACCATAGACGCGTCCGGACTTGCCGCGCACCAGTTCCGGTACGTCGGGGTTTTTCTTTTGCGGCATTATGGATGAACCGGTACAGAATCTATCCGGTAATTCAATAAAATCAAATTGCGCAGACGTCCAGATAACCAGCTCTTCGGAAATTCTTGAAAGATGAGTCATCATCAGGCTGGCAGCGGCGCAGAACTCGATGGCAAAATCACGGTCACTGACCGCATCCAGTGAATTGGCAGCAGGTTTATCGAAGCCCAATAGTTCAGCAGTCATATTTCTGTCGATGGGAAATGAAGTGCCAGCCAGAGCCGCTGCCCCAAGAGGAGAAACATTGACGCGCTTTCTGCAATCGCGCATGCGCTCATAATCTCTTTGCAGCATTTCAAACCAGGCCATCAAATGATGGGCAAAACTGACCGGTTGTGCTGTTTGCAAATGAGTAAAGCCGGGCATAATGGTCTCGGTTTCTTTTTCAGCCAGACTTATGATGCCTTGCTGGACCAGCCTGATGGCATCAGAAACCGCATCGATGCCTTCGCGCATAAACAAACGGATGTCAGTCGCGACCTGATCATTTCTGGATCTGCCGGTGTGAAGTTTTTTGCCAACATCACCGATCTTTTTAGTCAGTGCCGCTTCAATGTTCATGTGCACATCTTCAAGGCTTACCGACCACTCAAAGCTGCCCGCTTCGATTTCAACCTTTATCTGCTCCAGTCCCTGGATAATTTTCTGACTTTCTTCTGTGCTCAGAATATCCTGTTTTGCCAGCATGGTGGCATGGGCGATGGAGCCGGCAATATCGGCACGGTAGAGGCGCTTGTCAAAAGTGACAGACGCAGTGAACCGTTCCACGAAGGCATCAGTGGGTTCGGAAAAACGACCGCCCCAGGGCTTGTCTGTTTTTGTATCCTGGCTCATGTGTAAGTACTTTCAGTTGACTAGGGAAATAACAAGCGGGCGATTATAGCAACCGAGGGGATGGTTGGGGTAGCTTCAGTATTGATAAAGCGTAAAATAGAAATCCCGGCTTTTTAGAGCCCGGAGCCAGTATCCTCTAGGTACTGGCGGTGTCGGTAGCAGAGCACAGTAATATACAGCGGTATATTTTGATAAGTGTTAATAAATAGTCAGAACAGGGTATAAGAGCAGTATCTATGAGCAAGGAAATTCTTCGAATCGCAACCCGTGAAAGTCCCCTGGCCATGTGGCAGGCTGAGTATGTCCAGCAAGCCCTGCTAGACCGCTATCCCGATTTACAGGTGGAGCTGTTACCCATGACTACCAAAGGTGACCAGATCCTGGATGCGCCGCTGTCCAAAGTCGGCGGAAAGGGGCTGTTCATGAAGGAGCTGGAGGTGGCCATTGTGGAAGGCAGGGCAGATATTGCCGTACATTCCATGAAAGATGTGCCGATGTTTTTTCCTGAAGGCCTGATGCTGGCAGTGATTTGCGAGCGTGAGGATTTTCGCGATGCCTTTGTCTCCAACCAATACGCCAGTTTTGAAGCGTTGCCAGCCGGGGCTGTGGTGGGCAGTTCAAGTTTGCGACGTCAGTGTCAGCTGAAGGCCATACGACCGGATATCGAGATCAGGGATCTGCGAGGAAATGTCAATACACGACTACGCAAACTTGATGAAGGCGAGTTTGACGCCATTATTCTCGCTGCGGCAGGCCTGATTCGCCTGGGTATGTCAGACAGGATTGCCGCTTTTCTGGAAACCGGAACTTGCCTGCCGGCAGGCGGACAGGGTGCTGTGGGGATCGAATGCCGGATTGGCGACACTGAAACCCTGAAACTTCTGGAATCACTTTCCCATCGCGAAACCTCTGTGTGTGTGAATGCAGAACGGGCCATGAACACTTGTCTGAATGGCGGATGCCAGGTGCCAATAGCCTGCCTGGCAGAACTGTCCGGCACAGGCAGCGAAGAAATTGTTCATATCAGGGGGCTGGTGGGTGAAACGGACGGATCGCAACTATTATTCAGCGAAAGAACCGGGCCATCCTCTGAGGCCAATGCATTGGGCAAGGCTGTAGCTGATGAATTACTGGGCCAGGGGGCAGACAGGATCCTGGCACAACTTGAGGTGTCCTGACGCGCCATTTCCTATGTATATTAATCGAAAAGAAAACGCCAAACCCTTAAGCCCGAAGGAATGCTGCAACTAATGCTGGAAGGCAAGGCTATCTGGATTACACGACCTGCAGGGCAGGCTGAAAGCCTTGTCGCGAACCTGGAAAAAATCGGTGCCCGCCCAAGGTTGCTACCCATGCTCGCTATTTCCCCCCTTGCCCTGGATGAAAAGATTAAAGCAACACTACTGTCGCTGGATCAGTATGACCTGTTGTTTTTTATCAGCACCAATGCCGCGTCGCTGGGCATGGAGCTGATTCATAATTACTGGCCACAGTTTCCCGATCAACTGGCTATATACAGCGTTGGTCCGACCACTGCCCGGGTTATAGAACGTTATGGCTTGGAAGCTGAGTTTCCCCCTGAGCGCATGAGTAGTGAAGGCTTGCTGGACCTTGAGTCTCTGGATCAGCTGGAGGGTAAAAAAGCCCTTATTGTCCGCGGTCTTGGCGGGCGTGAATTACTGGCTACTGCCTTGCGCGAACACGGCGCATTGGTGGATTATCTTGAGTTGTACCAGCGTACCCTGCCGGCATATGGGGCTGGCGAGCTGGCCACCAGCCTGATAAATGACCCTCCTGCGGCTGTCATCGTTACCAGTGCGGAAGCACTTGCCAATTTTTCGGCGTTGCTGCGCCGTGATAATGTCCACGCAGAATCTGTACCGGTGTTTGTGTCTTCAGCACGTATTGCGCAGAGTGCCGCGCAATTGGGCTTTGGAAAGACTATTACCATGCCAGGAGCAGACGATAGCGCTATAATCTCAAGTCTTGAGAAACATCTTCACTGAGAACCGCATGGCCGATAAAGAAAACACGCCCGCACAGGATAAAAGTGAGCAGCAAAGCGCGGCGAAAGGCGGCGATAGCGCCAAGGGCGAAAAAACAGGTCCCGCCAAATCTGCCAGCCCCCTTCCTGCCACTCCAGCGCCCCGCTCCGGCAGCAGGGCTGGCGGCATCTTCAGCCTGTTTCTCAATATTATCCTGCTGGCTGCAGTCGGTATTCTTGGCTATCTGATGTATGAACAGGACAAGGCCGTAAAGGTCTTGTTTGAACAGCAAAACAGTCTGAGCAGTCAGCGCAATAGTACCAGTGAACAGGTCAGCCAATTACAGTCTTCCCTGCAGTCACTGGAAAGTCAGTTACAGGATCAGCTGGCAGAAACGCAGCAGGCATCGGCATCCCTGACCCGTAACCTGATCCAGGAATCCATGCAGGAACAGGATGCAAATATTGAGCGTCTGCAAAATGAACTGATCAGCACGCGCTTGAGAATAAACGCCAATAATCCCGGGGCCAGTCAGCAATGGTTGCTGGCAGAGGCCGCTTCATTATTAAGGCTGGCCCAGCAGCAGATGGTGGTAGCGCGAAATATCAGAACCGGCCAGGCGCTTTTTATCGCGGCGGATGATGTCTTGAAGCAGATTGATGATCCAGCCATTTTTTCAGTACGGGAAATTCTTGCCGGGGAGCTGGCGGCTATTCGGGGCGTTTCTGAAGCACCGGTACAGGATATTTACCTGCAGCTTGGGGCGATTGCTCAGCAAATGGAATCACTGCAGGTGAATAATGACCTGCAGCAGCAGGTAGCGGCCGGTAAGCGAGTTGCGCTGTTTAACGATGAGAGTATTGAAGAGTCTGGATTTCTCTCACAATTTTTTTCAAAGCTTGGCAATGTAGTAAACCGGTTTCTTGTGGTCAGGCGACGTGATACGCCACTTGATGCGCTGATGACCCCGGGTCAGGAGGCAGCCTTGCTGCAAACAGTTCGCCTGCAACTGGAACAGGGCAGGACAGCACTATTAAAGGGGGAGCAGGAAATATACAGCGCCAGTCTTTTGCAGGCCCGCAATAATATTGCTGATTATCTGTCTGGCGAAGCCGCACTGAAAAACAGTATTCTGTCCAGTCTGGATACGCTTATTGAGCGGCGCATTGTGACTGAAGTCCCGCCCCTGATTCGAACCCGCAGCGCACTTGATCAGATCATCCTGGCGGGTGAACTGGCCAGTGAAAAGACGCAGCCCGTACCATGACTCGAGCTTTTATCTACAGTCTTATTGCTCTGGGATTAGGTGCCTGGCTTTACATCATGCTGGGTGACGATCCGGGCTATGTGCTGATCTCCTTTGGTAACTGGTCAGTGGAAAGCACGCTGGTTGCCCTGGTGCTGTTTCTGCTGGTCCTGCTGGTTCTGGTGTTTGGACTTTACAAGCTCGCCACCTTGCTTAATCCATTTGGTCTGTTGCGTGGGGACTCATGGTTTGGTGCTTCCCGGCGCAGAAAAGCCGCTGCCGCTGCCAGCGAAGAAGGCATGCGCCTGTTATTGCTGGGTCACTGGCAGGATGCCTATAAATTACTGGTTGAGAATGCGGGCCGAGTCGACAACCCGGTATTC
>Ga0181564_10003579_pt1 | contig 13371 bp, 6 predicted proteins | sample 011ome_24_FD_134512 | JGI IMG/M metagenome (GOLD analysis project Ga0181564, IMG submission 134512) | Coastal salt marsh microbial communities from the Groves Creek Marsh, Skidaway Island, Georgia - 011513CT metaG (megahit assembly) | ecosystem: Environmental > Aquatic > Marine > Intertidal zone...
CACGCGAGCGCCTCGGGCGGCGGGTCCCCGCCCGAGGTCCCGGGTTCGAGGCCCGGCGGCGGCATGATCCCCCCGCGGAGCAGCGGCGCGAGGACGTTGTACGCGGCGGCGGCGTCCGCGACGAGCTGGTGCGCCGCCGCGCGCAGACGCGCGAGCGCGGCGAGCGCGACGAGCGCGAAGGGCATGAAGAAGGTGTGCGCGAGCTGGCCGACGAGCGCCTCGGCGGCGGCGAGCATGTCGTCGTCCGCCTCCGCGGCGACGCGCGCCGCCTCGCGCAGGCGGAGGGACAGGTCGTCCCACAGCGCGCGGGGTGGGAGCTTCCACAGTGCGTGCGCCCCCGCGGCGACCGCCGGGCTCGACGACGCCGCCTCGCGCGCTTCCTCGGAGACGCCGTCGCGAAGCCCGTTCCTGAGCGCGACGGCGGCGGCCCCGACATCGAGCGCTGCGAGCGCGCGCAGGCTGCGAGTCACGCCGCGCATGCGCTGGAAGTGCACCGCGCGTCGATGCTGGCTCGTGCTCTTGTACATCATGGCCATCCACAGCCGCGTCTCGCGACGCAGCTCGACCGCGGCGAGCGCGGTGACCACCGAGGCGGACGAGGAAGCGCCCGCCGCGACGTCGTCGCCGTCGCTCGTCGCGTTTTCCGGCGCCGAAACGCCATCGCCCCGCGCGGGGTCGTCTTCACCCAGAGCCGCGAGCGCGCGACGCATGTTCCGCAAAACCACATCGTCCGGAAGAGACCTCGCGTACACCGGCGCACGAAGCTCGGGGGCGAGCGCCTTCATGGCCCCGCGCGCCCCCGACTCGGAGAGGAAGATTCGCTCGCATCTTTCTTCGTCGTGGGTTTTTTTCCTCGCTTGCTTTTTTTTTTTCTCGAACGGCGGTTCGAGGCAAACACGGTTTCGGGACGATCGAGCTCCGATTTCTCGTGCGCAGACGACTTTTCCGAGCCGCGGCCTTCGTGCGCGACAGAGCCACGGTATTGCCCGACGCGCCCTCGACACGCGCACGATGTCGGACCCCCTCGAGATCGTCACCGTGGACTCTCTGCGCCCCGGCTTGTCGAACCTGAATCTCGTGGTCAAGATCGTCGAGGCGACGGAGGTGCTGAACAAGAAGCACCCCGACGGATCGAGCACCACCATCGTGGAGTGCGTGGCGGGCGACGCGACGGGCACCGTGATTTTCTCGGCGAGGAACAAACAGGCGGAGGCGTGCAAGCCCGGCGTCGTGCTCAGGGTCACGAACGGCAAGATCGACATGTTCAAGGGCACCATGCGTCTGGCGGTGGAGAAGGGGGGCTCGGTGAAGCCCACGGAGGAGCAGCAGGTGCTGGTCGTCAACTCCGGGTACGACCTGTCCGCGGTGGAGTACGAGCGCATCTCGGACTACTAACTTGTTGTAGACTTTCGACGCTTTCGGTGGTGTATGACGTACTACCGAAGGTACATAGGAATACAATCGATCATCACACGTCATCGCGCGCGTCTCTACGTATCGCCGTCCTCACCGCGAGAATCGCGCGCCGCGCGCTGTGGTTCGCGAAGGGTACGCCGCGGGGCAGGAGACGCCCTCGAACGGCCTCGCCACCGCGTAGAACCTCTGCGCGTCGGCGACGCCGGCTTCGCTCACGGTCTCCACTCCCGGCGAGAAGAAGGACATCACGCCCGGGCCGGAGCTTACGTCGCCGCTAAGTGACCGCACGCGCTCGGGCTGCCCCCGCCTCCAGGTCTCGTGCGCGGCGGCGCCGGCGCTCGTCGAGCGCGTCGGCGTGGGCGGGTCCATCCGCACGTTTCGCGGATGCCGCGGGCGCCACAGCGTGTCGCCTGGGACGCGGTCGCGGTGGAACTGGTCCAGCGCGCGCAGAAGCGCCTGGTCCTTCAGCGAGCCCTTCGTGAGCACGCCGTCGGAGTGGTCCAGCGCGGCGGGGTTGTACGCGGACCCGGCGATGAACCCGCCGTACCCGGGGACGTGCTTGGTGCTCCGCACCAGCCCGCTCGCCAGGTCCGCCGTGGTGGACCGCCGCGAGATGCCCGCGCCCAGCCCGCGGCCGTTCGCGGGCGGCGCGCGCGCGCGCGGGTCCGAGCCCGCCTTGCCGTAGTCGCGGTCGTAACGGGAGGTGTCGTCCAGGCGCGCGGGGGGTTCGCCGGCGGTGCCCGCGGGCGCGCGGCCCGCGGGGCGAATCGGCGCGCGCGGGCGCACGACGCCGGCGGCTTCGCGCGGCGCGGAGATGTCGTGCTGGTACGAGGACTTCGCGAGGAACTTAGCGGGCGCGGGCGCGACGCTTTCGGTGTCCGTGGCTTTCCTGGCGTCGCCGATCCAGTACCCGCCGCCGGTGCCGTCTGGGACCCTGTACGCCTCGGGCGCGTGCGCCGGATGCTGCGCGTCGTAGCAACTCCTCGGCATGGCATCGAACGGAGCGTTCGCCTTTTCCGCTCGCATCGTCGCGTCGTCCACGCGCCTGCCCGCGAACGCGCTGTGGCCCTTGACGGGGACGCCGATGTTACGCTCGGAGTTGATGTATCCGGTGTATCCTGTTTCGGTTCGAGGGTCAAAAGGGGGTTCGGGTCAGGGACCGACGAGTGCGATTCGGGCGATTGAATCGGCAGGAACGAAGAATTGCGTGGCACGAATCCGAGACGAGACGCCACACTAGAGGAGACGCACCCGGTACACCCAAGTCGACGCGATAGCCGACGTGACACTGGTTGCCCGCGGTGGCGACCATATCGGTCGGGGGGGTGGTGGGGTGTAGCGGGGCGCTCCGGCTGTGACCTCGGTCTCGACGGTTCTTCCAATTCCGGCATTTCGTCAAGCACCACGTTGTTGTTTTTCCCGAAAGATTGATCTTCAGTGCTCGCCAACAAGATCCGCATATCTTTTTTACAGTTGGCAAACGCGCGGGGCGCCACAAGCGACTGCGCACGCAAGCAGCTCACCTCGCCATGTCCTTCTCCATCGGTACGCGACGCACCGACTCTCTCGCGATGCGCACCGCTCACGATCGCGGACGGCGCGAGCGTCCTCGCGCCGTCGCCCGAGGCTGCCCTCACGACTCTGTCACGCCGGCCGAAACTGATGTCCTCCGTTCCGATCCAACATTCACTCATCATCGCTTTCCGATACAGCCTCCGCGTGCGCGTGCGCGTCCTCCGCGGTCGGCTCGCTCGCGTCGAGGTCCCGCAGCCGCGCGTCCCGCGCCGCGCCCGTCTCCGCGCTCCCCGCGCAGGAGCTGGCGCAGGTGGCGGAGGGCGGCGTCGGCGGCGTCGTCGCCATCTTCGGCGTCGCCGGCGGGCTCGCCGCCGTCTCCGCGCTGTCGACGGCGCGCATCGAGCAGAGGGTGGACGATGCCATCGCCAAGGCAGAGAGCTACGGCATCGACCTGACCGATCTGTACTACGACTTCGACGTGCCCGGCGACCAGTACCCGTTCGGCGACGGCGAGGACTGGATGCCGGCGTCGTGGAAGCCGCCCAAGACGGGCGACTCCAAGTACCTGCCCACGAAGATGCTCGGCCAGATTCAGATCCGCACGAACCAGTACGAGGCGATCGAGAAGTGCAAGGCGGCGGGGATCGACATCGAGGACTTGTGCGTGCCGTTCGAGGGGTACGAAGGGGAGTTCGACACCAACGCTAAGCGCCTGATCGAGATGCGGAAGAGGCTCGAGGCGGCGGGAAAATGATCGACCGACTTGTACTGACAGCCACATTTTTTTCGTTTGTTCCGCACGGTGAAGCCCGCGCGTTTCGATCGCGGCCACGCGGCGTTGTTGGGCACCCGAAACCGCGTTCGTCGACTGAGACCGATCGCTCGCGCTCACTGCCGCGCGCGCGCGTCTCCATGCGACGCTCGCGGATGCGGGCGTCGGAGCTTCAGTTCCGCTGCGTCGGAACTGTCGTCGGCGCGTTCTTGTTCGCGACGCTGTTGACCTTGTCGCTGCACTCGCCGTCGCCAGACGCGGACGTCTTCTCGAACGACCAACATCACGCGCCCGTCGTCGAAGACGGCGAGTGCGCCGGATTCGGACGGTCGAGTCCACTCCTGCCCGCCCCGTCCGGGGCGCTGAGCCTGTTTTCGCTGGGGGACTGGGGCGTTCGCGGTCTGAGCGTGGGAAGCGACGCGCAGATGGCGGTGGCGCGGGGCATGAAGTGCGCGGCGAGAGCCGCGCCCGTCAGCGCGGTGTTTACCCTCGGTGACAACTTCTACGGCAACGGCGTCGCCTCCGCGGACGACCCGCAGTTCGAGTTCAAGTGGGCGAGCGTGTACACGGACGCCGCGCTGGACGTGCCGTGGTACCCCGCGCTGGGAGACCACGACCAGTGCGGCGATGTGAACGCGCAGGTGCGGTTCTCCGAGCGGCACGAGCGGTGGCGGATGCCGTCGGCGTACTACGAAGAGACGTTCGCGTTCGAAAACGGCAGCGCGCAGTTCGTCTTCGTGGATTGGGTGCGGCTGGAGGGGGCGTTTTCGCGGAGCCCGGAGGACAGGCGGTTCGGCGAGCGTCTGCGCGAGGACCAGGCGGGCGAGGTCACCTCCGAGGAACACTGGGAGTGGCTTCGCCGGACGCTCGGGAAGGGCGATCCGACGTGGCGCGTCGTCGTCGGCCACAGGCCGATCATCTCCGTCTCGGCGCGAACGGCGCGAGACGACGCCGCGTTCCCGGCGGAAAAAAAGACGCGGAACGCGCTGCGCGAGGCGATGGAGACGTTCGGCGTGGACCTGTGGATCAACGGGCACGACCACACCGTGCAGGTGGCGTGCTCGGAGACGCCGAAGGGCGCGACGCACTTCGTGACCGCGGGCGTGGGAGGGTACGACCTGCACGAACTCTCGCCGAGCGCGGAGTGGCCGGAGGAGACGGCGTTCGCCGACGCCTCGTTCCACGGGTTCGCCGCGCACAGGTTCACCGCCGACGCCATCACCACGCACTTCTTGGACGCGCTCTCGAATGTGCGTCACTCGTTCGTGATCGGCAAGCGCTCGAAGACGTGTCCGGGGCGGGGGGGATCTACTAAGGCGAACGTCGATGACAACGTCGCCGGCGGCGCTCTCTAATCTAATTCGTTTCTAGCCGAAGCGCCGACAACCGTCTCTCTTTCTTTCTCGCCCGTTTCGTCACCGAGTCTCCGTCGGCGGCGGATGCGTCTCGGCGCGACCGGCTCAACTCCGCGTCTCGTTGCGGTTCGAGGGGTTCGCATTCGTCGTGAATTCGAACAAGAGTCGTGTCGCGGCGGACGACTCGGAGTTGAGCTGCATGCGGAGCTTATCCGTGAGCTTGTACACGAGCGCGAACTTGGTTTGCATCTCGTTCTCCGTCAGTTTCCGGGACATCGTCGCCTGGACCGAGTCGCCGAGCATGAGTTCCCAGTCGGACCCCAGCGTGAACTGCGAGATGTTCCGAAACGGGTCCGTCCCGGGGTCCAGGGAAAGCAGGCCCGGAATCGAAGGCGCGGTGGTGACTCGCCATCGCGCCTTCCCGAGCTGGCCGCCCGTCTCGATCTTCGGCATGAGCGTCGCCACCGTGGACGCCGCGAGGTTGCTGAACGCGAGTTGGCCGCCCTCCTCGAGAAGGGAATCCGCGAGCTGCCCTTCGAAGATGCGCGCCGCCTCGGCGACGGCGGCTTCGCGCTCGCTCTGGCCGACGATGGCGCCGTCGCCCGGGCCGACGCCGCCGACGGTCTTTCCGCCCACGGTGCCGCCGGCGCCGACGGACTGCACGGACGCGGCGCCGGACCGGGACGACCCGGAAGTCACCACCAGGTTGTCCGTCCAGTTGCTCGCCTTGCCCTGCACCAGCGCGCGGAGGTCGGCGCCCACCAGGGAAACGTCCAGCGTCGGGTCCAGCCCGTGCTCGGGGACAAACACCGCGCGGTTCGGGTGCTCGCGGCTGAGCCGGACCTGCGTGGCGACGAGGTTCACGTCGCCTCTCTCGAAGTTGACCACGCCGCTCGGTCGAATCAGCGCGGGATCCGCCACGCCGTTCACCTCCACTTCGCCGCTCACGCCGAAGTTCAGCACGAACGGGTACACGGCGCTCAGCTCGGGGCCCACCATCAGCCGCAGCCGGTTGAACCGAAGTGGCAGTTGCTCCGAGGAGGACGTCTCCGCACCCCGCGGGGACTTCGCGGAGGCATCCGACGCGGACGAAGACGATCGCTGCAAGAATCCAGCGAGACCCCTTCTCGCCGCGCCGCCGAAAGGCTTCATCGCGCGACCGGCTTCGGTCCCGGGAGCGGCGGACGCCGCCGCGCCGGGCGGCGGCGCCGCGTTGGGCTGCAGGAACGCCGTCCCCTTGGACAGACGCAACGAGCCGCCCACTTCCGGTTCCAGGAGCGTGCCTTTGACGACGATGTCCGCGTCCAAACGGCCGCTGTACACGGCGCGCGCGCGCACGTCCAGGCCGGAGGCTTCGGCGCGAATCCCGCCCTGCACGTCGGCGCGCGCGACGAGGCCCTCCCATGTTTCGCCGCTCGCGCCGCGGCGCGTGTGCAGCACCGGGACGGCGCCTCTCACCTTGACCGAGCCTCTGGGTCCGCACTTAGCGTCGAAGCTGTCCGCGTAAAGCGTGTTCCTCTGGATGCGCACGTTCGCGTTCACGGGGTAGAGCGGGCGCGCGAGCAGCGGCGAGACGATCTTCGCGCGCGTGATCACGGCGGCGCCGTCGTAGATGGGATCGGCCAGCGTGCCTCTGACGGTGAGCGTGATGTTGGCGCCGCCCTCTTGCCACTCCACCGGGCCGCCCGTGCCGAGGCTCGGCGCGCTCAGCGCGGAGACGAGCTGCATGCCCCCGTCCTGCACGGACCAGTCCACCTCGACGGACCTGTCAGTGGCGTCCGGCAGAGGCAACACACCGCTCAGTCGCAGGTGGCCGGGATCGATCTGGGGAGGCGCGCCGCGCTTGTTGCTCGACGCCGGGTTTGCCTCGGCGCGGAACTTCGCGGTGCGCGCGGGCGTGATCTCCGCCGACGCGCTGGCGTGTCCCATGCGCACGGTCCCCACGCGGCCGTCGCTGAGGTGCGCGCGGACGGACCCGGTGGGGCGCGAGACGGACCCGCCGACGTCCCCGGAGACGAATAGCGTCCCCGCGATGTTCGGCAGCGGAGGCGGGGGCGGAGGCGGCATGCCGTTCGACGCCGACGCCGCGGACGCGACGTGGTGCACGATGGGCGCTAACCTCTGCGCGGGGAGATCGATCACGGCGAACGCGGCGTTCTGCTCCTCGCCGAACAAGTTCCCGTCGAGCTTGACGGTGGCGCCGTCGGAGCGGAGCTCGAGTCGACGCATGTGGAGACCATCCACGGCGTCCACATTCCCCTGCGCTTCGAGAGATTGCACCTGGTACGGTCCCCACGACCAGCCGTCGCCGGAGACGTCGAAATCCACCGCCGAGACCTGGTTCGCGTTCGGGTTCGTCGCCGTGCCCGGGAACGGCGTCTCCGCGCCCCCACCTTTCATCTCCACCGCGCCGCGCCACGCGCCGCGGAGATCCTGCAAGCCGGGGAGCTTCGCGGGCGCGTCACCGTCCTGCGCGTCTCGGCCGCCCCCGCTGCTCTTGAAGTCCGCGCCACGGGCACTGCGCTGCTCCGCCGCCGCAGCCGCCGCCGCCTCGTCCAGCTGACGCCCGAGCTCCTCGGACGCCTTGATGGCGACGTCTCGCACCGCGTCCAGGAAGTGATCCTTCGCGCGGGTGTACTCCAGCGGAGTCGCACCCTCGCGGAGCGCGGCGGCGAGACGCACGGCGGGGAGCATCTCCTCGACGTCAGCCTGCGGAACCGCCAGGAGGAGACGCCACGCGCCCGGGTCCATCTCGACGGGCGCTAAAGTGGGCCCCTCGGGTTTAGCCCCCGCCGGCTCGGCGGCGGCTTCGGCGCCGTCCCCGGCGTCGCCGGACGACGCCGAGACGACGCTGTTCGACGAGCCCCCGTCGGTGACCTTCAGCTTGATCGCGGCGAGGCGGTCCATGACGCTGGCGAGGGGATTCGAGCTCGGCTTCTCCTCGGAAACGGCGGCGAACACCTTCCCCTCCATGACGTCGTCTTCCTTCGACGTGAGCTCGGCAACCCACTCCGGGCCGGCGCCGCGCGCGTCGTCCCGCGCTTCGTCCGCGGCGGCGGCGTCGCTTGTCGACGCCGCCGAAAGACCGACCTCGGCCTCCTCGGATGTCTCCTCAGGCAGCGGCGCGGCGACATCCCGAGCCTCAACGACGAGTTCCGTCGTGACTTCCTCGGGAACCGAGTGCTTCGCGTCCTCCGCGCGATCGACGGCTTCCGCGACGGACGCCTCAACGACGGACGCGTCCGCCGCCTCATCCGCCGTCGTCGCGGAGGCTGGGAATTCGGCACCCACCTTCGCCGCGGGCGGGCGGAACACCGTCGAGACGAAGCGCTTGAGCTTTTCCTGCATGGAGACGCGTTCCGCGGGGTCCCTGGGGTACAGCGGAATTTCAACGTCCGATCGTTGCGACGCGCTCGTCACCGTCTCCGCGGCGCCGGCCGACGCCTCGCCCGCGTCGACGGCGCGCCCCTCGAGCGCGTCGTCTGAAGTCGCCTGGTCCTCGGGAACCACCACCCAATCGCCGGTCGTCTCGACGCTGTCGGCGTCCGCCGCTTCCGCGGCGTCTTGCTCGGCGACGGGGACGGGGCGCTTCGGCGGCAGTGAGTTCCACACGGAATCGTCCAGGCAGTGTTCACCTTGGAGCGTGTACTTGGACCGACGCTGATCGAGCGCCGCGCGCTCGAGGCGCACGATGCGCCCGTCCCACGACGCGTCGGCGTCCAGGACTTCGCCTTGCATGCCGCTGAGGCGAGGCTGCTGCACGCGCAGCGTCGCCGCGCCGAGCTTCTCGCGCAGGTCCATGGACAGCTTGGCGCGCTCGACGCGTCCGCGGAGCGACGCGAGTTCGAGGTCATCCAGTCGAAGGCCCGCGACCTGCATGTTGCCGCGGCCGTCGGACGCTTCGACGTCGGCCTTGAGCAAGCCGCGGTGGATGGACATCGACACCGAGGGCTGAGGGTGTTCCAGCCCGGCGGAAGTCGTCGCGTCCGGCGCGGGGTTCTTCAAGTTGAAGCGCAAGTGCTCATCCGCGCGGCCGCGAGCATCCATGCTCACGCCCTCGATGCTCGCCTTGACCTCTCCTGCCAGTCGCGGCGCGAGCAAAAGCTGATTCACGCGCAAGCCTTCCAGCGAAACCTCGCCGCTGAAGTTCGGGTCGTACACGCCGTCGGGAGAGGGCACGTAGGGGTGCTTGGAGATGTTCTCGACGCCGTGCGCGGCGAATTGCCTCGCCGCCGCGCGCGCGGTGGCAATCGACGCGGGCGTCGCAGCGGGCAGCGATTCCGCCGACGCGCCGCCCGCGCCCTCGACGACGCCGTTCACTTTGGCGCTCCCGGAGAGACGAAGTCGAAGGCGATCGGGAGGCGCGAGACGCGCCAGGTCATCCTCCGACACGACTAGCGCCGCGAGATCCAGCGAGCGGAGCGTCGCATCCGCGGAAGCCTCGGTGAACGCGGGGCGTCCCGCGGCGAGCGATTCGTCGATGGTACGCGCCGCCAGCGCGACTTCCAAGGGAGGGTAGCTCGTCTCCGCGGCGCCGCTAAACTCGATCGCGGGCGCGCGCACGTCCGCGCTCACGCGACTCCGCGTGATTTTCAAATCTCCAGCCACGCCCGCGTCCTTGATCTCCCACGACGCGTCCACGACGGGGGCCGCGTGCGGACCGGTTATGGTCGCCCTCGCGGAGCCGGGCGCCGCCGGCACGATCTTTTCGTACACAGCCTGGGGCAACCCGAACGTCGGGCTCGCGCCCAGCGCGGAGGCGGAGGCGGACGCGTCGGATTGGTCGACCCGGTCCGACGCGGCGTTTTTCACCACGGCTTCCAGCGCGGGGTTGCTCGACAAGAGTTGCTGTAACCCGCTGGGAAGCGCACGCGACAAGAATCCTCCCTGCGTGCCTTCGACGTTCTCCGCCGAGCCGCTCGAATCCGTCGACGCTTCACCGCTCGATGACGCGGGTGCCGCGCGTATGGTCGCCGCCTCTTTGAGCGCGAGTGACGCCACGACGCTTCTGGGGTTGAAACCCTCCGCCTCGAGCTCGACGTCAACCGCCTCGGGATGAGACAGCGCGCCGGCGTCGACGCGAATTGTGCCTGAGGCGCGCGCCTCACCGCCCGCGACCGGGCTCGCTTCCACTTCGTGAAGCGTCATCTTTTGGCTCCACGTGTCGACGGTGAACACGGCCCTCGCGTCCTTCACGGCGAGGCAGTCGTACGCCGCGACGGCGCCTTCGGCGCTCCCCATGCGCACGGCGTCCTCGGCGAGCGCCGCCTCCGTGCCAGGAACGCCTCTGTTTAAGTCCTCGGGTTTTGGAGGGATGGTTTCCGCCGACCCCGTAAAAATGGGGTACTCGAGCGGGCCGCCCACGTACAAAAACCCGCGGATGGCGCCCGCGACCGGTCGTGGAGGAGGTCTGACGCCCAAGGTTTCGCGCAAATCGTGCACATCCACGCCCGCGATTTGCGCGGAGATGCGGTACTCGCCGCACCGCCCGGAACCAAGTTGCACAACGTGCGGACGAGGCACTTGGCCGCTGTCCCTGGCCTCTTTGAGCGCTCGGGTGTTCTTTTCGCCCGGGGCGAGGTCCATGTCTCCCGAAGCCTTGAGAGGAATGGAGCCGTAAAAGCCTTTGCCTCCGTGCAGATACATCCTCGTGCCTTCAAACACGAGATCCACATCCGTGTCCGCGAAATCGTCGGGGCCGTCCCAGAAGTGGAAGCTCACGCCGCGGCACCGAATCTGGCCTCCGAAATCAGGGAAAGCCCAAGACTCTTTCGTGTTGCACCTCAGGCGCAACTCGCCGTCGACGCCACCGGTGGTGATATCGATCGGCAAACCTGGAATGGTCCGCTCGACGACTGCCGCGCTCGTGTTGTTCAACTGCACGCGAACTTTCAAATCCGCGAGGCTCGCGTCGCGAACTGCGCTCGCCTTCTTCGCTTTACCGTTCCCAACGGAAGCGGTGTTATTCGCTGGAAGAAGACTGAGGAAACAGCGGATGTGCCCGCCGTCCTCACCCCGCGCCGCTTCTTTCGCTAAAGACCGCTTTTCCGCCGCCGTCCGCTCCGCGCGAAGATGCCGTGGCAGAGTGTCGCTCTTCATTGTCACCGGTCGCTGGCTCGGCGGTACTCCGCGACTCACAGGATTCACCTGCATGTCGATATCCAGCCTACCGCGGGGACTGATGTTCACGGTGCCGTTCATGCGTTTCAACAACCGCGGGTCTGGGTCGCCCGCTAAATGAAGCGATGCGGTACCGTTCACCACGCGCACAGATTCCAGCGCGAGTTTCGCGCCTCTGCCCGCGTCGTCGTTTGCTCCCGAGCCTCCACGTTTGGGAATGTTTATCGTCGGCCGCGCTGATAGCGGCAGGGTATCTTCAGGATACCCAAGCCAGGAGCCGTTTTCTCCCTGGCGGAGGGTCGCCTGCACACCTTCAAGGTGCGCAGAGACGACGATTTTGAATTGAAGCAGCGACGCAATCGGGCGCAGACTGAGTCTCACCTTCGCGACCTCGACGATGCTCCGCTCCGCCTCCGCGGGTCCAATGACGAGCGGCCCTACGTCCAGGAAAGACCCACAACCGAGTAATCCCGCGGGCCAGAGACCTTTGCACCGCCCGATGCGGATCGGGCGGTTGGCGGCCTGAGACACCGTGGCGGACATCCACGGCAGCGCGTTGTTCACGAAGTGCCGACCCACGTAATGCGAAAGCCCGGTGGACGCGCAAAGGATCCCGCCAAGCCACAACGCGTAGATTCCCATTCGCTGCAGCACGAACCGACGCCACTCTCGCCAGACACCCGCTAACGCGTCAGCGGTGAGCCTCGGCCAGTCGTCCTCCATCACCGCCTCGAGCTGCGCCTCCTCCACGGTCTGGTTCGCCTCGCGCTGCGCGGCTTCCGCCTCGGCGAAGCTCTCGAACGCGTCAACGTCAAAGTCATCCGAATCCAGCGGTCCTCGCGTCATCTCCCCGTCTCGCACGGCATCCTTGCCGCTCTTGCCTTTGTTTTTCTCCTCCCGGTCCTCCAGAGGCTCGAATCCGCGAAACTTTCCCGTCCATCCGCTCACCACGCCGTCCGCGTCGTCTCCCCGGTTTTCTCCCTTGCCGCCTCGAGGCTGGAAAATCTTAGCCACGACCCCGAGCGAGCGGCGCGCGGGCGCGCCCCGCCGTCGGAGGGGGTAAAACGCGGGCCAAGACCTAGCCGGAACCCCGCGGACGGCAGCACCTCGGAGAACCTGTGTGCGTTCGCGAGATCACGCGCGGGAACGACGGGTCAGACGGTTACCTCGAGGTTGTAAAAAGAGGGATTAGGTCGAAACGTCGTTGTTTAGAGGCGAGCGCGAGAACGAAAGGGTCGACGCACCCTCTTCATGGTTCCACACAGGGGCACCATGCGTCTGGCTCGTGCTGTTGCGCACGAGGGCCAGGGTGAGGAGCCAGTCCTTCCTTGGGCTCTCGACGAGAACCGAGATCTGGGTGCCACCCGGCTCGGGTTCACGCCGGGAGCTGCGAGGGCGAGAAAACTCATCTTCGGTCCCCGACGCTTCACCGGCCGCCTCTCCGAGGCGCCTGATCCCCCTCCCGCCCTCCGCGGGAGCTCACCCCGACCAACGAAGTATACGACGCGCGCCTGGTCGAAGGTCGCACGACGTGCGCGCCTCGCGCGCGCTGCTATGGCACTTTTCGAATCGACCATCCTTTCCACCACTCACTCGGCCAGGTCGGATTCGTGCAAACGGTCTTCACAGCTCCAGGCTGTGCATTTTTTTTTGTTGGGCGACCCGGCAGTTTCTGGCTTTCTCTCAAGAAAAGTGTTCGTCGCCGGCATAATAGCTGCAGACCACATTGGAGGCGCGACCAGTCAGGAGGCCGCGCGCTCGCCCTCGCGCGCGTGGGCGGGCGACTCAGGCGCGAACGTCCTCGTGATGGGACTGTTCGGGGTGGTGTTCCCTTCGGGACTTCCAGACGCGAGGTGGACGCAGGGTTTCGCCCTCGCGCAGGTCACGGCGTTGCTCTCCGCTTCGTCGGCGGTGGCGAGCACCGCGCTCGTCGAGCGCGGCGCGAACCTTCCCGCGTGGCAGTCCTTCTTCATATACGTCCTCCTCGCGACGTTCTACGTGCCATCCGAGTGGCGAGCCCGCACGCGCGACCGCGACAGACGCGCGCGCGCCGAGGCGTTCGCCTCGGCTGCCACGTCCGGTGAGATCGACGACGGTTCGACCGGGGGGGGGGGGGGACCTCCCCCCGACCCGGGCCGAAGTCGGGGGGACCGGCGGGGGGCCCGTTCGACGACGCCCGCCCCGGCGCGGGGG